>OBMA010001079.1_pt1 | contig 16566 bp, 11 predicted proteins | sample 1539141 | NCBI WGS metagenome assembly OBMA01 (sample SAMEA3991484, study PRJEB22521) | metagenome | biome: anthropogenic terrestrial biome; feature: sewage plant; material: raw primary sludge | place: Sweden | collected 2012-09-26 | reverse complement strand
ATAATACTATAGCCTTGATCAACAATGGAACCCCAACAATTATCTCACAATTCACGTGATTCTCATGTGAGTACATCAGAAAACAACCACCTAACAACCGTGTTTGAATGTTGATCTGAAAACAAAAATTAATCTCTCATACTTATTATGGATATTGTATTTTCTCAAAATTCCAAATGATTTTCTTGTTAGATGGTATTCACGGTCATCGGAATCTCAGTTCAATATCACCAATTTGCTTATAAGGTTTATGCAAGATAACATGTTTGGTCTTGTTCCCAAGTATAACTTAAGAAAAAAAAATTACAATCCAAGAAAGGTAATACAGAATTCATAGCAATAATGGGGTCCATTTTCAATAGATAATGTACCTGGAAGAAAAGGGCTGACTAGGAAACAAAAAGAAAAACAAAACTATGATACTCCATCAAACATAGGGAAATTTACTCGAATATGAAAAGTACAAATCTATCAAAAGCACACCGTATATTGTCTTGGTTCCGCTTCTATTCAAAAGAATTACTGAAATGAAGAGGAATGACGTAATGAACAAACAACGATTCTGATATCAGAAAGACATCTTGAATATTCCTATGTAGTAATTAACTATCCCAGTACTTACAAACATAACTTGACGATGCACGCTACGATTGTTGTGTGTTTAAACTTTTGTTGGTTGGGACTCAAGAAGATCTTCTCTGAGATAATTGTAATTAAATGTACTTTAGGAGTGTTCATGTATAATTTGCCTCTGCAAAAGCTTAATAATGTATTTTAAAACTTGCATGTTGCTCTGTGAATCTGAATGTATGATAATGCTACGATTACTCTAGGGAACTTCCTTTTTACATTTAAAATTTCCGAGATCCTCAGCTGACAAATAAATGTCATATCAAGACAATAAACGGTAGTGCTAAAGTAATTGCATATTAAACAGGCGCGACTAAAGCTTTCATCCCTTCTATTATTGCATAACCTGGCTATACTTGAAAACACTTCTCACATTTGATTTAAGAAGTTTACTGTTCTAAGAAAATAAAGAACGTGATAATGATGAATGAAGAGGATTCTACAGAAACGAAAAGCCTAGTCATAACTAATGGCATGTTTATCATAGACGACATCGAGTGTAGTAAATATAATATTCACTATAAGAATGTCCCGGGAGGTGGAGGAACTTTTGCCATTTTGGGTGCATGCATAATATCTTCCGGCAATGTCACATCCAAAGGTTTGAAGTGGATAGTGGACAGAGGCTCTGACTTTCCAAAGGAAGTTATAAGGGAAATAGACTCATGGGGTACTGATGTGAGGTTTCGAGATGACTTTAGCAGATTAACTACCAAAGGGTTGAATTATTACGAGGGAAGTGATGATTTGAGAAAGTTCAAGTTTTTGACGCCGAAGAAGCAGATTAACGTCGATGACTGGATTTCCACATTTGGGCAGAAGATAATTGATGAAATGCATGCGTTTCATTTGCTATGTTCTGGGTCTAGATGCTTAGACATAATAAACGATCTGCTACGGGTGAAAAGTTCAAAGGGCACAAAACCAATCGTGATTTGGGAGCCATTCCCAGATCTTTGCGACTTTGATCATCAAAATGACATTAAAAGTGTAATGCAGAGAAACGATGTTACGGTAATATTATCTCCAAATGCCGAAGAATCAAGTCGCTTATTTGGTTTAAGTAGCAAGGAACCGACTAGTTTGGAAGAATGTCTAGCATTAGCGCATCGTTTCGATGATTTCATGGATGAAAACAATATGTGTATTCTACGATGCAGTGCCCTCGGAAGCATATCGGTAAGTGAGAAGTTTAAGAACGGACGAACCTATGACCATTTCCCCGCCTACCATTTCAAAACTCAGTCTAAAGTACTAGATCCTACTGGCGGGGGAAACTCGTTCCTTGGTGGCTTTGCAGTTGCTTATGCCCTAACGAAAAGCTTAGATATTGCTAGTATATGTGGGAACATCGCTGCAGGCGCAATAATTGAACAATTCGGAATACCGAGGTACGATCCAATTGCTAAAACCTGGAACGGAATCACATTCTTGGATAGACTGAAATTTTACCTTTCACAGTCCGGTCTTCAATATGATATAAACGATCTTTACAAAAGTCTAACACGATGATCATATCAGCTTGTTCATTGCTCTTATTTTTCTGCAAAAATATACATATATATATAAGTAAGTGTTATATACTACTTGAGATTAGGCGTTGTAACAAGATTCAAAAAATTCGAACTCGAACTGTGAAACCTTCACATATATGCTTTCCACTTCTTCGACGGGAAACTTGTCAACTTCAGCCTTTAGAAATTCACACCAAGTTTGAAAATGCTCACCATCATGTAAATCAATCCATTTTTGATATTTCCAATGCAACCCTGGGGCTCTAGGAGTATCACGAGCCCATCTCCAATAGAGTTCCTCGGCAACCCATAAGCTGGTTACTAAGGATGGCCATGTAATTGAGGAGTCCTTTCTCAGCTCATCTAAGAAATTAATATACGCATCAACGCCGGGGATCGCTTTATTGTCAAAATTATCTCTTTCTTCCTTGGTGAGGGATGGTGCCAATAATTCTAAGCAGTCATGAAAGTATGAATTTTCATCATTAGAAAAAAATCCAATCTTTTTTGCTAAGGTTATTAAAGCGTGAGTAGTTGGTGCTAAAGAAGTCGTCTTACATATCAACCTTAAGCTAGTTTCAAAAAATTGCAGATCTTGTGATAAATAGATGTACAAACTACGGTCCTTCAATGTTCCGGCACATAGTTCCTTAGCGAATTTATGTTCTGTGGTTTTCCTAACAAGGGCGTCGTACTTTTGTATTAACTTATCGGTGGTACAGCTCATTGTTCTTCCTTGCAGATATTGTTGATATTGTTATTATTTGCGCTAAATTTTAGTTAATACAGAAAAAAATATCTAAGTTCAGTCCAGTTCATATTCGTTTATATATCTTTCGAAGCCAGACCTTTTTTGCCAAGCAATTGTTACTATGGAAACTATTAGAACCATATGCGCTAAACAATATTAGCCATCAATTCAACTTTATTCGCAGTAAGCTCCTGCAGAACAGGCTTATCAATCATTATAGTCTTAACGGAACGCCTAGGGACGCTGACTAGGCCCATCATTCTACTACTGGAGCCCATACGTTCCTCAACATGATCTAATAGCAAATTCATTTGGGCATCTACAGCAACCAAGCTTCCAACTAAAATACGATCTTCTGTAAGGGAAACTATTAAAGTATTTCCAATAAAATCTGACAGTTTCAAGATGTCCATGACGCTTTGGTGCCCCTTACTAAGTTTGTTGAAGACTATCTTCACCCTATCAATGATATCATCGCATTTAAAAAATAGTCAGAACTCATGCACTTCGCGAGATATTTTTTGAAAAAAAAAAAATTAATCCGCCACATAAGATGCACGAAATGAGCCTATAACATTGAATTTTATGATAGAACGAAAGGATTGTGTTATTTAGAACAGAGTATCAGTATATCGTATGTCACAGAACAACACAATCAGCTCAATGAATCCTGAAAGAGCTTACAACAATGTAACGCTGAAAAATTTAACAGCATTTCAGTTATTATCTCAAAGAGAAAACATATGCGAGTTATTGAACTTGGTAGAAAGTACGGAAAGACACAATAGTATTATCAATCCTGAAAGGCAAAGAATGAGCTTGGAAGAAATGAAAAAAATGCTCGATGCTTTGAAAAATGAAAGGAAAAAGTAGGAAAACGCAACATTCACAATTGTAAGCTACAAAATATTGAATGTGAATCCTGCTTCATTGCAAATGAAGAATTTCAAAGCGTATCTAGTTCACCAAAAGTCACAATATCTTATTATTATTTGGAAGCTTTTATATGCATCTAATGGTCATAAATCCCATCTCACTTTATAAAACAAGTTACCGCGAATGTATCCAGTGATACAGAATAGAGTGTAACAAATGAGAATAAAAATACCATATTATCGTTTAATTTTGGTAGGGTACGCTAAAATAAAGTGGTGTTTGCGTCTCCATATAATTAAAAAGAATTGAAATGGCCTACTATCGATTAGACTATTCAGGCATGGAAGCAGTAAGAACATTTCTTGATTTTGGAAAAATGAGATTAGATTATTAATTATTGTGTTTGTGTATATAATTTATTTTGCATATTTCATAAAGAAATTAAAATTAGATTATTAAATATTAAGTTTCATTAGTGACATTAAAAGAAGAAAACTGATGTTTTGAAATGTGTTAAGCAAAGAATGATTAAGACAATCTCAAGCTGCTCTAAGCAGTATCTTCGACAGCTTGCTCTGCTTCAGGTTCGGGTTCGTGGATTGCAGTCTCTCCAGATGCTCTTGGGCTCTCTGGAACAGCTTCTTTTGTTTCAGGAGCCGCATCTTCCACATCGTCCGTAGCATGGTGATGAGGGAATCCTCCTGTCAAAGATAGCCTTGGCAATTTGCCGTCACGGCTGACTGCAATTAGCAAGTAACATGGATAAATGGCAAATACACATAAATCCAAAACACCATAAAAGATAGCCTCACCGTCTGGTTGAATACGGTTACCACCATCACTTAGACCCCAACAGATAAAGTACAACCAAACGATTACCATGCAGGTACACAGCATAAGTGCATTGAACCCTCTAGTTTTCAAATTGAAGAATTGACGTTGGCATATCACACCTTGCGTAACCAACATAGCGACAGCACCAATGGTGTAATAACCCCACTTGTAGGTGGACTTGATCAATGAACCAACTAATAGCGAAACAACCCAGAATAAGGTACCCACGATTTGAATTAACAGCGAATGTACCATATCCAAGGCGGAAATGTCGTCATTCTCACCAGTAGTACTAGCGGCTAACTCGATTAAAAATAAAAGGCATGGCCAGGACAAGAACCAGGCAATATATTTCGAGTAAAAGATTTGTCTAATACCGGGAACTTCACCTGTGATAGACTTGCTAACCTTGACGTGGTTAAATTCAGCTTGAACACCAGTCCAACCTAAATCAGAAGCATAAGTGAAGAAAGCGAAAAATTCAAAGAAAGTGATCAAAAATGCAGGAGCTAAGGCATATCTAGTCAATCTGGAGCCCTTGTTCTCCGCAATGAAGAACATCACAATATAGCATAGCAATATAAAGCCAAAGACTGCAAACACTGCCCATAACCAATCCGAACCTCTCTTGGTAATGTGCATATCCAGGCCATGTGGTGGATTAAGCCCTAAAGCCTCGTTACGATTTAAAAAGCTTGATAGCGTATCGTTCATTTGAAATTTGTTGTTTTTAGTAATCAAAAGATATTAAAGTCTCAAACTTGTTGTTTTGTTTTTGTAATTATAAATAATAATAATTGAGTTAATATTTGTTGTTGTGTTGTATTGCAGAATGTAAAAACAAGAAACAAGATTAGAAAGTGAATAGGTGTTACGCTAAATAATTGAAGACTCTCACAGACTTATATATGATTTTTTTAGTGTGATACAACTTGTAATGAGGTAAGGGATTGATATTATACTTTCTAACTGATGATGAATATGAAAACTTTGGCCAATTAGGGAGAGGAAAGTTTTCGATGAGATGCTAGAAAAAAACTTGTTTTTGCCATAGCAGAAAGGGATGATGAAATAACGAAGATGAGCTAATTCGGTATTCGAATAAACATGCAGGATGTGGCGGAAGGGATCGGAATAAGAGTCGGGATCGGGATCGGGATATGGCTTTGCTTACTTTAGCCATACCAAATATTCTTACAAAGCACGCTTTCGATGCGTTTTTGCCTTCTGAGAGAATCCTCCTACGGCTCGACCCTTGAAAAATTCTAGAGGATCTGGAAAATGGCCAACAAAATCGCGCAGGGAGACGCAAGGAAAGTAAGTCAGATGGATCCGACTGTATGTAACAAGGGTTGCTGCAGCGGTTTTCCATCCCTTTCGGCACCCTGCACAAGTAGTTATTCTTACTTATGCAAAACGGATATGAGCTACATAGCGTTCATTTTTTAGGTTTTCAGAAGCTATTACAACGCAGTAAAAAGGATACACAACTTTCTTACGGGGAAGAAGAATACGGCTCAATGCACCCACTTCAACCCCCGGTATCACGCGGCACTAAAGTTGTTTGATTGTAATAGTAATACTGCTGTTGAGGTTTTCTTCTTTAGGGCTGCTCACAACGTGATATATTTGAATTGACAGGACGTATTCAGCGCAGTTAAGGAAAATTAACATATGACATGCGCAGGAAATAAGTGCTCAAGTTTTCTACTTTTGAAGAAAGGACTTTGGTTTACTTGCCTACTATTTCCATGTCAAGTACTCGGTTGTATGATGTTAAGGAGCGCAGGGAACACTAATCGATAAAAAACCCTTATTGGCTATTACTAAATGTAACGGCCGTGCCCTAGTGAAATTTGTATAGAAAAATGGGTTCTCTCGCTCAAAATGGGCGCCATTACTTGTCTGGTCAAATTGAGTTCCTGGATATAATTACATAAACGGATTGAAACTTACATAAGGAGTATAATAATTCCGGAAACTATCTTGAGTGCAATGCCATCACGCGGCCATGCCTTGACATAACATGCTCTCATCAAAAAGGTGCAAATTTTCGCCAGTTATGGTTGATATCTAAAATCTACTGGAGTTCATTTTTTTTTTTATTAGATATCCTTTTTGCAAGCCTTCTGAAAAAAAATTTCTCATGTGGTACAGCGTTGGTTACTTAAGCTGCTTAAACTAGATCGATGAGCCATTCTTAAATCAGAAGACTGTGACTGCGAATTGTAGGCATCTTCACTACCCTGTCCATGAAGCTCATTTTCGTTATCATCAATTGGTGCTATTTTATAACTTTGATAAAGAGCTACCATACAAAAAAGACTTAACGACCACCAACTGACCCAGGCGACGTCATTTTGCTGGGACCAAGACATAATATAGCCCCATACTAAGGGACCTATGAAACGAGCAGAGGCAGAAATACTAATGGTGGCGCCATTGATGACTGATCTACAACTCAAGGGACTCGAATTATGAATTAATAACATAATTTGTGGTGACGTTAAAGCGCCACAAAATGTTTTTATCCCTGTGATTATGTACAAGTAGACGACAGTACACCAGCTAGGAATCCGTTCATTCTGTAGAAAAACAACGTAAGGAACCATAATGTACATAATAGGGTACAGCTTGACTAAAGTTCTGAAAATTGTTAAACAATCGAAATTTCGATCAACTATGGGAAAAATGAAAATAACCACAAAACAACCAAAGATACCTGTTGTCGACAAAAGAGTACCGGTTTGTTCTGGTTCATAACCTATACCGCCAGATATTTTCCACGGAAATTTTGAAGCCAGCTTCTTTGGATTTTCTGGATCTACGGCTAAATCATAAGCTAAAAAAACAGGCAAAAATTCGTTGTATACAATCAAATGTAAAGCCATAATAAAATTCACCGATATAGGGTAAAATACTTTTGTATGAAAAACGTGATGAAATATACTACTTTCTTTACAACCGTCTGGAGCTGTATCTATATTGGCATGCACAGCGTCTGTTGGTTCATGCAGAGAATATGTCCTAATCAGGCCTACAGACTGTCTTCTTGTTAAAATAGGATCAATCGATTGTATGCTTTCAGTATCATCGTCATTGGTAGTATTCACTAGGGGACTATTTTCATCCTCTTCACTATCTTGTCCTCGAATGCTGTTCACATTCTCATTACGGTGGTGAATGTTTTCCGAATCATCCTGAATGCGCTTTTGCCAGGGTCTTCTTTTCGGCTGTATACCAAATATATTCTTCTTAATAAAATCACCGACCTCTAAACCGTAATCTCTTCTATTTTTAAAAGCAGGATGTGTTTCTTCCAAAAACAATGTTGCATTAGTTAAACCAAACATCAAAAACACGCACACTACCACGTTTGGCAAGGCGTACGGATATGACCTAATTATTCTTTTTGCAAAATGTGGAAACCATAGTGGCACTTCATTCATTGTTCCATCTCTAAATACAAGAAACCCACCGATCATAGGCCCAACAACGGCTCCAAATTGAAATAATAAAGGCATAGTACTGAAAGCTAAAGCCTGATGTTTTCTTTCAGTTGCTATTTCACCAATAATGGTTCTAATAACGCCGACGTTACCATTTAGCAATCCCATTAAACTTCTTGCCACCAAAGCCTGATAGAAATTGCGTGAAAATCCCAGTATTAACAATGATACAGATGTTCCTATAAGCCCGCAAGTCAATGTTATTTTTCTGCCATGCTTTTCAGAGAATCTACCCCAGTGGTACGCAGATATGACTTGGCATAACGCAAATGATGAAGATAAATAACCTGAATATTTGGACACTTGAGCATCATTGGGAGCAATATTAAAATCTCTAACCATGAAATAAACATAAGGAAATAGTGACGAAAACGCAATTGGTTCGCTGAACCTAACTAAGGACACAACAACAAGTTGGACCCAGGGGAAACCATCCATTTGTTCTTTGAAAGTAAGCTTTTGACGCGCCATATCTTTTATATTCGTGTGTTCATATGCTTACCACTTCCTAGTTCCTTTGCTAGCATTCCTTTAGGTGATCTAAATTCAAGCTCTGTGAATAAGGACCATTATAGTATTTTTTACTAATGATAGATACTTTTTGTTATATTTTGTTTTGGCATTTTCGTATCCGAGATTTCCAATGAGCGGAATGTGTCATTCTTTGTCAATTAACATAGATCAGGCCGAATGCCAAATGGAGTTTAGTACCTTCATATTGAAGAAAAATGCTACATTATTATATTTACAAGGATGGTCTTAAATAAAGCTTACTTTTAAGGGGGGAAGAATGGTGAACAGTGAGTAAATACATAGAAGGAGATAAGAAACAAATGGAATATCAAAAATCGATGGATTCTGCAGATGTTCTATAAAAGGGTATGGCATCCTTTATATTATGGTTGCCATATAAGTATGAGATAAATCTCTCAAACCCTAGACCAAAGCCTCCGTGTGGTGCACTTCCTTCTTTTCTCAGAGAAACATACCAGTCTAATTCTCCAGATCTATTCATCCCGCGTGCTTTCATTTCTCTACATAACTTGTCATAGTCATCTTCCCTTAAACTCCCACCAATTATTTCACCCATTCCAGGAACCAGTAGATCAAAGCATCCAACAGTATCGTCAGGAGTGGAATTTTGTTTCATGTAGAATGGTTTACAAAGACGTGGATAGTCGGTAACGAAAACTGGGGACTTAAAATACTCTCCGGCTAAAAATTTTTCATGTTCAGTTTGCAAAGGCTGTCCCCATTTAGGTTCATACTTAAAGTGTGAAACTTCATTGTGGCGTTTCTTGAGAATTTCTATTGCATTGGTATACGTTATATTGTGCCATTTTTCATTTATTAAATCTTCCCATCGTGTTTTAATTTGTTGTGTCTCTTGATTTATTGATAGCTCTGACGATGCATTATTTTCTTGTGAAGAGATAAATTGCTTCGGCAAGAGTTCTTGTTGGTTATCTATACAAGCTTTAATTATGTGTTTTATTGTAGTCTCAACAAACGATGTTAGCTCGTTGACGCTATTAACAAAGCACATTTCCACTTCAAGCATCCAAAACTCCGAAAGGTGTCTTGGAGTATCACTCTTTTCGGCTCTAAAGCAAGGAGATAACGTCCAACACCTTGACAGTGATAACGCTAAAATTTCCAAGTGCAATTGAGTGGACACAGTCAAATAAGTCGGCTTCCCAAAGTACGAGGATGCAGTTGGCGACGTATTGGTGGAGACTTGAAACAACTCGCCGGCACCTTCACAATCGTTTGAAGTTAATATTGGTGGTGAAACTTTGGTGAAGTGGTTTTTCTGGAAATATAGCATGAACTGGAATTCTACAAATGATCTTAACCGTAAAATTGCACTTAAGTAAGCGGTTCTGTATTTTAGTGTAGGTAAGGACCTTAAATAACGTAAGGTTTGATATTTCTTTTGTAATGGATAGTTTTCTGAAACGGGACCCACAAGTTTAATTGACTTGACAGGATTTTTGATTTGCAATTCAAAAGGTTGTTTTCTATTAGGGGTGCTTTGCCAGGTAGCATTAGATATAGATAAAGTTTGACCAGTTTTCAGAATTTTTAGGAACTGTACTTCATCAGTATTTGTGAGTGGAATAACTATTCTTAATGGGTTCACAGAAGTCCCATCTTGTAAATCCAAAAACGCTATACGTTTTAATAGTCTTATGGATTTGATCCATCCATTAATTGAAATGGGATCATGGCTAGTATGGTGTACCTGCTCGTACAATGATTTAACTGTTAGTGAAGAGTAAAATCTACCACCTTTAAGGAAGGTGAAAGCATGAAACATTAGCTGTTTGTATTCGCTTGTTCTCTTTCTTTCTCTCTTAGTAAGCGATAAGTCGAACTCTACTTAAATTGTGGTACGTTTTCTTTTTTTCCTATAATATAAAAAAGATAAAAAATCAGGACGAGAAAAAGTAGATCATAACTATAAGTTGTGCATACTCATACTCCACACTCCACGGCCTAATCTCTGTAAGGATTGTATTTTATTTTTTATTTATTTATTATTTAGATTTTCTAAAAATAAAAAAAAATCATACACTATTTTGATTACACTACTATGTAATTTATCTTTGAAAACAACCATGAAAAACTCAATTTTACACACACATGAGTTATCATGAGGAGTCATCAGCCAGACTTAACAATCACACACATTGTTAAGAGTGGAAAAAAATAATAGTGATAAAAGGAAAAAAGCTAACAATTTGGATTTTACGGGATCTGTCTAAATACGAAACACACACTCGTTTTAGTTCAAATATCATAACCATAAAAAAAAAAGCACAATTCAACTTGAGCACGCACACTAAGTAGTAACAACGTTCATTTACAGTAAAGCGAACGGACGAAACAAATAAAAGAAAGGCATAGTGAGGGATAAAAGGTAGAAAGAATTCAAAAAAGGGTATCGCACACACACACATAGTAGTCTAATTCATGTTCTAGAATGGATATAAACAAAGATGAAGGGGACAGGAAATAAAATGGCTCGCTCCGCCCTTTTTAGAATCTTTGCAATCCTCTTTGTCTAGCTTGCCATTTTCTGTAGATAATGGTAGCAATAATGGCAATACAAGCCAAACCGACCAAAATGAAAACTAAAATAACACCACCTGGTAAAGTCATTTATGATAGATTAAAAGTGCTGAAATGGGAAGAGGAGAAACAAACAAAGGATATGTAAGAACAAAAGTTTGCTTGAGTGACTAGTTTGAAGTTGAGAAAAAAAAAAGAGATGAAAAAGTTAACTTATTTGCTCTTCCTTCAAAGTGTGTAGCGTCTTCCTTTAAATACTATTGAAAGGGAAAAAGAATAAATGGAAAAAGGGTAGTAATGAAAAACTCTAAAGGAAGATAAGACGCAATAAGAGAAAAAAAGAGAAGTTAAGATTACAAGAGAAACAATAAATTGCTTTCAAAGCTTTATATACTGGCAAGCACGGAAGGCTAAATTTGAAAAAAAAAAATGGGAAATTATTATCGGAAAAAATTGAAGCTATCTTCTATTACGCAGTGACAAGTCTATATTGACATCTTTCTGCTTTCTGCTTTCTGTTTGTTGTTTTTTTTCTCATAGTTGTTTTGATTTTACTCTGTTGGAAATGCGAGAATTGTTTTGATTTTACCCGATTGCGACCTATTCCCGGCTTTCCCAAAAAAGGAATTCCTGTCCAATGCAACGACAGCCATAGAAACAGCCGCGGTTGGGTGCGTGGGTGCGGTAATTTAACGATCATATGGTATGGGTGCACGTGGGATGCTAGGGGAAGTGCGCGCGGATACCGAATCGGCCATCGAACCGGCCACCCGGATTGAGGTTGGTATGTTGCCTCTTTGCGCAATTTTATTGAATGCAAAGTTTCTCCTTCTAGTAAAAGACAACAGCTGAAAAATGCTCGATGTCCAAATGACGACATAAACCTCCTCGTTTAGGAAAGAGTTAACACGCCTAGTTTCAGCTTGTTTCTTTTTATTGTGTAATTAGTTTTCTTACTTAGTACATCTTATTGACCCCACTGTCATCGGATGTGAGAGAGTGGTTCACTTCTGAATTAAGTTTAGAGATATACTAAATCTAAATAAAAGTCTCTTTCTGCGTGCATATGTTTTCTTGCGCGGGACTCACAAGGATGCGTCTTTTATTTCATAACGCAGTTGTCCCACCTTAAGCTTAGGTATCAGAATCGACTAAATCGTCGATGCTGTCAATTATGTCGTCAATGAGATCTTTTGCGTCGTTGATTATGTCTTGAAGCCAATCCCCCACTGTGCTAGCAGTAGCGCTAGCTTGTATGCTGCTGCTGCTGCTTCTTCTTGATGATGGTGATGTTTCGCCCGGTAGAGTCTCAGTTGCTGATGGTATTGAAGTTGTCATTTCTAGTTTTATCGTTAATGACGAAGATGGCATAGCGGCTATTTCATCAGTGTTTCCATCGTCGTTGTCATCATTATCATTGTCAACATTGTCTTGTTCTGTCTCTTCGGGGTACCCGCCCCAAATTATATTATAAGTGCTGAATTCACCAAACTTACTGACCAAATAATCAAAGTCATCTTCAATCTCTACTTCTTCGCTGCTCTGGGGTTCGCGGAGTTGGTTCATAAGCATCCCAGTCCCATCATTGGAATTTCTGTCCTTTTCTGCCACACCGCAAATATCACACAAAAGGTTGTAAATTTCGGTATTTTGGAACGGCTCAATGTATCCCTGTGGAAAATATGGCCCCATACCAATAAATACAGATCTCATATCGATCGCGTTATTGTCGTATCCATGCGATCCAATCGTGAACACATTGTCTTCGTTTTTGTCCTTATGATCACCTTTTGCCACCTTCTTCAATTGTTCTTTCTTCATCACTGCATACCCAGGCTCGGGCACAATCCAGATTGACGCCATGTGATGATTTTTTCCATCATTAAAGTTCCATTCTTTGGGGAAATTTCCATTAACGTAAACCGTATACTTGTCTTCATCTATAGAAGTCTTTAAATTGTGGTAAACCTCATTGATGTTTCCGGAATCTTTCAACGATATAGCCATCATCGGACCCTCTAGATATGCGTGCGATACATAATCCTTCCTCAATTTTTCGTCCAGTAAGTCTTCCCATATAATAACATTTGAGGGAACTACGATATCGCTCATACCATGATCGCTAACAATGACCAAATTAGTAAAGCTGGTTAAATTTCTTTCTTGCAGCGATTCCACTAGTTGCTTCAGAAATGTATCTACTTCCCCCAGTGTTTCAGTGAAGTCTTCATAATAGTATTCCGACTCTGACGGATATCCATGCTTATGTCCAAAGGCATCTACGTTCGGTACATAACCGAGAATTAACTGTGGTCTTTCGTTCAGTGTACTCATATCCACATATTCAATAATCTTGGATAATTTTTGCGAAAGTGGTTCTTTAGCATTGAATTCGTCGAAGTAAAATGGAGTTCTCTCTCTAGCAATAGGCTTTTTATGTTCAGGTTGTAGTTTCTCTTCAGTCTTATACTTGGTATAATTCACATCGCTACCTGGCCACATATGGGTAGCAGCTTTGAATGGTATATCACCGTCAAATGCAGACTGAACAGTTTGCCATATTGGTTCTGTATCATTATTGTTCCATATTCGAGGGTCCAATACACCTGGATGGAATTCTTCATTAAGATCAGGATCCCAAAATACGTTAGAGACTATACCGTGGTGTATTGGGTATTGTCCAGTAACCAACGTCCAATGGTTGGGAAAGGTCTCCGTAGGGAAGCTGGGTATCATAAAAGGTGTGGACGTGATATTCATACCTCCATCATATTTCAATTCATATAAGTCATGTAAAAACGGTGTGTTCCTCTTAGATATGAGTGAAGGATGGAAACCGTCTAGTGAAATTACTATCGTTAAGGGGAAAAATTCATGCGTACCGTTAAAATACTTCACGTAAGGGTCAAATTCAGGACTGCCAAAGTGCGATAGCACTCTCGTGGAGTGATGGGGTTTTGCTATGTTAATCATCAGAATTAAAAAAATGGCAAACACCAGCGAGCCAAGCAATGTGCGAAATATTATTTTAAAAGGCACTTTGGAACGAAATCCCGTTCCAAAAGAAAGTTCATTCTCATCAACAAGTTCAGTATCAATGGGTTGACCATTCGCGTCTAATTCATATAGCGGTATACCCCTTCTAAAGTTATAACCATCCCTACTATCTTTCGCGTCGCCAATCACTATGGGATTGTTTGTCCACTTCAGTCTATTCTTATAAAACCAATATTTCATCCTGGTCCACGCAGATCGCCACCCCGATCTTACAGCGTCTTCATCCGTTATGAAATCATCACGAAATGGATCTTCACTAAAATCATTCAGCTCGTTATCGAGCGACTCTAAATCATTCTGAAGTTCCATCTATAGAGAGTGTTATACTGTACCTCTTTTCAGATATATGTAATTACCTCGCCTCACTTATTTTGCTTATTCGTGGTTTGTTAGGCAGTTTGCATATCGTACCAATGTTTTTTTATAACTTCATGTCTTTTCTTTTTTTTCATTTTTAGCATCGTACGCAGATATCTTGTCTCGTTATGATATTTTGTGAGATAGGTATCCAAAATTAATAAGAGAAAATGTCGTATTGTGTTCAAAATTCACCTGATTGTTTGACTAGTCCAACCCCTGGTATAATTGTCACTTAATATATTCTTAGCTTCCAGGTGATGTTTTATTCCATTATTTATGTTATGTATATATAATCGTAACTCTTAGAGCAAAAAGTAAAAAAAAAGGTGGTACTTACCGAGGGAGAATATATACAAATTTATTCGTAAATGTAAATAATTAATTGAAGCAGAGCTAAAAGAAAAATACAAGAAAATTTATTTACACTCGCTGTTTGGTTCTGATCTTTTGGTATTCACAATTTTAGTGCTGTCCAAAAATATTGCGATGTGCTGATAAAGTACATAGTGTGATCCGACTTCGTCCCAGTCAAAGAAAGGATGAAATATTAGTTAGTACATTTACTGGTTGCTACTGGATGTCCTATCTGAATCTTCCATCTTAGGTACAAAAAGATTAAGAAAGTCAATTGTCCTTAGTTTTAAAAGACAGTTACTTCATGTCTTTAACATCAACGGCAAATTACTTTGAAAAAATGCACTAAAAGTTAACACATGTAGGAGCATTCTAAACATGAAATTTTTAATGGTACTTAGGTTTGCTAACGCATCTTGAAAAGTAGCAAAAACCCCATAATTAAAATATTCTTGCTTGTTAAACGAGGCGTCCAAGCCATTGAAAGGTTTTATCAATATTCAACCTCTTACTATAAATGCAGCACACCGTAACAGGTATGAGAAAGATGTGGTATTATTATACAAATTGTACTGACCGCTTTCCTACTAATAAAACCAATGATATCCTAGGGACGCTCGAGTTTTCACATTATAGAACATTTATTATTATTTTCGGCATCAAGCCCCAGAGTTCCTTCGACACGTTCCATTTGTTTCAAAAGGAGCATAAAAGTTTCTTCAACATTATAATCTAACTCGGCACTGCATTCTATAAATGCTGCCTGGTTCCTCTTATCTTGACTGCCAATTGTCGAAGCTAGTTTCTCTCCTTCAGCTTTCGTGACACACCTTTTTACACCTTTTGTACTCCTTCCCAAATCAGCTTTGGTACCCACAAGTATTACCGGGAGGTTATCCTTACCCAGCTGATCTACCAGCTTGTCCCAGAGAATGGGAATAAGATCAAAGCTAGCACGATTTATTATACTATAGCACAGCATTATGCCTCGTACGCCCGTCAACGATTTAATGTTTAATAGAGAAACTTCATCTTGGCCTGCAGTATCTAGAATTTCCAGAGTACAGTCATGACTTTTATAAGGAATTATCCTGGTAAATTCATTTTCAATAGTGGGATAATAGGATTCAACGAACCGCGATTCTACGAAGCGAACCGTTAATGTGGTTTTGCCGACATTTCTAGCTCCTATAAGAGCAATCTTTCTCTGAAAGTTATGTGTGGAGTTCGAAGAAGACATAGTGGCGTATTCCATTATGTCACAGGTTATATCTTTTCTCGCCGTGCCCCAATAAAACTGTTTCGGTAAAGAGACAATTCGAACCAGCCCAAAAGAATGAATATGAAAATATCAATATGCGTCAATGAAAATGGAGGCAAGTTCAATAATTTCACTGGAAATATAACTAGTAATAATTCGTGTAACTGCTGTAGAAATTGTTAGATATTAAACCTGGCAGAAGCGTCTTGTTAATACTTATAGAGAAACCACCAGTAGCATTCTTCTGTATCTGAAGATAGTGAAAAATCAAAAAAATAAATCTGTATTCAAAAAAAGGTCCTACCCGGATTCGAACCGGGGTTGTCCGGATCAAAACCGAAAGTG
>OBMA010001075.1_pt1 | contig 16590 bp, 7 predicted proteins | sample 1539141 | NCBI WGS metagenome assembly OBMA01 (sample SAMEA3991484, study PRJEB22521) | metagenome | biome: anthropogenic terrestrial biome; feature: sewage plant; material: raw primary sludge | place: Sweden | collected 2012-09-26 | reverse complement strand
CCGTGAATTAATCTGATAAACTGTTTTGACAACTGGTTACTTCCCTAAGACTGTTCAGATTAGGATTGTCAAGACACTCCGGTATTACTCGAGCCCGTAATACAACAGTAAAATTGATCATTTTAAAATGGCATAGTTGTACGATACACTAGGCGACTTATCAACTTACACATAAAATATGTTTGAAACATGTCAGAAACACTCGTTACAAAGCAGACAAAATTTATTACATCAAACGATACCCTGCCTAGACAAACCAGTTAAACGTGTAAATACCTGGACAACTAGTTTAGTTCCGAGATTCTGCGCTTCCATTGAGTCTTCTGACTGTTTCTCAGTTTTTATGTCATCTTCTGACGCCGCATGGGATAATGTGTACTAATAACATAAATACTAGTCAATAGATGATATTACGATTTCACTCCAACAAAGGTGAGTGCTAGTCACCACCCTAAGGATATTAGGATTGTCAAGACGCCCGCTATTACTCGAGTCCTTAGTATAACGGATATTTTCAGGATAGCAGACTTACTTCTCCAAGTGTAAGGGAACTCCGAATCTGAAGTAGCTACTGCTCCTCCATTCCGTGTATATAATCTTGCTTTTTTTTTAGGAAAATACTAATACTTGCCTATATTGGTTAAATTATCATTACTTGGACACTGTCTGTTCTATCGCTTCATTTGTAATATGCGATTATTCCCTTCTTATTAATTGCTAATATTTCACCTGCAACATAGTCCCTGTTGATTAACGTGTTTATCCCATTTCAATCATGAGAGGTGTTTCTTCTGTTTTCCAATGCCTGGCCGAGCTGGTGATATGTATATATATATGTACATAATACCTTATTAGAATATACTGTTGATGATTAGTAGACCAATGGTACTACCAACCGAGAATAAAAGCTGGTCTTCTTAATATAGTATGAGATAGGTATAAATAGCAGTCACCGATATCATTGGTTACCCAAAGTGACAATTCATGTCTTTCATAGATATAAATCGTAAGCTAAAATTGAATTAAAAGATCTTTAATTTAGCTGCCCTGCTAATTCTGAAGTCACATATCATTCCTCATTCTGGATCACTCATAACATTTATTGTCTAATTACTTAATGTAATCACTGTAGTCACTGGTGTGAACAATGTGAGCAATAATAAACCACTGTATTACCATCTACAAATGCATATGTTTAGCCACATAAGTTTAATTTATATTTCTTATTTTCCACACGATATCCCCCACTACCAATGACATAGCTGATATTTTCTCCACTGGAACAACCTGAATACAACAATATATTATTTGTTCAAGTACCGCCTCAGAAATTAAATACTCTGTAATTTTGACCCCTTCCAGCACCATATGTACCATCGATACTAGCGCATTTTCAGTTACTGGTGGGAATTTGACATGCTTACTAATCGATTTTTTCTCATGGTTGTGCACCGTTGGATCAATCCTCAGTTCTTTCAATATAAAAGAATCCTGACACAGTTTCTGCCAAAGTTCAATGAATCTCTTGGCGACAAAATCACCAGAATATTTTATCATCTGCTCCACGCATGAACATGCGGGCTGAACGATCGAATAATCAGAGCATAGGACGCACTGTATGATGGAGTCCCATGTACTAGCAACCTCCCTTATCAACAGATTATGCTGTGTTGATAGCAAGGGAAATATAAGCCTCATAACAATAAGAATTTGCACTCTTAATCGTTTTGATGGATGGGTTAATAATCTTTCCCCATAACCCAAAATTTGCAATAGTATTTTGTATGAATCTGATGGTATAGGTGACGTCCACTGGTCAGTATACTCGTTAGAACTTCCTTCCACCTCTTCTCCTCTTTCTTCTTCATCGTCGTCGCTATCTGGCTCTCTTAATTTGGAGTCGAAATATTCTTGAAAATTACTGGGCTCATTATCATCCTTCAAAAAATCGACGTCGTTCTCGTCTGTTATGTCATCTTTAACCTGTGTCTCTTTATCTATTATATTGAGTACTTGCTGAAAATCGGTCATACCCCAGGGCGAAAAAGTACTTTGTGAAATGTGTTGATTAGCTATTTTCAAAATCATCTCATCATCATTGATATATTTTTTCTTCATCTCCAAAATGATGATTTTAAATAGTTGGAAAAATTGAAGACAGAGATCACTATATCCATGATAATAATCCAGTAGTTTAAATATCGTTTCAATAACATCTTTAAAATTTTCAATGGTTTCATAGCCAGCCAATTGGCAAATCACCATTAATATTTGGCTCACTCGTTCAGTCATCCCAGAATTCAATCTTGAGGAAATAGATTCTACAAGATAATCTACGTTGCTTAAGATCATGTTTGGGATAGACCCATGATATAGGGTATCTGCTATCCTTAATGCACAGGATTGGCCCACATACCTAATGGCTTCGGACGGTGATGCCAAGGCGTCAACTACTGTGTATATATAGTCAATCAATTCTGGTTGGAATTCTTCTCTCATTACCGCACAAATCGTTTCAATAGAGAATAAAACTGTACATACGGCAAACTCATCACTTTTTTTTATGCCTTTACCTTCAATCTCCATGCTAATGTCTTGAGAAAGTTCATTGCAAAATTCCAATACAATCAAACACACTTCTTCAACCATGGAAGAGGAATAGTTGGCATCAGATTCAAATTGTAGATAGACTTCTTCCTCCTTCGGTTGCTTTTCCATAGCCTTTATAAAATTGGTGCTTAACCACAGCGCAACTATCTTCTGCGTTCTTGGTGAATCAACTTGTTCTGAAATCAACTCTGTCACCACATCGTTGAGAATATGTCTTTCTAACAACAAAGAACCCATATGGTATGTAAATTTTTTCAGTTTGAGTGACATGTCTTCTGATAATCTTGGTAAAGCAATCAGAGCATTCGTACTTTCCAAGTTTTCGAAATTTACTGTAGTTGTTAATTGACTACTTTGTTCAATTATTCTCTCTTTATGATTGATCAAACTTGGTGGCTCAATAGATTCATTAAGCGATTCAAATAAACATCTAACTACCTCATTGATCATCGTATCTCTTTCGTTATTTTTCTCTAGAATAGTGATTGCAAATGATAAAGATGATAACCTATCTGCATTTTCAAACCGAATAATGTCACTTAGCTTGTGCAGGTCTTCATTGACAACTTCCTTTAATTTTACCAAATGCGATGGTAATTTGGACATCGGATCACGCTCCAAATGTACTAAAGTGGATACCAACACTTTCTCACAATTATTTAAGGAATTTTCACATCTAGTTAAAAGGATTGATACAAATGTCGCTAATGCCTCATCAATTGATTCATTATTACGTTTTAATAGTTTGGGTATAAAGGCCTCCAAAGCAATATTGATTTGCCCAGAAGTTGCCGTCAACCAACTTGTATCTCTATGCGTCTTCCCATCTGTGCGTAACAAAACAATAGGTCCATTAAACATAAATGATTGATTTGTCTCGTGTTTGAACTTTGTATCGCTCAACTCTCGAATATCTGTTAACTTATTTACTTTGATATCCAAACTAAAATCATCGTAAACCAAAACCAATAATTTTGCCAGAACCTCTAGCGTGCGAACACACACCTTATAATGTATTTGACGGCCTGGTTTAGTAAGTATCTTAGCGAAAACAGAAACGTTCCCCGGAAGAATAAAGGAAAGCATTTCACCATCAGATATTATGTCCTGAAATAGTACTTCTAAGGATGCCAAAGCTTTGAATTGAAGCTCATTATTTTGGGGCGATTGCTCCAGAATTTTCAACAGAATGGTAACAGAATGTCCTAGAGCGGGAAGTAAATTAGGTTTTGAGTTCGAAAAGAACTCTTTATGGTACCTTTGCGATCTTACTGATTTGAAAAACTGATGCAAGACTAAACAACCAGCGTACTTGAACTCGTCTGATCTAGTAATTAATTTTTGATTATCTTTATCAGAACTGACTAAAAATGTGATCAAGGGGAACAGTTGTTGTCCCAATTGCTCGGAGAATTTACCATTAGATGACCAACATGTCCGTAAGAGATGAAATATAATTAGTAGGACGTATTCTGTTTGAGACTCGCCGAGAGCTGGCTGTTTCAATAAACTCGCGATAGGAACAAAAACATAATCTGCAAATTTTGGCGAAAGTGAATCGTCTTCGTATGCTGATAACTTCTCTTCAACTTTTTTTAAACATGCCAATAGCGTTAATGAATTTGGATCAAATGATTCGGTGGGTAAAAAAGCGATCCTAGAAAGTTCAACACATGGAATTCTTATGTCCTTAAATGCATTCGTGTCTGAATTCATTTGCACAAAGCTTTTGAACACCAGCTATTGCAATCTTTCCTTTCGATGTGCATGTTCACTATAATATTTTATTGTAATGAGATTGAAATAAAACGATAAAAACCCAAACATGTACTATAGTATATTATACAAAAATAACTGAGCTCACCACATAAAGTAGTGTGATAAATCAAATACAAATCATCCCTTTTTATACTTAGTGCAATATACAAATATATTGTTTACGTAAATACTGGAAATTCACAGTCCATATTTGGACATTTCCAGTTTTTCCAAAGAAGACAATAGTTCACCTTTACCGGCTAACAAAGCTTCTGTGTCCCCCAAAACAGCATGTGCTTCTGGATGGGGGACCCAAATAACGTGTGCACCAAATGCCTTGGCTGATTTTACGCCTGGAATACCATCTTCGAACACTATACACTCATCGGGCTTAATATCGGTATGAAACTTCTCATTCAATTCCTTTAAACCCAACTGCCAAATGTCCGGGAAAGGCTTACCCCTACCTTTTGCAATTCTTGGATCATCACCAGTGACAATGGTATCGAAAAGATCAAAACCTTCCTCTAAATGACTTGTTTTGCCGCGAAATTTAGTCTTGTTCGAAGACGTACATAATGCAATAGGAATGTTCTTTAACTTTAAGTATTTCAACAAACTCAATGCACCGGGAAGAAATTCGCAAGTACCCCATTTAAGAGATTGCAATGCAACATTTCTTTCGTCGTACTCATCTAAAGTTATTGGTAATTTGTAGTGTTCGATCACCCTTTTTCCTGCTTCCGGTCCCGGAAGCCCTTGCAATTTAATCTTCACATCCCAAGTTAAAGGTCCCTTACCAAATTCTGCGAGAGTTTCATTTAAAGTTTCAGTATAAATATCCTCTGTGTTGATGAGAAGACCATCCATGTCAAATAGACATGCCTTCACTGCTACAGGATGTGTCATAATTTGTTAAAAAAAAAGAAATTTACTTTTGCGTTCTTATTGTCAAAGAAACAAAAGCAGTGTAATTGGAAGGCAGTGACGGTCTTAAGATTCCCCAACTTGGAGTTGGAGCGATTTAGATTCACCTCAATGGATCTTGATCGGCAATATTTTCCCAATAATTAATTCCTCGAAAAATGTGTCATACGGAAAAAGGGTAACACTAAAAACCCTTGTGAATTATCCTAAGTCTAGTTTGCCTATTGTATATTTAAGCAAAACTACTTTAGTGGTAATAAAAAGTTAATGCACTATTCATGTAAAATTTCTTATTGCAATGGTTGACAAATAGGAAATGTCACGGTATCTTGGATCTTGAATACAAATACAGTATATAGTTCTTAGGATCAAGAGATGCTATCTACAACGGAGGTAATGGTGACCTACACACAGGACATTGTAACTTATAATTCATCCAGTTTTCTAGACACGAAGTATGAAATACGTGATTACAAGGCGTTACCATGTAAGAGTGCTGATCCACCTTATGAGTTTCTGGAATTTCCTCTATGTAAATTGGAACATCAGACATACATATCGCGCAATCAACGGTATGTTCAGCAGTTCCACCACCATGCTCCGATATATACTCGTTTGAAAGGGGCTTGAAATACGAATATCCATCAGGTATTGTGTGCTTAGGCAAGAACCAGCGCGATCCCAATACATCTTGAGAATACAGTATACTAATTTGAAACAGTAGCCACAATGATAAAAATACGACGAAATGAACATCTTTATGGTGCCTGAACACATTAGAGGAGTAAGTGAAAACATACACAACGGGCAAGCTTCTAATTATTGTTGTACCAATTACAAAACTCCACAATAATGGCATTTTGTTTTGACTTCTATTTCCTCCAATGCTAGATCTTGCTCTTTCTCTTCTTGAAGGAATACCTTTAACGGCGTTACGGAAAATTTGAGGGATCCAATATGAGTTTAATATGAAGATTAGGATATACTCAAATACCATCCTTAGCTGACGGGGCCATGAAGTTGAACTCAATATTAAAAACGTGAAAATGATTAGCATAAAGAAAAACCTACCATATAACGAGCCACCGATAGACCCTTCATCGGGAATGAATGCGGGTCTTGGCCTATTCTCATCATATGTGCCAGTGTTACCACGCAGGAGGTTGATAATCCCAACATTCTGTTCGTTAACCTGTGAAGCGTAAATTGAAATTAAGTAGCGTATTTCAAAAATAGATGCCAAGATAAAGCACGAAAAAGCACTTATAACTAGGGGTAAGTACAATTCGGGAACGACACTAGCTGCGACAAAGTACAAAGTGGCCAAGGAACCATCGACTAAGTTTATCATTGAGAAACAATAGAATGAGATTTTGTTGACCATGGAGGGGGTATTTGTATGATGCATCTGAGTAAGCAATAAGTATATCTGGGCTGCAAATAATGCAATACCGAACAATAGATGTTTTCTGATCGACATTATTTTTAATTCGTACCGTGTACCCTTTACGTTATGAAGCCCTAATCGTACGCCACAGTCTGGAGAATACAGTAATCCAGAGACAACATTTATGGGCGGTAAACTAGACAGATTTGCCGGACGCCCCAGGGGCCAATTCAATTCATCATCTATTAACTTGATCTGATCTCTTGTGTACTGATTCCATGGTTCCAACTGAAGAAAAATCAAATACTCACATTTAAAGTTGGCATTATTATAAGCATCCTGTACGTCTTTCATAGTCATGACATCTGTGTAATCCGTGAAATTCCAAAATTCATCAACGAGTTCCTTGACATCATTAAATATTTTCTCATTATAATCATTCTGGAAGGACATGTAATGAGGAAGGGCGAACAATGAATGAAATTTAGAACTCTGAGAAATAGAAAGAATTCTACCACGTTGAATGTCATATACAGCCTTCGAGTATATGGAATGCTTTTCCTTTTCAGCCTTATCTGAGAAATCAATCTGAAGATTTAACAACTTCCAACGGTCATTTTTCTTATTTATGAAATTTCTCCTCAAGTAATTATTATTATCCTGAAGATTGCTCATATGAGAAATTTGAATAGCTATTTCACCATGCTGAAAACTCACATTATGAAGTTCGCCATACGAAGGCCACTCAGACCAGTACGTCTCACCTTCAGGAGGAATATCCTCTGAAAAATCAGTTGCCGGCTCATAGAATCTGGGTACAGGCATCCTTATCTTTTCGTATTTGTTATTTGATACAAGGTCGATTTTACCTAACAGGGTGCTTGTAATATTGGGAGGGAAAAGGTTGGAAGCGTCATCATTCGAAGTATTCCAGACTTCAGTATTTATGGCCTCTATGATCTCGTTGGGCAAAACCATGTAGTTTTGATTGGGAAACCATCGATCATAATCTTTTCCTGGTAGTGGGTAAGTGGCATTTTGGAGAGGATTATTCAGCATGTCTTGGTAGCTGAGTTTAAGCCCGGTAATATTTCGAAAACTATCTGTATATGTCATATTGACGAACGTATTGTGCTCTGTTCGGAACTGCTGCTTGAGTCTCTGGAGTTGATTGAACTCATATTGAGAAGACACACCATCACCACCCGGTGAGGAGAAAAATAGGAAAAGGATCACTATTATGAACACCAGAGTGTTGCCATCGATTTCCATACTGTACTTTTGCCGCTTTTGCTGTAAGACTTTCCTTTTTTGCCTGAATTAGTAGAAATACGGGACAAATGTAACAAACGAGATTGAACTTGCTTTTTTACAATATCTTTTGGGGTGATAATTGAAAGATGACGATCCGAGCTTGTCACCTTTAACTTACGTTTATTCTATTTCCCTAAAGTTCACAGACCCTTACCCCGCCAAAGGAAAATCTCTATATATACTAAAGCTACGCTTAACAAATATATAACATGACGTGAGTGAAGAATTATGAACACTAAGCTTCTTTTGCATTTTTTTTTGCTTCTGTATAAGTCTAAACATACAAATGTGTATATATTAGAGATATATAACCCATTGAAAAAAAAAAAACAGCGTGTAGTAGAATAAATAACCTAACGGAGAATTGAAAGTAAAAAAGGGATTGCAAGCCGCACCTTCAATGTTCCAAGATTTGCAAATTACCAGTAACGACAACATTTTCCAATATGGAGCCGTTTGGAATATCGATTTTATGACCGTCGGAGCAAACGATGATGACAGTACCCCTCAAAGTGACATCTTTACCTAAAAAGACGTTACCAGTGATGGTCAAATGATCTAGCTCGACGATTTTTGGGATGTGAGGGATTCTTGCGTTAAAACCAGAAACCTTTTTGAAATGCGAGCCCAACTTGATTAATGGGTTTGGACCAAAACGGGATGGGTCTAACTTCAAAGAACCGTGTTCCAGACGGAATAGATCTGATTTAACCAGCAACAAATCGGAACAGGTCTTGACAGGCAAGAATCTTGATCTTGGAACGACAACACCGTGAGCACCATCAAAATGCCTGATAGCAGCACCACAAGCGGTTTCTAATTGTAAGACATTAATTTCATGACCGTCTCTTGTTATAGTTTTTTGGTTTGGAATGATTTCCATCTCCAAATTGCTCGATTCGATCAACCTCTTTACTGCTTTCAGATTGATCCATAAGTTATTCGTGTTGAAGTTGGTAAACTTTCTGATATTTTTGAATTCGTCAATGTGTTCTTTTGGAACTTGGGCGACTTCCAATAAACGGACTTGACCATCGTAAGAAATCAAAGTACCACCTTTAACATCGGCTCTGGTCTTATCAGTCAATTCCATTATATATTCGGCACCAGTCTCGATCATGTGGTTTAAAATTTTTAAGTCGACGGTAGCACCCAAGTTGTCACCGTTAGAAACAAATAATATTTCTCTTCCTTGGGCAATTAAGGCATCCAGTTCACCAGATACGTGTAAAGATTCAAACAAATCACCGTGACCTGGTGGATACCAAGCATCCAGTGGAGAATCGTATTCGGTGGGGACAGGCAATAAAGAATCCTTGTAGACTCTTGGGAACCTGGATTGATTGAAAGATCTGATTCTGATTCTGTTAGCGGAATACTTCTTAATCAAGTGTTCCGTATCCTTGTCAGTGTTGAAAGAATTCATCAATAACAATGGCACGTCGCTATCGTACTGTCTGTTCAAGTATTCAATTTGACGAACAGACAAATCCAAAAAGGTGTTTCCCTCTCTCACTTCAATAACAGATTTAGGGCCAACGCAGCCCATGGAGGTACCCAGCCCACCGTTCAACTTCAAAACAGCCAATTTGGAAAGGTTTGAGACATTCTCGGGCTGCTGAGAAATAATTTCATACTTAACCACTTCATCCGGGTTGGGAGACTTGATCTTGTCCCATTCCAAGGTGGTTCTAGAAGACTTCTCTACCAAATATCTCCTGAAAAGCGTGAAAAACGAATCCAGTTCGTTCTCAAACTTAGCGCGAGCAGCATCGTCAAGTTTACTAGAGTCCGCCAACTTGTTTAAGGCGTTTCTCATTTGTGAGGCAGCAACGCTGTTTGTGTTGCTCTCGAATGCATAAGTGGAATGTGTTTTGGTGTGCTTCTTAGTGGACATTATTATGTTATGATACACTTGCTGTGGAAGTTATATTATATAATCGGAAGAGGACTAGGCCTTTTAACGTTGCTGATGTGGAAAGAACCAGAAATTGAATCTCCAACTCCTAAAACCGTAACTTCAATCTCATGGTACCTGCTGGAAGAACTTTGTTGTTTGTTTAGATTTATATACTCAATCCAAAACAGGGAAAGGAAAAGCAAAAACGGGCCGAGCCCAAACAAAAGAGGAAGCGCGTCAGGCTGTTCGAGAAGGGGCGGGGGAAGGGGATCAGGTTACAAGACGCTGTACAGGGATCTGTGTGAGAACAAACCGACACCAGAACTTTGGACTTTGCAAGCGCCGGAATTGAATCTGTAGCAATGGCAATGGCAATAGTGATGGCACCAGGTGTAACAGCAAGCCGGCGGTAGCAACGTGCGTAATAAGGACTTCTGCCCCTGAAAAAGTATGCCAAAAGTAGGAGAAAGAAAGACCCCTTTAGCTGTGAAAGAAGAAGGTGCTCCCCGCCCATTGTCTGCATGCGCCCCTGAGCTTGGCGACTCTCGAATACCGTGGAAGATGGTGGAGCACCAGAGTAAAAGGCCGTGCGCACTCTGACAAGGCAGTATTGTTACAGGTTAAAACAGCTAGTGTGTATATGTGTAAGTAAGTATTATTTATGTGTTTTACTTAAATTGGTCATTCATTGCATGGTAGTTCTTTACGCGAATTTCTGCCTGAGGAGAAGGGAGAACCTGACCTACAGGAGAAGGGAGCATAGTTACCTGTCAATACCAGCCTAACTCGGAATCGTCCAACAGCTTCCAGCCGATACTAACGAAATTTTCCAGGGCAACGTTCTCAAGCCTGGGTTCCTCTGCGGCTACTGGCGCCGTTGTCGGTTGTGTACCAGAAGTACGGCGTTCATCAAGCAATGTCTTCATGACTGATGACTCGCGGAGGCCTTGGCCCGACTTTGGCCACATGACGTCGTTTCTGGTCGTGGACGAAAGTCCTCCTGTCAGGGACATTATGGGCTTATTAAGCTCGTGCTCGAAGATCTTGAATGGCTTGATCATTGTCAGCACGCTGGTGATTTGAACTACTTCATTCATCGAGTTTGACAGCTTCATGACCAGGTCCTGCGACTTCTTGGTGTCCTGAGTATTCTGCGTTGTAGTTGCCGTCATCATAATGCTAATGAGTGATGTAGGCATCTGCTTGACCAGTTCAGTGATGTTGTAGACCTCGTGCAGGATAGCAATAGCAAAGGGGGAAATTATCCCCCGGCAAAGGTCTGAAAGGATAGTGCCAGTGTCTTGTTTCAGGCCTAGTAATTTCTTGTAAAAATCTGGATTCCCCTCCGATGGAGGTGCAGCGCTAAGGTTCCCAGCGACTGGAGACGAGCCCATAGCAGATGGGCCCTCTTGCACTGTCGGATTATTAGCGGGTGGGTTCGGTGGTCTATAATTAAAATCAATACTGTTTGTAGGATTCAGTCTTAATATCAACGTCAATACTTGCAAAATTATTGATATCAATGAGCACAGAGAGTCTGCTATTTTCGAACTCAAATCCAATGTCAAATCTGAATAGACTCCTGCTTCTGAATCGTATAATGATAATAAGCAATTGATGAAATTGTGTTTGCCAATTAATAGCTTGCAAAATAACTGTGCTACGGATAGAGGTTGAGTTTCCACATATTCCGACAAGAGTGAAGACGAGTTCGTAATATCGAACCCAGGCTTCCTATTGCCATTCATTGATATTCTATTCCTGGTAAGCTCACTCATCAATTCACCCAATTTCAAGCTTTGCAAGACGCTTTTCAATCTCAATTGGCTTTGTTCCAGGCACCATTTTGAGCCCAAATCATTAGAAAAAAATCTTTCTGTAGAACCTTGGATGGAAATGTTTAATAGCTTGGGACCACCGAATGCACAGCTTTGTAAGGAATCAAACACTGAAAGCAAAACGTATAATCTTTTAAACAACACTGAATAGTGACTAATGTTTTCGTCCATGGAATTTGGTGAATTGGATGGATTCATATGCCCAGCACTTTCAGAACCAATTTCAAATTCGGACGTTTTTGTATTCCCATTACCAGTGTTAGCCTCTTCATCAACTGGAGCCTTCACATCATTTACATCCGGCTCCGGAAATAATAGAAGTTTGTATAATTTAAATTCGTTAAAAATCGTCACCGACATTCCAAGTACAAATGAGTTATCGTATCCAACAAATGCCAAAATGTAATTTAAAAGAATAAAAGTGGATAAATAAATGACTTTGATCTTCGGCGAAATTTGGTCGTTGTTTTCTCTGAATTTGGGATGAATATCCACAATTTTTTGGAAACATTCATTAAGGGCGGCAATAAAAACGCTTTGCACTTCCAAAGTATCCTGTACTTCATTATGTGAATCACGTCTTGTTTTTTCAGCATCATCCCTTGCCGTGGCTGTAGTGAACCCAGCTTTGTTGTTGTCATTGCTTGGCGACAAAGCCACGCCAACAATATTATCGAAAAACTTGCCACCTGGCTTTTGTTTCAGAGCAACACGAACTAACAATTCCAATGAATTTCTAAACCACAAAATAACATATGAATTGACTTCGTGTATATTGGAAATTGGCTGTGTGTTAACCAACAATAAGTCACTGGTCAAGGTCGTTTTGTTTAAAGGTATGATCGGAAATCCTACATGTATGAACTCATAGTAGGTGTCTATTAGATCTACATCGGATATCTGTCCATAGGCGATAGTTGAAGAAGTGGTCATTGGGTGAGCAGAATCTTTCGATGTTATAGATATAGATGAATCTCTCTTTGGTTTTGTCTTCTTAGATACGTAACTTTTTCTGCGTTTTTTTGTACTTCTCTGTGGCGTTGATCCAGGGCTGGATGCTTCCAAAGCTGCTGGTGTAGTTACAGATTCTTGAGAATGTTGAGATGTATCCTTAGAAGAACCGCTATTATTGCTGCCATTATTGTTGTTAATTTCACCATTATTATTCTCATTACCATTCAGCCTGTCCGTGGATAATGTTACTGATACAGGGGCTGATTGTCGCCTTTTATTTCCATCCAGCTCGGATGAAAATTGCGGTACCTGCTGTCCTTGAGGTCTTTGTGTTTGCTGTGCAACATTTACGGGGTTTGTAGAGGTGCTAGTAAACATGGCAGGTGCACTGGGAGACATAGCCTCGCTGGCGACGGATCCTTGTCTAGAATGAAAACCATTAGCAGCGAACTGGCCAAAAGATGATATCGATGGGTTGTACGGTTGCTGCTGGGAAAATTGAGAATACGAGTATGGATTCTGTCCTTGTTGCAACTTTTGTTGGTGTGCTTGTGGCTGCGATTGTTGCTGAGGTGGGGGAAGCTGAGGCTGGCCACCTAGTAAAAGAGAGTTTGAAGTATTTCGTAGCAAAGAAGGTATGGAACTTGATCTTCTTGTCTGTTCCCCATTATGATCATCAGTAGGAGCTAGTAAACCAGAAGTTCTTATAAAGGACCAATAACCACCACTACCAGAGGCACTGCCTGAGCCGGTGACACTTCCGTTTGCATTTCCAGAATCATTAGTATGTTTATTCGTTATGGGAGACTGTTGAACGGTGTTATAAGACAACTGCTCGTTGGGATTTAATGTTCTTACCGATATATCACTTTGCAAAGAATCAATAGATCCTTTTCTTTGGTGTTGAAACTCATGGTAGGGGACTTTCCAAAACTGCTGCTGGCCAATATTACCCGCGGGCATAGTTGATTGTATCGCTGGATTTTGGAAACTAGGAGGAATGCCACCAGCCTGGGGAATGTACTGTGTCAATGGGGGCAATAAAACTGAGTTAGATCTCGAAGGGGTACTGGGAACTGTGTTACTGTTTATACCGTTGTCTCCGCTATTGCCCGTATTATTATTCAGGGTATTGTTACTATTATCAAACGTATTATATGACCTTGAGTTATTGTGGTCTTGTATTTCGTTAGTCCTTGGATGGCTGGTGCTCCTCGTATAGCCTTTCGAGGGTCCTCTTTTCAAAGGAACCCTATCAAAACTACAACGGTCTCCATTCCTTTGGCAGTTTGAGCAGACCCCCTTTTCATCTTTGTAGTCACATTTAATCTTCTTTTTACGACACTGATCGCAGGCCCGGGAGGCCTTTGTTCTTTTCTTTATTGCGTGACTTGCTGCTGCTGCGGAGTCCATATCGTCGGGACTATTGGATGTACCACCGTTCTTGGTGGAGTCACTGGAGTTAGTCGAAACAGTGTTCAGCTCGTTCATAATTTGAAATATATTGGAGTTTGAGAGAAGAGTACAGCTTCTTGACAAATGTGAGAATCGAAGAAGCGTGTTATTATTGCACCAATGAAAATTGCGGGAACGGTTCTGCACAATATAGTACAAGGGAGAGGCGATTTCCAACGAAGTCTATCGTGAAAGAGCAGAATATGTTGGATGGACAATACTCCAGTCTCAAAACTCCAAGCACGGTTCCTAACTGATGCGTTCTTATTTTGACTTGTTTTATTTTTTGAATTTTTACTAGTTGCTACTATTTTTTTTTCCTGTTTTTCCTTAAAAGGTCCCTTCCCATAATCGTCTTGCTTAGTTAGCTACATGAAAAAAAAGGAAAAAACTAAAGGAAAATGCACAAAGCAGCGACATATTTTATGAATCCAATACCTGCCATTTCAAGAAGCTCGGATTATTGGTGAGGTGACGTAGCTTTTGTTTGATGTACTGTTGATTATTCGTCTCTGGTGCTCATAAGCCACGTCACAGAAAACGATAAACGATGTTAGCGCACATGCTACATGACTTGCCAATCGTGGTAAAGCTTCTGATGAAAGAACCAACTTGCGGAACCGTGCCCATAAAATGGTCGTGCGGCTTAACGAGCAATCACACCGAATAAAGTGATCCCGTAAAATGATATTCTACTCGGATGATCCGTTCCCTAGGAAGCGTAAGACAAGTAACTACAAATGTTGTCGCATGTATATTCTATTACTCAGAGCGTTTGACAAAAAAATCTTCTCCCTTTCATTAAAAACGAATCGAAGAGCTGGGTTTATAGCATTGTCACTAAGGACGTGGTCTCATCATAAACAAATAGAATATACATGTTATGTTACATAGGAAAGACCGAAAAAGCCAGAGAAAGCTAATAAGGTTAGCACTGATGCAGCGCGCAACCTTACGTTATCTGGCTTCGTTGTTCATCCTTGAACAAAGGGAATTCCTCACTTCTGGTCTTCCTGCGTCTCTTCTCATAAACAAGTACACATGTAAAGTCTATGGACCAATTTTCTCTTCCATTTTATAGTCGATGAACAGAAACTTTTCGCTTGTTTCGGTTTGATATAAATCATCTTATCACCGAAAAAAAAAAACTCCAGCGAGCGGCTAAATAAATACAAAACGAAAAAGTTAGGTCTAGAGTATAGCATAGCTTTGGTGACTACAGTTATAAACAGGTAAAAGCACGCACAAATAAATGAAAAGAAACGTGCAACGCATTTATTTATTTATTTATTTATATTCATATTTATATTCATATTCATATTCACATCGCATTGAACAGAAGTGCATATGGTTCATAATTTCTTTCTTTTCGCTTGTAAACATTTCGTGACTGCCCTCGAAGAAACTATTTGTCTCATCACCTAATCAAATCTGCTGGAGGTAGCGTTATTTTGTTGGAGAGGGAGACACTGGCCCGTGGCCTTGGCTATGGTTATTTACATTATCGTGTCCTTCTTCATCATCAGTAAAATTCAAATTGAGGTCATCCTCGTCTATGCCACGCTCACCAGTGATGATACTTGCGTCATCTTGATCGTCAAACGATTGCAAATCGCCCAAGTCAAAGTCCGCGACATTTTCTGGGTCTGTGGGTAGTTGTTGGGATGCGGCTAGCATGTATGAAGTATCTGTTGGTCTCCATAAGAACGCGATGGTAACGAAAACAATGAAATACACTAACGTAGGCCAGAAATCAGTAACGAAGAACCTTGACCTCCAGTTCTTCTCAATCATATCAATAGTGTTCATGCCAACGTAAATAAATGACGAAACTATACTACCAGCTAGTACACTCAAAAAGGACGCATAAATGATGTATAGTAGCTTCTTGTACATGTTCAATTTTACGATCTGCCTTTGCTCTTTCAAATAGATAACTGTTTTTGTCATGGATCTAATAATCATGTAGTAAAATATGATTAATGCAAGCGCCATAGGAATCAAGGTGATCAAGATTAGTGGAGATGGTGCCTCCATGTCGGTCAAATAACTTTGGATCAAAAATCCAATGCAAATTGCATAAGTTAACGCACCATACATTTGGCAACGCCTCATCAACGTTTTATTCAACTTAGGGTACACGATACCGTAGCCCAAAGCGATAATCAATAATAGGAAAAATGAAAATGTAACTTTACCAGCCGTCAATATCGACAAGAACACCATATAAACTTTTATTCCCGCAGTATCACCTTTTTCATTTTTCAAATCATAGTAAGCCCATACAAATATGGTTTCTGCGGTTAAAAATACAAAAAAGGCCAGCAAATACTTTTGTAATGGTAACAATTCATGCTTGTGCTTCCAGAAGGCGAAGGAATATAACGCCATCGCCACAACGTATGCGACCGCCAAAAGACCATATAGTGGCAATTTGTTGATCTCGG
>OBMA010001074.1_pt1 | contig 16607 bp, 14 predicted proteins | sample 1539141 | NCBI WGS metagenome assembly OBMA01 (sample SAMEA3991484, study PRJEB22521) | metagenome | biome: anthropogenic terrestrial biome; feature: sewage plant; material: raw primary sludge | place: Sweden | collected 2012-09-26 | reverse complement strand
CCGATCTCGTGTAACAGGTGATGGCTATTATGAAAGTTGTGTCGAAGGTCCCGAAGGCAATTTGTTGGAATTGACGGTATGATAAGAGAATAAATAAAGATAAATATGATTATAGAAACAGACCGACTGATACTTCGAGGTATCGTAGAAGATGATGCTCAGGATATCTTTGAATATGGCAAGGAACCTAATGTGGGTCCTAATGCAGGGTGGAAACCCCATGAAAGTATCGAAGAGACTCGTGAACTCATGAAACAGATCTTCATCAATCAACCCAATGTTTTCGGTATTGTTCTCAAGGAAAACAATAAGATGATTGGCTCCGTCGGACTGATTAAAGACCCTAAACGAGAAAATCCTCATGCTCTGATGCTGGGGTATGCCCTCTCTGAACATTATTGGGGACGCGGACTGATGACCGAAGCCTCGAAAGCTGTTATTCATTTTGGTTTTAAAGATCCTGAAATCACCGTTATCACCTGTTGCTGTTATGCCTTCAATAAGCGTTCACGCAGAGTTATCGAGAAATGTGGATTCAAGTACGAAGGATGTCTTCGTCAAGGTGAAATGAGATACGATGGGAAAGTGATGGATGTGGAGAGTTTTTCGTTATTAAAAGAAGAAACGTATTGATACCCGGTGGTGGGATCTTGTACGATACAAAAAGATAAAATAGATATGTTATGGATATAAAAGAAGAAATTAGAAACATGGTATTATCTGCCGGAGCAGATGTATGTGGCTTTGCCAATGTTGACCGTTTTGAGAATGCTCCCGAAGGTTTTGCACCGACAGATATTTACAAAGATTGTCGTTCCGTGCTTGTTTTGGGGGTGGCTTTGCCTAAAGGCATGTCAAAGGTTAACCCTCAACTGATATACAACTATTTTAATGGCAATATCGTAACGATGGTAGATGATATTCTTTTGCGAGTGGCTAAAAAGATTGAGGGTGCCTTTGGTGGTTTTACCGTTCCTCTGCCATGCGATATGGCAGGTTCATGGAATGAGGAGACTAAGACCGCTCATGGTATCTTGTCAATGAAACATCTGGCAGTGCAGGCCGGCATCGGTTTTATGGGCAAGAACACGATCTTGTGTAATGAGCAGTTTGGTAATCTGATGACCGTGGGAGCCGTTCTGCTCAGTCAGGATCTGCCGTCCGATGAGTTATGTGTCAATCATTGTCCCCCCAAGTGTCATATCTGTATAGACAACTGTCCTGCCCATGCTATACGTGAAGACCGTACCGTGAATCAGACTCTATGCCGCCCTGTTGCTTATGGCACTACCTTCAGAGGGTATGGCACAGTGGAGTGTAACCGCTGCAGAATGGGATGCCCATTGAGATTTGGCATAAAGAAAGTGGCCGGATAGAGAAACATAACATCAAGTTTTGTCATCTATTTGTCTTCCATCCATGTTTTCCGATGATTTGAATTTTATATACTACTGGTTATAATATATTTTACAGAAGTTCGTTTCATAATATGAATAGACATATTCATTAAACGAAACTAAATTCTTGATATAATGAAATTAATCAATTGGAAGCATGCCTTATCGTCAATATCATGGTTTGTTGTTATATTGCTGTGTATTTCTTTTTCTCTTAGTAGCTGCAAGGACAGTAATGACGAACAAGAAGAAAATAAGTTACAGCGCGTTCTCGCTTTGAATGTCATCGAGGGTAAGCTGTCAAACTTAATCAGTGTTGAACAAAAATATAGTGTTGAGAAACTGATTCTTACTGGTAAACTTAACGGTGACGATATCTCTTTTCTGAGAGAGATGGCGGGAATAGACAGGTATGGAAATGCAACAGGGGGAAGACTGGAATATCTGGATATGAAGAATGCTCAGATTGTAAAAGGCGGTGGGTATTATTTTATGCTCGAAAGAACTTCTAACGACATCATTGGCGATAATATGTTTGGAAACTGTTTCCCCCTAAAAACTTTGATCCTGCCATCTGGAACAATAGGAGTAGGTACTGGGGCTTTTTCCGAATCTGGATTGACAGCGATGACCATTCCCGACAGTGTAAAATGGATTGAAGAATCGGCCTTTTCTGAATGTGACTCCCTAAGATCGATAACGATGTCGGATAATGTCACTTCTTTGGGCTATTATGCATTCTTTGGATGCGAGAGCCTGACCGATGTAAGGTTGTCCGACTCAATAAAAACACTCTCTGCTACTTTTTGTGCTTGCCATTCGCTTGTTTCAGTTAAGTTACCCAAGTTGCTAACGAAAATTAATTCAAGAGTGTTCTACGATTGCTCACATCTATTGTCTGTCGATATTCCTGCAAGTGTGAATGAAATTGGCGATTTTCCTTTTGATTTTTGTCCGAGTTTAAAGGCTATCAATGTGGATTGGAAAAACAAGTCCTATTCTTCTACCAACGGAGTTCTTTTCAATTATGATGGAAATTCGCTTATTCGGTTCCCATCAGCTTATCCATCAGATACCTATACCATTCCCTCAAATGTAAGTACATTATCCATTTATGCCTTCCTCGGGAGTGATTCGCTTCGTCAGATCACAATCCCTTCAACTGTGAATCATATCTCGTATGGCGCTTTTCTTTCCTGTTTCGCCCTTACAGATATTTATATGAAGGGCAGTTGTCCTGAGATACTCTATGATAGTTACAACTCACCATATAATACATTCGAGGATATCACATTTAAGAATTGTACTTTGCATGTCCCTTACCAGCGTATGGATCAATATAAAGCTAATTGGGGATGGAAGCATTTTGCCAATATTGACAGTTTCTAAATCATCATATCCAGATATGATTGATGTTGGGTATAGCAACGATTAGAAACAGATACATTCATCAGTCTTTTAGTCTAAGTAGCAAACTGTATGTTCTGTTTGATTCCATATATTGTAGTAACATTCTGAATGTCAGTAGTTATTGATCGGATTCAATTTGAAAAGAAATCATTCTAAAATCTTTCCATCAATTTATGTCAATCAAATAGAAAATATTCCATAACAGATTCTTCTCGTATACGTTTTTTTGTTACTTTTGTAACCCAGATCTCGGATAACTCGTAACAGTCCGTACTAGTGATAACGTCTCATAATATTTATGTCATCTAAGAAAGAAACATTGGATTTTGTCCTCAATCAGGTTCAAAACATTGAAGACATATTATTAAAAGAAGGTTATAGGAGGAATATATGACGACCGTTTCCTTGTTAAGAAAACCAAGGGCAGTGTGCTGCTTTTACCGGATGCAGCAGAAGATATACCTTACGAAGGGGCGAAACCGATGCTGTCGATGTCAGATCTTATATTCGATGAACATCCGGGAAATGCCATCTTAATAGAAAAAGTTTTTAAGGCAATATATAACGATATCTAAAGATTCTATTCTGTCTAGTCTCAAATAGATAGAAAACAGGATACACACGGAGTAGAAAAAGAAAATTAAAAAGATGAGAAACAATCCCAAGATTCTTGGAACTGAGAGAATAAGTCGGTTATTAATCCGTTATGCACTGCCGTCGATTGTGGCATCGGTAGTGATGTCCGTATTCAACATCGTTGATAGTATATTCATCGGTCACGGTGTGGGGACACTGGGATTGTCCGGATTGGCTATCCTGTTGCCGTTTATGAATATGATGGTTGCGTTCGCCACGCTTGTGGCTGTGGGAGGAGCAAACCTGATGTCTATCCGTTTAGGACAGAAAGACTATGAGGGTGCCAACACCATCCTTGGAAATGTGGTGACTCTGAGTATCATATATGCGGTGGTATTAAACATTGTCTGCTATATCTTTCTCGACAAGATCCTGATTTTCTCCGGAGCGTCAGCCCAGACTCTGCCATATGCGCGCGATTTCATGCAGGTGTTTCTTGCCGGCGTCATTTTTACGCAGTTATTTTTTAATCTTAACTCGATGCTGCGTTCATCCGGAGCTCCACATAAAGCGATGATTGCAACTATCGGTATGGTGGTGATCATCGTTATATTAAACCCTATCTTCATATTCAAACTGAATATGGGAATGCGGGGAAGTGCTCTGGCAACAGTATTGTCACAGGCGATCATGCTGTTTTACCAGCTCCATCATTTTCTTAATAAGAAGAATTTTATTCATTTTCAGAAAGGCACATTCAGATTGCGGAGGAATGTTGTAACCCGGATCATTTCTATCGGGCTGTCTCCTTTCCTAATGAATCTGACGGCATGTATCGTCATTATTATCATCACCAACAGTCTGACTAAATATGGCGGTGATATGGCTGTGGGGGCTTTTGGTATCATCAACCGATTCCTATTCTTCTTCGTCATGATTATCATCGGACTTATGCAGGGCATGCAGCCTATCGTGGGGTATAATTATGGAGCAAAATTGTATGACAGGGCTTTTAAAGTGCTGAAACTATCCATCCTTTTTGGTACTTGCATCTCCACTACAGGATTTCTGCTTGGAGAGTTTATACCGAACGTCATCACGTCGATGTTCACCACCGACAAAGAACTTACTGAAATATCCATTTCGGGAATGCGAATCATGATGATGGCTGTACCGCTACTGGGAGCTCAGATCATTTCAACAGGTTTCTTCCAGAGTATAGGCTACGTGAAAACAGCCATATTCTTATCACTGCTGCGGCAGTTGATCCTCATCATCCCGGCTTTGCTTGTGTTCCCTTTGTTCTTCGGAGTTAATGGAATATGGATGAGCATACCTATTAGCGACTCTCTAGCTACGGTCATATCGATGACGTTGTTAATATATAACTACAGACAACTTAAGAAACTAACCAATTGATATAAAGATAATGCTGAAGAATGAAATTTTGATACGCCATTATCAGACACCGGTCGGTGAAATGATATTGGGTTCATACAATGACCAACTTTGTTTGTGTGATTGGCTGAATGAAAAACGTCGTGAGAAGATAGACCGTCGTCTCGCGAAGTTCTTTAACGCTGAGATGATCAACGCTGAGAGTGTAGTGACTGATAAGGCAATTTCCGAGCTTGAGGAGTACTTCTCATGCAAACGCACATCGTTTGACCTCCCTTTGATTTTTGCCGGTACCGACTTTCAGAAGCAGGTATGGAACAAACTTCTGGAAATACCTTATGGCGAGACCATGTCGTATGGCGAGATGGCACGTCAGTTGGGATGCCCTGAAGCTGTACGTGCTGTAGCCAATGCCAATGGGGCGAATGCTATATCCATCTTCGTACCCTGTCATCGTATCATTGGTAGCAATCATAAACTGGTGGGTTATGCGGGCGGACTGGATGCCAAGAAGACACTTTTGGGATTGGAGTGCGGTGATGCTGAACCTTTCTGAATACATTTCACCGATATAATCTGATATGTTCGCCGATAAGCTATTGCTTGGCAGCACTTTAATAGATATCTTTGCACTGTCAAATCAATCAAACCCGAATCAAGGTCTGTGGATATTTGATAAGTACTGATTAAAATAAAAAGAGTATGGAAAGAAATGGTTCTAGAAGTGTAATCACCGGAGGGGTGATTGTCTTGATAGGTGTCGTGTATCTCCTGTTTAATCTCGGCATCTTACCACCGGAGTGGAAGAATATCATCATCTCATGGCAGGGACTGCTTATATTGTTAGGTCTTATCGGTATCTGCAAGGGTAATTTTGTAGGTGGTACGATTTTGGCTGGCGTAGGTGTCTGTTTCCTACTGCCCGACCTATCTGCAGTCATGGGTTTCTTTTTCTCTGCAGCGACATTGCATTCTATCATGTGGCCTGCTATTATCATCTTGATTGGTCTGTTGATCATGTCGCACAGACATCATCATCATCATCATGACTTCAAATGTTGTCACAAAACCAAATGTAGTAACGAGTCAAAAGATGGCAAGGTGGATTACAATCTCGTGATGAACGGCATTGACGATGTATTTCTTGATCCTGTTTTTCGTGGTGGTGAGATTAATACCATCATGGGAGGTGTTAAGTTGGATCTTCGCAGAACCACCTTGCCTGAAGGTGACACGGAACTAAAGATCAGTTCTATCTGTGGCGGAGTGACCCTGTTTCTGCCTCTGGATTGGAATGTGAAATTGCATAACGACTCTTTGCTTGGAGGTTTTGCCGACCATCGTCACAGTAAGGAGGTATCTACAGATAGGAGGTTGATTATCAACGCAAGTTTCATCTTAGGCGGAGGAAGCATAGAATGACCTGTAATCCCATACTTCACGACACGTTTGTGCGTTTGCATCACATTCTGCTTTGCGTGTTGTTGGGTATCTGCTATGCCGGTAGCTTCGGATTTACAATGCACTCTTCTGTCATTGGAGCCACGGTGGATGCGATAGCGTGTATGGGTTTATTCTTCGGCGAGGCAGTGATGCTGTGGAGTATCTTTACATATAGCCGGTTTGAGGTGTTGGAACAATATCAGTCGCTAGCAATCCATGCCATCTATGCCATAGCTGCGACAGCTCTTATGCTGGTTGGGGAGTATCTTGTGACTACCGTCCTGTCACCATCGGATACTTCTTCTTTTCTCACTTCATTGCCGGCACGGGCGTTTGTGCTGCTCATCATGTACACCTCGTATCAGAGGTACTATACCAATAACAAGATGGATGAGGATAATAGCGAACCTGCAGACATTCTAGAGACAGAAAAGGATGAGCCGCAGGCAGAACCGGTGGAGATAATGGAACGTATTACGGTAAAGGTAGGAACAAAGATCAAGGTGATTCCCGTAGATGATATCATCTACCTGAAGGCCGAAGATGACTATGTGTCTGTGATTACGGCGGAAGGCCACTGGCTGAAGAGTGAGCGTCTGAAGGATTATGATATGTCTCTCCCGATAGACAAATTTGCTAGGGTACACCGTTCTTATATCGTAAACATCAGTAAGATATCCAAGATAGAGCGTTACGCGCAGAGACAGATGTTGTCACTGAGCAACGGCGAGCAGATCAGAATCAGTATGACTGGTTATAAGGTGTTAAGAGAGAAGCTCAACTTATAGAAAACAGACTTAATTAGATTTATTTAACACGAAATATGATAATGTTACTAATCGGTAACGTACCTTTGTTCCCGATTAGTAACATTACATATTATGGTAGCAGAAAGAAATCGTGAAGCAACAGAGAAACGCTTGTTGGATACTGTAAGTGACATCATTGCGGAAAATGGTTTTGAAACAATCGGAGTCAATGCGATTGCAAATAAATCCGGTGTGTCAAAAATCCTTATTTACAGATATTTTGGTTCTGTCGAGGGACTGTTGACTGCTTATATGCAGCAGAATGACTTCTGGATAAACTATCCCAAGTTTATCTCTGAGGAGGATGATCTTCAGAGTTTTGTCAAGAGAATGTTTCACGGACAGTTGCATCAACTTAGGGAGAAACCAACTCTAAGGAAACTTTATCGTTGGGAACTGTCGAGTAGTAACGATCTTATCGTAAAGCTTAGGAAACAGAGAGAGAAGGCAGGGCTAGATCTCATCAACGAGGTAAGCCGTGTTTCGGGCCGTAATAGGGACGAGGTGGCTTCTGTTGCAACGATACTGAGTGCTTCCATAGCTTATCTGATGATGTTCAGCGATGTGTGTTCTGAATACAACGGCTTGCAGCTGAATGAGGATGAGGCCTGGAAAAATATTGAAAGAGGCATCGATGAATTGGTAGATAAATTCTTTGCCAGGTAATATCTTATTGAGTATGTCCTGTACCTGTATTCTGTACAGGTTATTTTTTACGGTAACATGTTCCCGATTAGTAACATTGTAATTAGATATAGAATGAGAAAGATGATTATTATGACATTCATTATCCTGAGCTTTATGGGATTCTTTTCCTGTCAGGATAATTTGGTAGACTACGAAAGTGGTGATGTGAAGGTGTGTATTCAACAGGGAGATGAGTGGCTTCATGACTTCCCGTTGTTTCTTGGACTGAAAAAGAAGAACCCTCCTCAGATAGCTGTCTGGATAGAAGATACCGATGGCAACTATATATCGACGGTGTACGCTACCTATAAGATTGCGACGGAGTCATGGCAGATGAACGGTGGTAACAGACGAAAGGAGGCTTTGCCCTGCTGGTGCTACTCGCGTGGGATGAGATATTGTGACGGTCTGTATCTTCCGACGAAGGATCAGCCGCTGACTGACGGCATGACAGGAGCCACTCCGCATGGAAGTTTCAACGTGAAACTAACTCCAACGGACAAGTTGAAGAAGTTTGTGGTGAAGGTGGAAATCAACCATTCCACCGATTTCAATGACAGTTATCCCAAGTCGGCTAAAGAAAGTGACGCTAACTATTCAGGTGGTAAGGATGGTAGCGGCCAGCCTGCGGTTGTCTATGCTGCAGATGTAGACCTGACATCGGGCAAAAAATCATTTGAGGCTAAACTGATCGGGCACAGTAGTCCTGATGGAACCTCGGGGAAATTGTTTACTGACATGTCTGGATTGACCACGGCATTGCATATCGTCAAACATATAACAATCAACATACAATGAGAAAATCATTTTTAATAATACTGTTCTTTTTCACGTTACTGTCAGCGAATGCCCAACAAAAAAGCAGGATCGCTTTCGCGAGTGGCGTCTGTCTAGGCAAATCGGTAAGTGTTCCATCCTGCACGCCCTTTGAATGGCATGCCGCAGGCCTGTATCAGATCAGCAATCGTCTGTCGGTAGGCGCGGGTACAGGAGTGGCTTGCTATGAGAAGACACTCCTCCCTGTTTATGCTGACGTGAAATACATCATCTCAAAGCCACACTTCTTTACGTCTTATGTAGAATGTCAGGCCGGTTATGGTTTCGAATTCTCAAACAAGGCTAATGGAGGCGTTTACATAAACCCCTCTATCGGAGTACAACACGCCCTGAATGATAGGTTGGCACTGACTTTCTCTCTGGGATACGAGATACAGAATCTGGAGAGACTGAGAACGTACGAGAATGAATATTATAAGGCTGAGTTTGCCGAAAAATTGAATCATAGTTCTATTTCATTCAGAATAGGATTGGTTTTCAATTGATGAATATGAAAAATTTACTATATTTGTAACAAAAATAATTCTGCATGGAGTATGAGAGTATTAGTAATTAACGGCAGTCCACGTAAAAAGGGGAATGTGGCAACGATGCTTCACGCTGTCGCTGACCATATAGAAGGTGCTGATGTTCACTGGTTTGATGTGAATGACCTTCGCATTCATCCGTGTACAGGCTGTATGCGCTGTCGTGAAACGCGCAGGTGTGTGCTGCCCGAAGATGATGGACAGATGATGGCGGAGGAGGTGAAGCAATGCGATGCTATGATTCTGGGTACCCCTGTTTACTGGGGAAATATGAGCGGACAGATGAAACTGTTGTTCGACCGTATTGTACCATCGATGATGGATGAGCCGAAGAACGGGTTCCCTATACCTCTTCATAAAGGAAAGAAAGCCGTAATTGTAACAGCTTGTACCACGATATGGCCGTTTAGCTTTATCTGTCGAGAGACGACGAGTGCTTTACATGCCATGAAAGAGATTCTGGGTTATTCCGGATTTAAGACCGTAGGGAAGCTTGTACTGTCGGGTACAAGGAAGAAGACATCTGTCCCTGCGGGTATTCTGAACAAAGGGAAACGGTTAGCATGTAAATTCTAATATAATAGATATATGAGAAAAAAAATTATCCTTGGTATTTGGATGGCATTGATTGCCCTGAGTAGTGATGCCCAGAATATTCTGCCGATGAAATGGGATATTTCCTTCAAGAGCAATTCTTGCTTTACTTCACGTAAAGCGAAGCTGCATTCATCCATTAATACATTGCTTTCATGGGAACGACAAGGTTATTTTGCGGGAGACGGTGATTGTGAATTATCTAATACTTTTGATGTAGCCAATCCCAAAAAGAGGTATCAGTTGTATGTAAGGATGACTTGCCGTGTGAATGACATTATCATCAATGGTCATACGATAGAGAAGAATATCAAGACCAAATATGGAAAGGATAAGAATGGCAATGAAAATTACATGATAGGTCCTGATTGCCTGCAAAAAGGTAAGAACAGGATCGTTTTGAACTGCTCATCATTAGGATATACAGGAGGTGTAAGCAATACGATGATTGCCTTGCGCCCTGTGAAAGATGATGATCATTCTGAACAGATCAAAATCTCTTTGGCTCCCGATGATCATGTTTTTCTGAATAACGACAGACGCATCACTCTGCATTACCATACAAAACGTAATTCTCAGATGATGATTAATATCGAAAATGATTTCCACCAATCTATATTGGATACCGTTCTTACGGTGAACGGTAGGGATTCTATTCTGAGTCTTGATCTGAATAAGCATTGTGGTACTCCCGGTTTTTATCAGATAACGGCGGTGATGCACGGAAAAGGATATTGCGGAGATGTTCAATGGATGGCAGTGAAGCCCGAAGAGGTGAAATGTAACAATACCGTTGCCGATGGTTTCGATGATTATTGGAACAAAGCGAAGGCTGAACTCGCAGCGATAGCACCTGAATATAAGGTCTACCAGGTGGATTCTCTCTGTCGTAAGAGCAAGAGAGATGTCTATATCGTCGAGATGAAGTCTCTGAATAACCTCACGATTCGTTCTTATTATTTCGTGCCAAGAAGTGCGGGAAAGCATCATGCTGTCCTTCAGGTGCCCGGTTACGGATGGGGATTTGAGAATATCGATGGTATGCTGAATGATGATACTGACCGAATAGAAATGGCTCTCTGCATAAGAGGACACGGTATGAGTGCAGATGTTTTCAATCCGGGATTCGGACTGCCTGGGATATGGGGATATAAACTGTATGAGAAAGATAGTTTGTCATACCGAGGCATCTATATGGACTGTGTAAGGGCTGTAGATTTTCTTTGCAGCCGTGATGAAGTGGATCACAACCGTATCGCTGTAAAAGGCGGTAGTCAAGGTGGTGGACTGACACTTGCCACAGCTGCATTATGCTCTGGCAGGATAGCGGCTTGTGCTTACTTTGATCCGTTCCCATGCGACATACGTCATCAGATCAGGATTCGTACAATATGCGAAACGGAACTTAGAAACGACTTGGTATATTATGGCAATCCATGTTCTTTCGAGAGGATGATGGATATTCAAGACCTTATTGATACCCATTCGTTTGCTCCGGGAATCAAATGCCCGGTATTGTTTACGGCGGCATTATTCGATGATGACTGTCCCGTGCACGTAGGTTTCACAGCATATAATATGATAAAGTCAGAGAAGCAGTATAAGGTTTATCCGGCTGACGGACATATCCAGGGCTTTACTCATGACGATTATATCATGGGTTGGATTGATCATAAACTTTCTAAATAAGCTAGTTATGCAGGTGCTTATATCGTGTGCTAAGATCATGACAGGCAGGGCTCCGAGGGAAATTTCCTATGTGACGGAGCCTTCCTTTCAGTTGCAGGCCAATGAAAATGCTATGCAGATGATCGATTATTCCGTGGATGAGTTGCAGGAGATGCTCCATATCAATCGTGAAATAGCCTTAGAGAACTGGCGACGTTTTCAGACTTTCCATGTGATGAATGACAGACAACCTGCCGTATTCTGTTATGACGGGATGGTCTTCCAAAGGCTTGCGCCCGAGACTTTCTCTGACAATGACCTGAAGTATGCTAACGATCACTTGTTGATCAGTTCTTTCCTTTATGGCTTGCTACGTCCACTTGACCTTGTCAATAAATACCGGCTCGAAGGGGATGTTGTGCTTTCAGGAAACGACGGTAAGTCGATGTTCGACTTTTGGAAACCTATTCTTACCGATTGGTTTATCCAAAAGATCAAGGCGGATGACGGTATTCTTGTCAATCTGGCGAGTGACGAGATGCGTAACCTGTTTGACTGGAAACGGGTGAAGAAGGAAGTCACGATCGTTACACCTCAGTTCAGAATAGAAAAGAACGGAAAACTCAAGACCATTGTCATCTATACCAAGATGTGTCGAGGTGCGATGGCACGTTACATCCTCAAGGAGAGAATCACTGACATTGACCTTCTAAAAGGTTTTGAGTATGAGGGTTTTGAGCTAGATGAAGCAGAAAGCGACTGGTTATTCACCTTTAGATAAAAAAATAACGACGAATATTGATATTTTTAAAGAAAATGTTTATCTTTGTCGCCGGATGTTAAAAACAAATTTGGATATTGTGAAGTAAATAACCTTATAACTACTTGGTTATAGGTTATCTCTAAGATTTCTCAGACGCAGACAAGTGTCCGGGAGTTATTTCTATATATATTTACAAACAATAAAATTTTAACGTCATGAATAATGATAAAGAACAAACAATCTATGATTTCGATTTCAGTTTAATATGTGAATATTTCTCAAGTCTAGAACGTCAGGGCCCCGGAAGTGAGGAGATGACAAAGCTGGCGCTCAGCTTTATAGATGGACTTACTGAAGAAAGTAAGATTGTCGACTTGGGTTGCGGTACTGGCGGACAGACTGCTACGTTGGCACAGAATACAAAGGCAAGTATTACAGCTTTGGATCTGTTTCCCTCTTTTATAGACAAGCTCCGTGACCGTTTTGCGAAGCTGAAGCTGTCAGACAGAGTTAACAGCATCGTTGGTTCTATGGACGAGCTGCCTTTTGCCGACAGAGAGTTTGATGTGATATGGTGTGAGGGTGCTATCTATAACATCGGCTTTAAGCACGGCCTGGAATATTGGCACAAGTTTATCAAGTCTGGAGGCTACATTGCAGTGACAGAAGCATCGTGGTTTACCGAGAATAGGCCGGAGGAAATCAACAATTTCTGGAATGAAGCATACCCGGAGATAGATACTATCCCCAATAAAGTTCAACAGATGCAGTCTGCCGGATATGTTCCGGTTGCCACTTTCATTCTGCCAGAGGAGTGTTGGATAGATAATTTCTATACGCTTCAAAAGGAAGCACAAGAGATCTTTCTTGCCAAGTATCCGGACAACCCTGCCGCTACCAACTTAATAGGCTATCAGCGCCATGAAGCTGAATTGTATTCTAAGTACAAAGAGTACTATGGATATGTCTTTTATATAGGGAAAAAGATATAAAAATCCAATCAATAAAGGCGTGCCAGAGAAATGACACGCCTTTTATATGATAAGTTTATTCATACTTTCTTTGCCGGAGCACCGATATATCTGTTGTCAGCAGACAGCGTCTCGTTCTTCATCAGTACTGACAATGGGTCAAGGATGGCATTCTTCTCCATCTTTGAATCGTAAAGCACGACAGACATACCACCTACAGAGCAGTTTTCTTCCAGCGTTACATAAGACATCTTCATCACACGATCCTCAAAGAGGTGGGTCTGCATGGTACAATTGTCGTTAAGGGCAACGTAGTCATCCACATGTATCAGGTCAAATTCTGTTATTTGTGTTGTAAATAGACAGGTTCGTTTACCGATCTTACAGCCAAGCAGTCGAAGTGGATACTTTATAAATGGGGTGCCGGTAAGGATATTCAGGCAAAATAGCACCAGAAAATTCTCATACAGACCGGTGACAAGTTCGCTGCGCCATACAAATCCGCTCCATAAAGGTTTGTTTTGTGGTACATATTTTCCCACGATGACCCATTTTAGCAGTGCTGTAACAAAGACACCGATGATCGATACACCGATGTAAAGTAACGGAAACCATAATATGAGTTCACTCAAATCTCTCTCAATCTGCATGTCTGAAGTTATACCGGTGATGATACCGGCCATGAAGATGAATAAGGTTGACGGAAGGATAACACGGAAAAACTCAATGAAATAGCGGTAGCAGAACAGCTTTTTGGAAGGTTTGTAAGTGCGTTCTGACGAGAAGTCATGGTTGACGTCCCTTCGCGGCAGGAATACCGCAGGTGATCCGAACCAGTTTGTGCCATCTTTTGCCGGCAGATCTTCTTCCTTCATCTTTGAAAGCACACCCACAAGCACATCGTCTCCTAGCTTGGTTCCCGGACTCATTACGGCACTATTGCCTACAAAGGTACGGTTTCCAATATATGTTTTGGCTATCTCGATATAGCCGTTACGGACATACGACGCTCCCACCGAAACAGAATCGGCCAGAAAACATTCATCTCCCGTAACCAGCAAGTCTGGAGAAATAAACTCTACGGTGGATATTTCCACGCGTTTTCCCATCTTTACCCCTAGCATTTTGAACCACTTCTGGAGATAGAGCGTCGTGTAAAGTGTGCCTATTACCTGCAAGCTTAGCTTCATCAACTGGTCAAAAAACCATTTCTTATAGTAGAAAAGGCTGTTCACCTTATAACGTCCTTCTTTGATATTACCTAGAAGTAACCATTTGAATATTGCGATAATCACTGTCAGAAGCACCACGAATGATATGCCGATGAGTAATGTTATCCATGCAAAAGACCATATATTGGATACATAATTGATGTGAGCCACTGCCAACATACCAGGATAGAATGCCACCATAGTAATAAGTGGAATGATAAAGACACCCGCTAATGAGAGCAACGTGAACTTTGCTGACCATAGATTGATGGTCTCTTTCTTTTCGTTGATGCTGATTTTGCGGGGAGGCGAACCATCCCAGTTTTCGTTTTCAGGTATTGTTGTGCCTTCGGGAATCAGTGTTAGATCTTCAATCGAACTGTTTTTCCCCATTTTGGAATTATGGGCCAGGCAGCACCGCGTTCCAACAAAGGCATCATCTTCCAGTTCTATCGAACCTATCTTGAGCCAACCGTCTTCGATGGTATATCCCCTCAGGTGCGTATCCGTACATATACTCACATTATCGCCTATCTTCACTAAATCGAATATATCAATGGCAGACGTGTTGATATAGCAGTTCTTTCCCACTTTCGCCCCCATAAACCTCATAAACCAGTTCATGATGGATGTTCCGGTAAAGTATATCACGGGACAGATGGCTGTAACCTTGCCCACAATCCAGAAACGGAAGTAGTAACTGCCCCAGAGTTTATATTTTCCGGGGCGTATTCGCCCGATGACAATCCATTTGAAGAGAATAGAAAAGACCGTGAGGCATGGCAGAATCAGGAAGTATGCGAACAGACTGACATAGATAGAGTTCACCATTCCGTAGTCTGCTGAATAGAAATAGGAATAGATAAAGAAAGGCCCGAGCCATTCCAATCCAAATAATAAGGTAAGGAATATCAGTGATATGCCCTGACATAAGGAGCAAAGATAATATTTCCATGTCGGTACTTTGTGGATATCCCTCACCTCTTTCTTTTCGTCTGTCGAAGGGCGTTTGCTCTCCAGTTCCTTTGCAAGGTCTGAAAGCACTGGATATTTGTAAACATCTACCACAGACATGTTCTCAAACATCTTCTGTTCTCTCATCTCTGACACAACAATAGCAGCGAGTAGCGAGTGTCCTCCCAGATCATTGAAGAAATGATCGTCCATCGATATTTCGTCACGATTGATGTTCTTGGCAATAACTTGAACCATCGCCTTCTCCAGTGGCGTTGAAGGTTGGATGATATTTCTATTTTCCGAGAAGCTCAGTGGGGTTTTAGGAGCCGGCAATCTCTTGCGGTCTATCTTCTGACTCGATGTCATTGGCAGCTCGCTTATCTCATCGAGCGTTGATGGAATCATATAATAGGGTAGTAACAACCTTAATTGCTTCGCTATTGCGGCACGGTCTACCGCCTTTCCTGTACGTAATACAACGAAAGCAGCTAACTGCTGGGTCTCTTTGTCTAGTGTTACCGCTGCCGCCTGTATAGCCTCGTTCTGCATGAGCAGCCCCTCTATCTCAGCAAGTTCCACACGAAATCCGCGTACTTTCACCTGAGCGTCGGCACGTCCGATAAACAAAAACTCCTGATTCTTATTGTATTTAGCCAAATCGCCCGTGCGATAATATCGTTTCATCTTACCGCAGTAACGTTCGGTGGTGATAAATTTCTTTGCTGTGAGGTCGTCACGGTTTAGGTAACCACGGGCTATACAATCACCACCGATGAGTATCTCACCTTCCTTGTCAGTCTCGTCTATTACATTCATCTCATCGTCCACAAGGAGAACGTCATATCCGTCCAGAGCTTTACCGATGGTAACATCCTGACATGGCTTGAGAATGGAGTAGGTGGCAATGACCGTTGCTTCTGTAGGACCGTAAGTATTGTACACAGTACGACCCTCTTTACACCATCGGGTGGCGATGTCTCGGGAGCATACCTCGCCACCGAATATCAATACTTTGAGGCTTGGGATATCATCTTTTATCATTGACAACAGTGTGGGTGCGCATGATAGGAATGTGATATCGAGGTTTTGCAGTTTCTCCGAGAATCTGTCGCCGGAGCGCATGATGTCGAATGTGCCGATGACGAGTGTAGACCCGGCAGATAATGGTACCCATATCTCTTCTACCGATGCATCGAAAGAGACGGAAAAGCCCTGCAAGGCTCTGTCTTTTTCATTGATAGGGTATATTTTCCGTGCCCCGTTCACGTATGTCACGGCGTTTTTGTGCATCAATAATACACCTTTCGGTTTGCCCGTGGTGCCGGATGTGTATATCATATAGCACAGATTGTCTTCGCT
>OBMA010001071.1_pt1 | contig 16616 bp, 16 predicted proteins | sample 1539141 | NCBI WGS metagenome assembly OBMA01 (sample SAMEA3991484, study PRJEB22521) | metagenome | biome: anthropogenic terrestrial biome; feature: sewage plant; material: raw primary sludge | place: Sweden | collected 2012-09-26 | reverse complement strand
GTTATTAATTCTAAATCTGAATTTCCGGAGTCATTAAAGCAAGTAGAATTAATGGATGGAGAACTTCGACAAGCAATTGAGATTTATGTTACAGAATGCTCTTCTATAAAACCATATCAACCTTTTCTTAAAGTAATATATGAAAGTAACTTGTTGCCACCTGACAAGATTAGTTTTGTTAACAGAACAATTAACCATACTGGAAAAGAATATTCCCAAGCGTATTCTAATAATGCGTACGGATTGATTGAATACAATCAGAGCCAGATGGGTGTTATGGTTAATTATAAGGGAAGTGATGGAGAACGACATAAATCAGATGTGACTTTTGAACAGATTTATGAGGTCTGTGCATATCTAATTAAAGCTGGTAGTTTTGTGGGGAAAGAACAGGAAGATAGATTCAATAAGTTATGGAGTGAGACACCCTATGATAAGAAAAATCCTATATATCAGGATTTTGAACGCAGATCAGCTTCGTTTAATACACCAAAGCCACAGAAATGTAATTTCCATTTTAATTTATGGGAAGTTGAAACTGGTGGGGCAAAGACTAGGTACAAATGGAATATTGCTGCAATTCATACGTTACGTGTAGTTGAGGAGGAAGGAAGACTTGCAACACCAAAAGAACAACAGGTAATGGCTAAGTTTGTTGGGTGGGGCGGTTTGGCTCAGGTATTTAACAAAGAAGATAGTGCGTGGAGTCATGAATTTATAGAAATTAGTAACCTGCTTTCAGAAGATGAATATATAGCTGCTAGAGCGACGGTTAATAATGCTTTTTACACAACACCTGCGATTGCAAGCTGTATGAATCAAGCTTTAATTAATTTTGGATTTCGAAATGGAAATGTTTTAGAACCCTCTATGGGAATCGGCAATTTCTTTGGAAGTCTACCCACACCATTGCAGGGATGTAATTTATATGGAGTCGAGGTAGATAGTATTTCAGGTAGAATTGCAAAGCAGTTATATCAAAAAGCTAATATTAGTATTAACGGCTTTGAAAAGACTACCTATCCTGACAACTTCTTTGATGTGGCAATTGGTAATGTACCTTTTGGTGACTATAAACTATATGATCCAAAGTATAATAAGCATAATTTTCGTATTCATGATTATTTTCTCTCAAAAGCAATCGATCAGGTAAGACCCGGCGGTATTGTTGCATTCATTACGACGAAAGGCACACTTGATAAGAGTAATCCTACTGTTAGAAAATATCTTGCAGAAAGAGCGGAACTAATCGGTGCAATACGACTTCCTAATATAGCATTTCATGATAATGCTGGTACTGATGTTACAGCAGATATTCTTTTCCTTCAAAAGAGAGAAAGAACAATGTCTGTAGAACCGGATTGGGTACATTTGGGTTATACGGAGAATGGTATTGCAATAAATTCATATTTCGTAGATCATCCCGATATGATGCTTGGAGCAATGGAATACGATAACCGCATGTTTGGCGAGGGTAGTAAGTATACAGCCTGTGTTAACCATGACGATAACTTTAATCTATATGAGGCGTTACAGCGTGCTGTGAAAAAACTTACTGCCACGATTCCAGAGTTAGAACTATTAGAAAATATGGATGACCAACAGGAAGATATTATTCCGGCAAATCCAGAAGTTAGAAATTTCACTTATACCTTTATGGATGGGAAACTTTATTTCAGAGAAAATTCTCAGATGTACCGTAAGGAGGTGAGTGCAAACATGGAAGAACGTATTAAGGCTATGGATAATATTCGAGCAGTAACCAGAGAACTAATAGAGATACAGACGCAGGGGTGCAGTGAGGAGGAATTAGCTGGAAAGCAAAAGAGCTTGAATGAAAGGTATGATACATTTGCTAAGAAATACGGTTCTATTACGGAAAGAGAAAATAGTAGAGCCTTTCGTAATGATTCGGATTATCCGCTGCTTTGTTCCTTGGAGGTAGTTGATGAAGACGGAATTGTAAAGAAAGCAGATATGTTTTACAAACAGACAATTAAGCCGAAGGTGCAGATTGAAAGAGTAGAGACTGCGGTGGAAGCATTAAATGTTTCCATGAATGAATATGGAAGTGTAAATATTCCTTTTATGCTTAGTATCTATCATCCAGATGTTTCAAAAGCGATGGCTGAACTTCCAGAAGGAAGCAGCTTATCAGAGCACGCAAGAGCAGAGCTTGAACGAGGCATTATGATTGAAGAATTAAAAGGCATTATCTATCTAAATCCTATGGCTTACAATGAGAATAACTTGAATGTAGGGTGGGAGAGTGCTGATGAATATTTATCAGGTAATGTAAGGGATAAATTTCGAATAGCAAAAGCATTTGCAGAAAATGATCCGGAATTGTTTGGAGTAAATGCAAAAGCATTAGAACAGGTACAACCAGTTAATTTGGATGCTTCTGAGATTGATGTAAGAATAGGAAGTACCTGGATTGAATCAGAGGATTACGAACAATTTATTTATGAACTGCTAAACACTCCAAGGAGAGCGAGGGCGGTCAGAAGTCAGTATTATAATTCTGGAATTCAGCTTCATTTGAACAAATATACAATGGAATGGTTTGTTGAGAATAAATCAATGGATAAGCATTCTGTGGCAGCTACCAAGACTTATGGTACTGGCCGCATGGATGCTTATTCTATTTTTGAACAGACCTTGAATCTTAAGACGGTAACAGTTAAGGATCGTGTAGAGGATGGGGATGGAAAATATCATTATGTTGTGAATAAGAATGAGACAATGCTTGCAAGGGAGAAACAAAATCAGATCAAAGAAGCTTTTAAGGATTGGATTTTTAAGGATCCAGAGCGTCGAGCGAAATATGTGGAATATTATAATGAAACCTTTAATAACAGCAGACTTCGTGAATATGATGGCTCTCATTTGCAGTTTCCAGGTATGAATCCAGAGATTGTATTAAAACCACATCAAAGAAATGCAGTAGCAAGAATTTTAATGGGTGGAAATACCTTACTGGCTCATTGTGTTGGTGCTGGAAAGTCATTTGAAATGATGGCAGCATGTATGGAACAAAAACGACTTGGACTTGCCAATAAGACAGTGATGGTGGTTCCAAAATCTCTAATAGGACAAACTGCTGGAGAGTTTTTAAGACTTTATCCGTCTGCTAATATTTTGGTAGCAACAGAAAGGGACTTTGAGAAGAGTAAGAGAAAGCAGTTTATCTCAAGAATAGCAACGGGAGATTATGATTGTATTATTATGTCTCATTCTCAGTTTGAGAAGGTGCCAATTTCAGCGGAACGGAAAGAGCGTATGATAAATGAGCAGATAGAAGAGATGTCGTATGCAATTGAAGATGCAAAGCGAGCAAATAGTGAGCGATGGACTGTGAAACAGATGGAATCCATGAAGAAGAAATTAGAAGAGCAGCTACGAACTCTTACTGATGAAAGCAGAAAAGATGATCTGATTACCTTTGAAGAATTAGGAATCGATTCCATCATGGTGGATGAAGCACATGGGTATAAGAACCTTGCTATATTTTCTAAGATGAACAATGTATCTGGTATTTCAAGTTCAGGGGCTAAGAAGTCTACGGATATGCAGCTCAAATGTCAGTATATTAGTGAAATCAGTGATGGCAGAGGCGTCGTGTTTGCAACAGGAACTCCGATTAGTAATACAATGTGCGAAATGTATGTTATGCAATCATATTTGCAAAAGAATGCTTTAGAGAGAATGGGTATTTATCATTTTGATTCCTGGGCATCAAACTTTGGAGAGGTAACAACAGCGTTAGAGCTTACCGTTGAAGGGAGCGGGTTTCGGTTTAAGAGCCGCTTTAATAAGTTTACGAATTTACCAGAGCTTATGAATATTTTCAGAGAAGTAGCAGATGTGCAGACCGCAGATATGCTTGATTTAGAGGTACCAAAACTTCGAGATGAAAAGTATACCATTGTAGAGAGTGAACCGGATTGGTACGTAAAGCAGGTGATGGAAAATTTCGTGGTAAGAGCAGAGCGTATCCGTAATGGTGGAGTGGATCCAAGTGAAGATAATTTTTTGAAGATTACACATGAAGCTAGACTGTTAGGAACCGATGCAAGATTATTAGATTCAGATGCACCAAATAATCCGGATGGAAAGTTGAATAAGGTAGTTGATAATATTGCTTTTGAGTATAGGAAGGCTATCAGAGAAGACAAAATAGGATGTCAGTTGGTATTTTCCGATATTGGAACACCCAAATCTTCTTGGTCACCAGAGGAACAGCCAGAAGAATTTGATATTTACAACTATGTAAAGTCAGAATTGGTCAGGAGAGGTATTCCAGCGAATGAAATAGCATTTATTCATGATGCGAAAAGCGATCCACAAAGAGATGCACTATTTAAGGATATGAGGACAGGAAAGAAGAAAATATTGATTGGTTCTACGGATAAGTGTGGGACGGGAGTCAATGTCCAGACTCATTTAGTAGCTATGCACCATATTGATTGTCCTTGGAAACCTTCTAGTATTGAACAAAGAGAAGGAAGGGGTATCAGGCAGGGGAATGAGAATTCTGAAATAGCAGTGTATAGATATGTTACGAAGGGAACCTTTGATGCATATTCCTGGTCATTAGTGGAAAATAAGCAGCGATTTATCAGTCAGGTAATGACAAGTAAATCGGTATCTAGAACTTGTGAGGATATTGATGAAGCTACACTTTCCTATGCGGAGATTAAAGCTGTTGCGACAGGCAATCCACTTATCCGTGAGAAGATGGAGTTAGATAATGATGTACAACGTTTAAAACTCTTAAAAGCATCTTATGACAGTCAGCGATATAGTTTGCAGGATAATTTCATGCTACGTTTTCCGAAGCTTATTAAGGCAGCAGAAGAGAAACTTGCCTGTGTCCGTGAGGATATTATGACTAGAGACAAACAGTTAATTGCAAGTCCAGAGTTTAGTATAACCATTGGTAAATCACAATTTACAGAACGAGTGGATGGTGGAACGGTAATGCTGGAAGCTATCAGTAAATGCAAGACAGGTGATGTTTATCCAATTGGCAGATTCAAAGGGTTTGATTTGCTTGTAGAGAAGAATTATATGGGAGTAAATTATATGGTTCTTCGTGGTAAGACTGAGTACAAAGCAGAACTTAGTACGAGCCCTGTTGGTAATATGGTCAAGCTTGAAAACACATTTAATGGGTTATCTGAAAATGAAGAATTTCTGATTAAGAAGATAGACCAGTACCAACGGGACATGGAACAGTCAAAGCAGGAGTATGAAAAGCCATTTTCGTACGAAACAGAGCTTAAAGAGAAACTGGCAAGGCAGTTTGCGTTAAATGCAGAGCTGGATCTTGAAAACAGCAAGGTGGAAGATGTTGATTTGAATGGCGTAGAAGTTAAGGATAATGACGTTCCAGACAGTAATGTGGCAGAGCGAGGAAATGACTACTTAACTGGACAGGATAATATGAGGAGGTAGTCATGCTCTGTCACGTTTTAGTGATTAGATTAGGAAAATTAAAGATTATAGCAGGAATATTTATTGTAGTTGGGATTGTCATTTTGGCAGTCCCTTTTTAATAAAAATATATTTTTACGTATGCCAGAAGCATACAGAAAGAGAGGATTTTATGAAGTATTCAATTAGAGCAAATGAGATTAAGGATAATGAAAGGCAACAAGGTGAGAATGCATCTCACCTGAGAGGTTTTGCAACATTAATTATTGGAAATGACTTTAAAATATCCAATATTGCAATTTTGGAAAGTAATGAGGGTAAGCTTTTTGTGTCAATGCCACGCTACAAATCCAGTGATAAAGATGAAAAGGGTGCGAATGTATATAAGGATGTATGTAATCCAATTACAAAAGAATTTCGTGAGGAACTTTATGACAATATCTTAGAGGCTTTTGAAAAGGCAAAGTGTGCAGATAAAACTGAAGAAGTTAAGAGCCAGGAGGGAACTGAGATGCCAATTTTTTCAGTTTCAGTAACTCCATTTGAAAGAGAAGGAAGTAATATTCGAGGACTAGCACGCATTTATTTCGAAGATTGCTTTATTGTAAATAATGTATCCATTCTTCAAGGAAAAGAAGAGAGTTTATTTATTGCAATGCCATCTTATCGTACAAAACAGGTGGATGAGAATCAGAAGCCGGTCTATCAGGATGTTTGTTATCCAGTAACAAAGGAATTTCGCGAGAAATTGTATGGGGAATTAATTTCGTCATATCAGGAGGCAAAGGATAAGATGGAAACTGCGACACAGGTGCAGGCACAAGACAAGATGGCAGTGAGTGTCGGACAACTGGATAGAGAGACACCATTTCGTTAAAAGATACTTATGATTTAGGCGGTGCGATAGCATCGCCTCATATAGAATGGAGGAAAGTTATATGGAGAAAATAAATACTACATTGACACAGGATGAGATTGTAATGGAGCTAATTATGCTTTTGAAAGAAAATCAAATGAAGAATAAAGCAAATGATATTTTTGAATCGGCAACGTATGTTGATGGACTTGAGAAAAAGCTGGATCAGGTTGTAGCAGAATTAAATGATGTAAAAAAGCAACTTGCTGATTTGCAGGAACAACAGATGATGAAATCTATCAAGGCACAATTAGCAAATGCATCCGATCGTATGGAAGCTTTATGTAATAGCATGAAAGAGCAGTTGTTCGAAGTAAAGGTAGAATTTAAGGTGAAAGCTGCATCTATTGTTACGGAAGTTAAGGCAAAAGGAAAAGAAGCCTTAAATCGTGTTTCTGAGTTTTGGGGAGTTAAAGAAAAACTCGAAAAGCTACGCTTGAATGTAAGAGAAGCAGGTATTGAAACGGATAAGACAATTGTCAAGATTGATCGTTTTGGGGCAGATATTAGGGAAGCAGGGAGATATGTTTCTAATGCTTTTCGTACTTTTGCTGATAAAGAATCAGTTGAACATTCAAAGGAAGAAAGATCATTTTCTAAAACTGAGGTGATTAAGAAACCTTGGGAATGGAAAAGGAAATTGGTTGATGGAATGGAACTAAGGTTGGATGCAGCCATTGATAAACTGGATAATCTGTCAAGAGATGTTGAGCTTAATAAAATGGAGGAACATGGCTTTGAAAAGGTGGATAGTGATGTGGTTTCACCAGAAGTAATTCCAATGGTAGCTGAAAATATGGAATATGAGTATGGAAGCGAGGTGTTTGATGAATTTCAGAAACAACAGATAAATAAGGAAACCAGTAGTAATATAGTAGACAGAATTTTTACAACAGATAGTATGAAACGATAACCAATAGAGAACATGTCTAAAAAGCATACTGTTCTTTTTGTGGATTAAAACAACAAGGGAAATAAAAGTGGAGTATATGAGAATTATTCTTATATACTCCATTCTGTGAAAATGCCCTTATTATAATATTGTAATTGATTTGCTATCATACTCGATTAGACCATCATTACGCATTTTGGATAATTCGCGAGATAAGGAAGTTCGTTGAACCCCAATTTTGTCTGCCAGTGTTTGTTTCGTCATATTTAATATTATCTTATTGGATTTTTGATGTTTACTTTCGTATTCTAAATAACCTAGTACACACTCACGAATGGTTTTATTTACATAGTGCTTGATTTTATCTCCAAGTATAAAAGTATGATCAGCCACGAATTCCAAGTAAGCTTTTAGAATAACTGGTGATTCAGATAATAGATTGAATAGAAGATTTTTTTCTATTTCTAGAATTACACTTTCTTCCGGAGTTGTCGTTGTCATTGGATAATAAGGGTTTTTTGAAAACATTAAATTTCCACCCAAGATATCATCTTTATAAAATTCTGCAATGGTAAGTAGATTACCTGATTCATCAATTCGTGCTACAACTACTTTTCCAGTAAGAATTATTTCTAGTTTGAAGCAGCTGTCGCCTTCAAAATGAACAATACTGTTTTTGGCGTAAGTTTGGACTTTGAAAGCACCATTTGCCAAATAAAGTCTTATGTTTTCAAGAGATAAAGAGTTTAATAAGGTTGTATTTTCAATTAAATTTTGATATGGATTCATAAACCTCCTATATAGTTACCAAGGTAACGCTTTTATTACAACTATACAAGTATAATAGTAATAAATCAAGCAAATGGGAGGTTTTATATTGGATATTTTTACGATTCTATTTTGGGTTATAGCAGTGGTATTGTTTATCGTATCGCTTGTTAAGAGTAAAGAAACAACCATATCCGCGATGAAAAAGTCACGCGATATGATGGGAAGTATGATAGGGGAGATTATTGCAATCATATTTATGATTGGATTGGTACTTACCTTCATTCCCCCAGAAACAATAAAAACAGTATTAGGAACATCTAATATCTATTTTTCAACTGTTATATCTGCTCTTGTCGGAAGCATTACACTGATACCTGCATTTGTCGCATTTCCGTTAGTGGGATCACTAGTAGATGTGGGAGCAAGTATTGTGCCAGCGGTTGCATTTTTAACAACCCTTACCATGGTTGGGATTGTAACATTTCCTCTTGAAAAGAAAGAATTTGGAACTAAGTTTGCAGTTATGAGAAATCTGTTTAGCTTTGGTTTTGCTATCATTATTGCGTTATTGATGGGGGTGGTTATTTGAAAATAATAACGATAATTAAAAAAAATAAGTTAATCGTTTTGATGTTAGTAGTATATTTAATTCTATTTATCGTATCGCCGGAAAAAGCAGTTCAGTCACTGGATAATAGCATCTATTATCTGATTGAAATGTTTCAAATTCTACCTGTAATATTTCTGTTTACAGTAGTAATAGAAGCGTTGATACCAAAAGAATTAATCATGCAGGGCTTTGGAGAAAAATCAGGTATTAAAGGAAATCTATTCTCCTTGTTGTTGGGCAGTATATCAGCAGGACCAATTTACGCAGCCTTTCCAATAAGTAAAATGCTATTAAAAAAAGGAGCAAGCGTTACGAACATAGTAATCATTTTAAGTGCTTGGGCAGTTATAAAAGTTCCTATGCTAGCAAATGAGGTTAAATTTTTGGGCGTTAAATTTATGGGAATAAGATGGATTTTTACGGTGATTTCAATATTTGTTATGGCACATTTGATAGGAGTATTTGTGAAGAAAAAAGATATGTCGGAATCGATAACGGAAAAAGAGGGATCCATACTATCTATAAAGGAAGAATATTGTATAGGGTGTGGTCTTTGTGCAAAAACGCTACCGGTATATTACGAGATGAAGAATAACAAAGCAATTATAAAGCAGATTCCAATAAATAAAAATGAAATGGAAGACATGGTAGAAATGGTTGAAAGATGTCCAGTGAATGCAATTGTATTTTACAGAACAGTGGAGGAGGAAATCATATGAAGTATATAGCAACAGGGGTCAGAGTTCTATCTTTCGGTTTATTTCTGTTTTTGATTTTAAATGGTAAAATGATGATTTGGCTAGGCATATTTGCAATTAGTCTTTTACTTGCGGTATTTTTTGGAAGAATCTATTGCGGTTATGTTTGTCCCATGAATACGATTATGGGACCAATCGAATGGTTCTCGAAAAAGTTGAAGCTTCAAACAAAGGCGGTTCCCAAATGGCTTCGTTCAGGTAAAATCTCATGGATTGCGTTGTTTGCAAGTATTGTTATTATGCTGGCATCAAAGAAAATAGCGCAAGTGAGCATTCCAATACTAATGATTTGGCTAGTAATATCTGTATTAGTAACATTAAGGTATCGGCCATATGTATTTCATAATTTCATATGTCCATTTGGAGTATTACAAAAAGTCTTTGGTAAGTATGCGAAGTATTCAAAATTGGTAAATCATGATTCTTGTGTTGGTTGTAAACTTTGTGAAAAGACATGTCCTACTGAGGCAATTGTGGTAGAAGATAATAGAAAGGCAAGTATTAACACGGCTTTGTGTCTGCAATGTACAAATTGTCAGCAGGTATGTCCGAAGAATGCGATCCATTACAAAAAGAGGTAACAATACCCAGAATAATGGCAAGCAGTAGTTGCAATTTTTAAAGTACTAATTATGAAAAGACAGGAGGAATTGTATGATAGAACAGATTTATCAAATAGCAACAGGTGATGAAAAAGCCGTAGAAAAAGTGATTATGGATGATAATATTCATTATATTCATATGATTTTTAACAAGGAAGAAGGTCTTCCGGAGCATTTCTCAAATTCCAATGTGTACATGACTGTAGTAAGAGGAAAACTTTCTATAGCATTAGATGATCAGGAAATCCATACGTATGAGGCAGGTACATTGCTAAAGATTCCTGAAAATACAAAAATGAATGTTAGGAATTTGCATGATCCGGTGTTAGAGTTGATTGTAGTAAAGGCTCCAGCACCAACTAGGTAGTTGAAGGTAAGATTTAGGAATTAATGGATGGATTGAAATAAATATCTGGTATTATTATTAAAAAAACATATTAAAATAATTGAATTAGTATATTTAAAAGAACCTTCAGAATTTGATTTTGAAGGTTCTTTTAAATATGTAAATGATAGATAAGGACTAGAGAATGAGAGACAGTATGAAATACTGAAAAAAATGAAATGTGGTATATTTTAAGGGTACTATTTTGGAAAGCCTGTTGCTAAAAATACTTTTGAAAAATTATTTTCAGCACGTTCGTTTCATTATAGAGGTTTCTCCGCCATGTGATAAGGTTACAGAAAATGATGAATAAGCTGATATAATTGAGCTATAAAAAAGAATAACTCAATTACTTATACATTTAGAGCAGGAGGAAGAAAATGTTTGGATTTTTAAAGCGAGATGATAGCAAGGTGATTAACGTTAATGCTATAGATAACCTTATTGGTAAAGTAGAATTAATAGACATAAGAGAACCGTATGAATATAAAAGCGGAAGTATAAAGACAGCTAAAAATATTCCGATGGGAAATTTATTGGCAGATCCTAACAAGTATTTAATAAAGGAGAAAACCTACTATATTATGTGCCAATCAGGCGCAAGAAGTGGTAGGACTACAAAAAAGCTTGCAAAACAAGGCTTTACTGTTATTAATGTAGCAGGAGGTATGGGCTCTTATTCAGGGAAAAAGAGAAAGTGAGACATGTAGTTGGTTATGAGCATGAGCTTTATGCGTGACCTTATCACAGAAAAGAAGATGGAAATGACTATAATGAAACTATAAAAGCAAATTTAAAGCACCTTAAAAACTTAAATGACGAAAAGGAGAATAGAATATGAGCGTACTTAAAATAACAAAGGATAATTTTGAACAAGAGGTTATGAACTCAGACACACCGGTATTATTGGACTTTTGGGCATCCTGGTGTGGACCTTGTAGAATGGTTGGCCCTACAGTGGAGCAGGTAGCAGATGAGACAGTAAACACGGCAAAAGTTGGTAAAGTCAATGTAGATGAGGAACCTGAACTTGCACAGACTTTTAAGGTTATGAGTATCCCAACCCTTGTGGTGATGAAAAATGGAAAAATCGCTCAAAGCGCGGTAGGTGTTAAGTCAAAGCAGGCTATCTTAGATATGTTGCAATAAGCTAATAACAGGACAGAGTTTCCCCCACTCTGTCCTGTGTTATTTTTTTACAATAGAAAATCTAAGGAGCATAATTTCTGTTGTTTAAACTTTTGTTAGGAAGAGAATATAACGTAAATGTGATTGGAGGAATATTATGCTTGATGGGTTAGTTGCGACAAATAGTGTTAGTTTCATACTTGTTTTTTTAGAAGGAATATTATCTTTTTTTTCGCCTTGCGTGATACCATTAATCCCGGTTTACATGGGTTATTTAGCAGGCAGCGGAAAAAGAGTAAATGAAGATGGAACGGTTATATATGAAAGAAAAAAGGTATTCTTGCATACCATGTTTTTTGCTTTGGGAATTTCTTTTGCATTCTTTATATTAGGAATGTCCTTTACGACTCTTGGCAGTTTTTTTAGCAACAATAAGCTTCTGTTCACAAGAATAGGTGGTATACTTATTGTTATATTGGGATTATTTCAGCTTGGAATATTTGATATTTCGTTCTTACAAAAAGAAAGAAAAATTCAGATTAAATTGGCGGATAAGAAAATGAATCCTATTATGGCTCTTATCATGGGATTCACCTTTAGTTTTGCGTGGACACCATGTATCGGACCAGCCCTTTCTTCCGTGCTGATTATGGCTTCTGGGGCAACAACGACAGTAGAAGGTAATCTGCTTGTACTTGTTTATGCGATTGGATTTTTAATTCCATTTCTTTTACTTGGACTTTTTACGACACAGGTATTGAACTTTTTGAAATCAAAACAAAAACTGTTGAAGTATACGATTAAAGCCGGAGGAGTAATTCTCATTATCATGGGAATTATGACTTTTACGGGGTGGATGAACAATTTATCAGGTTATTTGAATTCTTTTAGCTTTAATCAGCAAAGCAGTTCACAGGAGATATCAGACAAAGCGAATGAATCTGAGACTGCAAATAGTTCAGAAACTGCTACCAATTCTGCATTTGATTTTACTCTTACAGATCAATATGGGAATGAACATACGCTTTCTGATTACAAGGGAAAAGTTGTATTCATAAATTTCTGGGCGACCTGGTGTCCACCCTGTAAAAAGGAATTGCCTGACATAGAGGCACTTTACAAGGAGTATAATTTAAATCAGGATGAAGTGATATTTTTAGGGATTGCAAATCCATCAAGTAAAGAGTATCCGAACAATCAGGATGATGGAGAAGAATCGATTAAAGCTTTTTTAGATGACAACGGATATACGTTCCCAACATTATTTGATGAAACAGGAGAAGCACTTAAGAATTATAACATCTCGGCGTTTCCTACCACTTTTATGATTGATAAAGAAGGAAATATTGTTGGATATGTTCCAGGTATGATGACCAAAGATATTATGGTAAATGTAATTAATCAAACTTTGGAGGCAACAGAATAAAGACCGGTATGAAATCCTAAAGGATAAGGAGATATAATGAATGGCTCATAAATTTGATGTTAATAATAAAAACAAACTGGATAATCCAAGGCGCAGAGAAATGCTTCCAGTAAATAAAATATTGGATGAAATTGGTTTAAAGGCAGAGGATAATCTTGCAGATATTGGGTGCGGTATTGGCTATTTTTCTTTTCCGGCAGCGGATGTAATAGGTTCTAACGGTTTGGTTTATGCACTTGATGTGAAAGAAGAAATGATTGAAGAACTTGATAAGAGGATCGAAGAAAATAAAATAGACAATATTCAAACTGTTCTTACAGATGAATACAATTTCAAACTAGATGATAATTCCGTTTCATATGCACTTATATGCACTGTTTTACATGAAATTGAAGATAGAATTAAGTTTCTTCATGAGACAAAGCGTATTCTTATTGACGGTGGCAAAATTGCTGTTGTCGAATGGATAAAGAAGGAAAGTGATTGGGGCCCGCCGGTCAGCCATAGGGTTGATAGTAGCGATGTAAAAAAGGAACTTCTTGATTGTGGTTTTACAGAAATATCATATGTAGAACTTAATGAGTATTTTTATATTGTTAAGGGCACATTACTTCATAAGTGAGTAATTTAAAAGACAGAGTTTTTTGAACTCTGTCTTTTAAATTCATGACATATAGAAAGGTACGAGAGATGGTTTTCCATTTTATTACAATACTAGATTAGTTCGCGCAACTTTTCTTTATCAATAATGTGGATGGAACCTCTCGATTGTTCAAGAATACCCTCTGATTGAAATACTTTCAGCATTCGTGAAACAACTTCTCTGGCACTTCCAATGTATTTTGCAATTTGCTCTTGAGTAAGATGCAGCTCATTCGAATTTGTTTTTGTTATTTCGTCCAATAGGAAGATAGCAAGTCTTTTATCAAAGCTCATAAAGAGTATTTGTTCCATTGCCCACATAACATCTGAAAAGCGTTCATTGGTATTTTTGTATGCAAAGTTTTCAACATATACGTTTTGATTACTGAGCTTACTAAATGTACCAATATTTATAAGGTAAGCATCTGTGTCGCTTTCAGCATCAATATGCACATCAAAAGTAATGCTATTTATAATACAAGAAGCTGAAAGTACGCAAACATCACCAGGTGAAAGGCGATATAAGGTTATTTCACGTCCGTCTTCTGATAATATATAGACACGTAGTCCACCATTTTTTATCAGCAGGACACCGAGACATTCACTGTCCGTACTATGAAGATTAAAGCCCTTGTTATATGAAACATTGGCAATATTGTTTTCTAATAAATTTATTTCTGATTCACTTAATTTATCCCAAAAATCAAGGCGAGATTTGATATATGCTAATTCATCTTTTTCAATCATGTAAAATCCTCCAATCATAACTTTATTATAGCAAAGTCTAGACTAAATAACAAAAAATAAAGCAATACCAATTTAGTATTACTTTATTTTACATACTATAGAATTTTATTCAGTAACGATATCATAGTTCCAGTCAATAATACCACCAAAATCATATACATTGGAGTACCCAAGCTCAACAAGATCCGCAGCTGCAAGGGCACTTCTGCGACCACTGCGGCAATATACCAAGATTGTAGCAGACTTGTCTGTCAATGTTTCCTCAGCTTTTTCTAAAATGTCGGTATCAGGAATGAGTATTGCGCCATCAATATGTCCAGTGTTAAATTCCTCTTCGGTTCTAACGTCTAAAATTGTAATAGTACTGTCTTTATCCATCATATCTTTTGCTTCTTTTGCGGTTATTGTGGAATAATCAGAAGCAGCGGAATCATTTTTAGAGCTACACGCGCTTAAAGTGGTTATTATGAGGATTAGAAACAATATCAATAAATTTTTGTTTTTCATAATACAAACTCCTTCCAGTATAAAACTCAATTGTGTAATGACATTTATGATTAGACCAATACTAGTGCTTGCCGAGGACAGAAATTTGTACATTTTCCACAACGGATACAGGCGTCAAGATCAACAGTAGGTGCATCAACCCCTGTTTGCTTTAATGCATTTACCGGACAGATAGGTACGGATGGACAGGGGTGGTTCTGTGGGCAGTTTTCTTTTAAAACAACTAAAGTTTTTGTATTCATATTTGTCATCCTTTCGTATATTAATAATTTCTTATCTGATTATACAATGATTAAGCAGTACTATCTGTAACACAATCACATTCAGGTATATCCATGTAAAAACATGTTGTTATTTACCATTACATAATTTCATGAATGCTAGAGAAGCAGGGGAAAGAAATTTGTTTTTATGATAAATGATATGATATTGACGATGGAACGTTAAGCCATTTATGTTTAATCTGGCTATTTGATTTCTATCTATATAATCCTGTACTAATTGTAAAGGGAGAATTGAAATTCCTATTCCTTTAGAGACACCATGAACAATTGCTTCCGTACTACTACTTTCCCAAAGTGGATTTAGGAAAATGTTGTGGAGAGATAATATGGATTCAGCAAGTTCACGGGTACCGCTGTTTTTCTCTCTCATCAGGAAATGCTGATGGGATAACTCATCAATAGAAACGCTTTTGCTTTTGAGGAGCGGGTTATTTATATCACAAATTACGATAAGTTCATCCTTGATAAAATCTGTCGAAATAATATTTTCTGAATGAATCATACCTTCTATCAAGGCAAAATCCAACTCATTTTCTAAAACTAACTGTTCGATAACGTCCGAACTGTCAATGGTGACAAAGGCTTGGATATTAGGAAAGCGTGCTGAAAACTTTTTTATAAAGTCGGGCATTAAATGAGTCCCAATGGTAATACTGGAACCAATTTTTAATTGGCTAGTGGTATCAGAACTCCTAACAGAAGTTTCCAATTCTTCGAATAATGAGTTTATATGAAGGGCATAGTCATATACAGTTTTACCGGTTTCCGTTAAATATATTTTTTTAGATATTCGGTCAAAGAGAGGGGTACCATAATAAGATTCCAGCTCTTTGATAGCGTTACTGACTGCTGGCTGTGAAATGTAAAGCTTTTTGGCAGCTATCGTAATACTTTTTTCTTTGCAGACAGAAATAAATATTTTCATATGTCGTAATGTCATAGTAGATCTCCTATACATAATTAAAAGGTTATGAATAATATTATATAATATAATTATACTTATGTAAATGTAAGCAGTATAATGAAATCTTTAGGAGGTTCATTAGGATGAAGAAGGATATAAAATTTTATTTCAAGTTATTTGCATCCACCTTTTATTTAAGTGCGTTTACATTTGGTGGTGGATTTGTAATTATTCCATTGATGAGAAAAAAGTTTGTGGATCAATATAAGTGGATAGACGAAAAAGAGATGCTTGATTTAACGGCAATTGCGCAAGCATCACCAGGTGCGATTGCCGTCAATGCAGCAATACTTGTTGGATATAGATTAGCAGGAATTTTAGGGGCAATGATTACAATCTTAGGGACTGTTTTACCGCCATTACTTATATTATCGTTGATATCACTAGCATATACGGAATTTCGGGATAGTCTGATTGTTAAATATGTACTCAGAGGAATGCAGGCGGGAGTTGCAGCAGTAATTATCGATGTTGTAGTTACCATGGGAATTGATCTTATAAAAGAGATCGGAAGAGCACACGTCTGAACTCCAGTCACGAGATTC
>OBMA010001070.1_pt1 | contig 16630 bp, 15 predicted proteins | sample 1539141 | NCBI WGS metagenome assembly OBMA01 (sample SAMEA3991484, study PRJEB22521) | metagenome | biome: anthropogenic terrestrial biome; feature: sewage plant; material: raw primary sludge | place: Sweden | collected 2012-09-26 | reverse complement strand
GACGCTCTTCCGATCTACAAAATATTTGTATTTTATATTAAAATTCTTGCTAAATTGGGGAAAATATAAAAAATGAATTTAGGGGGATGTTATGGCTAATATAGAACATGAAATTGCAAACGGAATATTTTCTGAACGTGAAACAGATGAAAAACATCCGACATATAACAGTGAGATGGCATTTTATAATCTCATAGCAGAAGGGAAGACAGAACAGGTTTTAAATGAATGGCATTCAAAACCACGCTCAGATGCAAGTGTCAGAGGAGTTCTTTCCACAAATCCGCTTCGCAATGCAATGTATCATTTTGTGGCAATGGTTACAATTGTAACAAGGCTTTGTATTATGCATGGATTGGGACAGGATGTTGCATATAAGACAAGTGATGCCTTTATAAGGCGTGCGGATAATATGACAAGTCTTGATGATATTCACATTATTCAGGAAGAGATGATAGTTAGATTTTCAAAACTGATGGCAGACAGGAATATGAATAAGGCACATTCAAAGCAGATAGTATTATGTATTGATTATATAAATGAAAACCTGCATGATGGAATAACCGTATCTGAACTTGCTGAACATGTGAGACTGAATGAAACGTATTTATCGAAACTTTTTAAAAAAGAGATGGGATGTACAGTAAGTGAATTTATTCGTGATAAAAAAGTGGAGGAAGCGTGCTGGCTTCTTAGATTTACAGATAAATCAAGTATAGAAATTTCGACAGATTTATCTTTTTCATCACACAGTTATTTCATAAGTGTATTTAAGCGAGTTATGAATGTGACACCCAAAGAATACAGAAATCAGACATTCAGGTCACTGCAGTAAAATAAAAAAATATGGGACAATATAATATGGAAATGAAAACAGAAACGGTAAAAAGAGAAGCAACAAAAACAATTTTGTCGGAAAATGAAAAAATGGCTGCAGATATTGAAGATGTGATACAAAGCTGGGATTTTCGCAGAATGATGACACTTTATAAATGCGCAATTATGGAGGTCGAAACCAAATTAAATGTTCTAAATGCTGAATTTTCATTACAGTATGACCGTAATCCTTTTGAGTCAATAAAAACAAGATTGAAATCACCTGAAAGTATTGTTGCAAAGTTAAAACTTCGTGAAATTCCGGTTACAGTTGAGAACATGGAAAGTAAGCTTTACGATATAGCAGGAATAAGAGTTATTTGTTCTTTTAAAGAAGATATTTACAGATTGGCAGATTTACTTGTACAGCAGGATGATATTCTTTTATTTTCAAGGAAGGATTATATAGAAAATCCTAAGGCAAATGGATATCGTAGCCTTCATATGATTCTTGATATTCCAATATTTCTTGCCGAAGGGAAAAAACATATGAAAGTGGAGGTTCAATTCCGTACTATAGCAATGGATTTCTGGGCATCTGTTGACCATAAATTAAAATATAAAAAGCAAATATCAAAAGCATCTCAGGTGCAGGAAAAATTGAAAAATTGTGCGGACATGCTTTCTGAAATGGATAATGAAATGGAAGGTATAAGACAGAATATTGATAAGAATTAATTGATTTTGAAATATAATAATTTCTTATACATACAGTGCGCAAGTTAAATTATATTTGTTGGTGGCGGGTATGTACAATATTTGAATTGGGGCAATAAAACAATGTCAAAAAAAGATAAAGAAATAAAAACAAATGCAATGCGAATTTTGGATAAAATGAAAATATCATATGAACATTTTTCTTATGAAGCTGGTGATTTTATAGATGGTAAAACAACAGCAGAGAAACTTGGATTGCCATTTGAACTTGTTTATAAAACCCTTGTTGCAAAATCAGGGAATGGGGACTATTTTGTATTTGTAGTTCCTATTGAAAAAGAGCTGGATTTAAAAGCTGCAGCAAAGTCTGTTGGTGTAAAGTCTGTTGAAATGATTCATGTCAGAGATTTGACAGCGGTTACAGGATATGTACGTGGAGGATGTACCTCTGTCGGAATGAAAAAACAATATGTTACAAGAGTTGATAATTCAGCAGAAAAGCTTGATTTTATTTATGTCAGTGCAGGGAAAATAGGAGTTCAGTTAAAACTTTCACCATATGATTTGATCAAGGCAAATCAAGGGGAATTTGCAGATATATGTGAAAGACTTCAATGATATGAATATGTATTTATGTGAAGAGAATAATAGATCATAATGAAATGTGGAATATGTTTGTAAAAATGCAGATTTTACAAAATTCAGTCGCATGAGCAATTACGTCATTAATAGCTGTTGAGAACGTCAATATGAGGTATATAAATGCAATTTCAGAATATAAAAAAGAAAGAAGAAGGCAAATTTATAACAAGATATGACATTCTTTATAAAACCGAGAATGATGAAGAAAAAAATTATGAAATGATAAGCAGGAATAATGATATTACAGATTATGATGGACTTCATGGCAGGAATGCAGATGCGGTTGTGCTTATGCTGACCAGTCTGGATAATGAAAGAATTCTTCTTAACAAGGAATTTAGAATGGCAGCAGGTATGTGGGTAATGAATTTTCCGGCTGGACTTATAGATTCGGGAGAAAGTCCGGAGGAAGCGGCAAAGAGAGAGCTCTTTGAAGAAACAGGACTTAGCCTTGTCTCTATAGATGATTATTTGAGAAAAAGTTATAGTGCAGTAGGTTTTTCAAATGAACAGAATATATGTATAATAGGTAAGGCTGATGGAGAAATAAGAGAAAGTGATTCGCAATTTGAAGAAATTCAAGCGGCATGGTATACACGGGAGGAAGTGAGAAAACTTCTTGTAAGTGAACCATTTGCGGCAAGAACACAGGCATATTGCTATCTCTGGAGCAAAGAAAATTGAAATTTTACACTTGATAAATGAGTTTGATTTTTGCAACCATAAATTTATAAATATAAAATTTTCAGGAGGAAAATATGGGAGTATTGGGAAGATTCAAGGACATAATGGCATCAAATATAAATGCATGGAGAAATTCGAAAAAACATACAGAAAATGAAATTCGTCAGCAGATGGACAGTCTTCAGACGGATCTTAGAGATATAGATGCAGAATTCAATGCTTATGAAATGAATGAAAAACGTGTCAGACGTGAACTTGCAGATGCTAAAGCAGAAGTAGGCAAGTTCCGTAAATATGTTGAAAGAGCAGAGGCTGATTCAGATGAAGAGAGAAAAGAAGAATTTCAGATAAATCTAGATGCTGCAGAGAAGAAACAGGATGATGCACAGACAAGATATGACAAGGCAGCAGCAGAACTGGATCAGATGACACAGATGCGAGAAAAAAGGCAAAGTGATATAATGTCACTTCGGAATGACCTCGGTGAAAAAAATACTGATAGTATAGAATATGCAAAAGATATTCAGGATGCATATAAGAGCCTTGGAAAGTCGGAAGAAGATCAGCAGATGGAAGATCTTATGAAAAAATATGAATGAAATATCATTTGTTCTATAATTAATATACAATTTACGAAAATGAAAAGGGGGAATAAAAATGACTATCCAGTACAAATGTCCGGACTGTGGTTCTGATCTTGTATTTGATGCTGTAAGTGGAAAACTGAAATGCCAGAATTGCGGACATGAGGAAGTGGTAACACAGGGTGGAGAAATGCAGATTTCGGATGATCATCCACATCAGGCTGTGGGAGATGAATCTGGAGAAATATTTGAATATACATGCCAGAGCTGCGGAGCTAAAATAATGGTAAATAAAAATACTGCAGCAACACAGTGTGCATATTGTGGAGCACCTGTTGTTATAAATGATCGTGTAAGTGGAGTTGTAAGACCTGACTGTGTTATCCCATTCAAATATGAAAAACGTGACGCAGATATGGAATTTCAGAAATGGACAAAAAAATTATTTTTTGCACCATCTGATTTTAAAAACATGGTAAAAGTAAAATCTGTTGAGGGACTTTATGCGCCATTTTGGATATATGATGTTAAAGGCCAGGGATCGGCATTAGCAGAATGTACAAAGTCACGTTCATACAGAGAAGGCGATTATCAGGTTACAGAAACCAGACATTATGATGCATATCGTCAGATAGATACAAATTTTGAAAAGGTTCCGGCTGATGCATCAAAACGTCTTGATGATCATATGATGGATGTTATGGAACCATTTCATTTTGAAGAATTGCAGAATTTTGCACCTGCGTTTCTTTCCGGATATTCAGCAGAAAAATATGATTATACGGATCAGGAAATGTTTCCGCGTGTACAGAAACGTGTAAGCGGATATATGGATGATTTTGTTGTGAAATCAATAATTGGATATGATTCAGTTTCAATAAAAAACAGGGATTATTATATAAACAGACTTGATACGAAATATTGTCTTTTCCCTCTTTGGATTAATTATGTTGTTTATAATGGAAAAGATTATTCATTCGCGATGAATGCACAAACAGGTAAAATTGCGGGTAAACCACCAATATCCAAAGGAAAAGTGGTGGGATGTATATTTACGGTTGGAATTATTGCTTGGGTACTTATTAGATTGCTTGTAATGCTTGGAGGAGGTACATTTATCTGATGGAAATTTTAATGAATGCGTGGGTACAGCTGATAATAGTTCTTTTGATAAGTACATTAATATTTGTAATTGCTGCAAAAAACTCAGGCGAGAAAGTAACAACGAATTTAAAAACATATCTTGATTCTCAAAAATCCAGAGTAGTAAATGGATTTGAACATTATACATATACATCTACTACAAGGACAAAAGTAGCAGACAGCAATATGAACAATAATGGAAATAACAATAGCAGTGGCGGAAGTATAAATATAAGACTTTAGAATAACAGAACGGAAAAATGAAAACTTCAAAAAAATCTGAAGATTTACGGAAAATCCGGAAATCTAATTGGTGTTTTATTTACGAATTTTAGTGGGTATACAGAATATATAAGAAGGAGACAATATGGGACTTTTTAAAAATCAATTTGCAAATGTAGTAGAGTGGGAAGAATGGCGTGAGGACATGATTTTTTGGAAGTGGACTAATCGCGAAATAAAAAAGGGAAGCCGGCTGATAATACGACCTGGTCAGGATGCAATTTTTCTTTATAATGGAAAAGTTGAAGGAGTATTTAAAGAAGATGGAGAATATGATATAGAATCTCAGATAATTCCATTCCTTTCAACATTAAAGGGTATAAAATTTGGATTCAACTCAGGAATAAGAGCGGAAGTATTATTTGTAAATACTAAGGAATTTACAATAAAATGGGGAACCAAAGGACCAATAATGCTTCAGACACCAAGTCTTCCAGGTGGTCTTCCGGTTAGAGCAAATGGAACGTGTAATTTCAAAGTAAATGATTATTCTGTCCTGATTGATAAAGTTGCGGGAATCAAGCAGCAATATCTTGTAGATGATATGAAAATCCGTATCACTACAGTACTTGATCAGCTTCTCATGAAGTGGATATCAAAAGAAGGCAAGGATATGTTTAACCTTCAGGCCAGTGCATTTGATATATCGAAGGGAATAAAAGAAGATCTTGATTATGAGACATCAAGAGATGGAATTTCAGTAACAGGATTTGCTATAAACAGTTTTAATTATCCAGAAGAAATTCAGAAAGCTGTAAATAAGAATGCTGCTCAGTCAATGGTTGGAGATGTAAATCGCTATTCTCAGCTTTCAACAGTTGATGCAATGTCTGACGGAAAGCTTAATGGTGATTCAACAATGGGTGGTATGGCACAAATGGTAATGGGAATGCAAATGGCAAATCAGATGATGAATCAGATGAACCAGAATCAGATGAACCAGAATCAGATGAATCAACAGACAGGTATGCAGGGCACAGTACAACAACCGTCAGCTATGCAGGGTAATGCAACCGAGTCATCAGGACCTAAATTCTGTCCTAATTGCGGAACGCCGGCAAATGGAGCTAAATTCTGTGCAAACTGTGGATTTAAGCTTATAGGCTGAGAAAAGTATTTAATGGAATGTAAAATGTTTTTAACAAATCGAAAAGCATAGACGGAAAGCTTTAAGCTGATTAAATTCAGAAGCCGAAAGATTTATTTTTTATAAAAATTAATAATGATTTTGCAACAGATCGGATTGAATGGACTGAAAACATCACAAAGGCTGTATATGGATGCTGGTACATTAATCCGATCTTTTTATTTGTAATTTAAAGGGAGAAGTAAATCAAAACTTGTGAAAGTCAGTTGACATTAGTCAGATGTAGTGATATAACAAAAACAAGGTTAGCACTCGACACACAAGAGTGCTAACAAATAAGAATAATTGTTGATATTTTCTAATTAATTATAGACAAAGGAAGTGATAATTATGGAATTAGAAAATTTAACGCAGAATTCACGTAAGGCAATTGAAAATTGTCAAAAGATTGCGCTTGATAATAACAATCAGGAACTTAAATCACAGCATCTTCTGTATAGTCTGCTTACTATAGATGACAGTCTGATAGTTAAACTGATAAAAAAAATGAATGTTAATACAAATGAGCTGATCAGTGAAGCAGAAAAAATTGTCAATTCTCTGCCGAAAGTTTCAGGTGCTGACAGTGATGTTTTTATGAGTCAGGAATTGAACCGGGTATTTATAAAAGCTGAAGATGAAGCAAAAAAGATGGGGGACGAATATATTTCAGTTGAACATCTTTTTATCGCGTTGATTGAGCAGGGCGAAAAAGAAGTAAAACAACTTTTAAAAAAATACGGTATAACAAGAAATGATTTTATGAAAGAACTGATGAATGTAAGAGGAAATCAGTCAGTTCAGTCAGATAATCCGGAAGACACATATGATGCACTTTCAAAATATGGAGAAAATCTTGTAAGCAGGGCCAGAGAACAGAAATTGGATCCTGTTATAGGAAGAGATAATGAAATAAGAAATATAGTTCGTATTCTTTCCAGAAAGACAAAGAATAATCCTGTTCTTATAGGTGATCCGGGAGTTGGCAAAACAGCTGTGGTTGAAGGACTGGCTGAAAGAATTGTAAGGGGAGATGTTCCTGATTCATTAAAAAACAAGGAAATATTTTCACTTGATATGGGATCACTTATTGCCGGAGCCAAATATAGAGGTGAATTTGAAGAACGATTGAAGGCAGTTCTGGATACAGTAAAAAAGTCAGATGGACAGATTATAATGTTTATTGATGAAATCCATACAATTGTCGGTGCAGGCAAAACTGATGGATCGCTTGATGCGGGAAATATGCTTAAACCCATGCTGGCACGCGGAGAACTTCACTGTATAGGAGCAACAACAGTAGACGAATACCGCAAATATATAGAGAAAGATAAAGCCCTTGAAAGACGTTTTCAGCCGGTTATGATAGAAGAACCAACTGTGGCTGATACAATTTCTATTCTCAGAGGAATTAAGAGCAGATATGAAAACTTTCATGGAGTGAAAATTTCAGATAATGCACTTGTTTCCGCAGCAACACTTTCAAACAGATATATTACTGACAGATTTCTACCTGACAAAGCAATTGATCTTGTGGATGAAGCCTGTGCAATGATCAAGACAGAACTTAATTCGATGCCGGCTGAACTGGATGAAGTAAATCGCAAAATCATGCAGCTTCAGATTGAACAGCAGGCAATGAAAAATGAAGAAGATCATTTATCGGAAGAACGCAGGAATAATATTGCAAAGGAACTTGGTGAGCTTAACGATAAAGCAAATTCTATGAAAGCAACATGGGAGACCGAGAAAAAAGGAGTCGATGAAATCCATAGTATCCGATTTGAAATAGATAAAGTGAATGACGAAATAGAAATAGCAACTCGTAAATCAGATTATGAAAAAGTTGCAGAACTTCAATACGGAAGGCTTCCGGAATTAAAAAGGCAATTGGAAGAACTTGAAAACAAAATGAATGACAGCAACAGAAAACTCATTCGTGAAACTGTAACTGAAGATGAAATATCAAGTATTGTGTCAAAATGGACAGGAATACCTGTTGATAAGCTTTCTGAAAGTGAAAGAAATAAAACTCTTCATTTGTCGGATGTTCTGCATAAAAGAGTAATAGGACAAAATGATGCAGTGAGGCTTGTATCAGAAGCAATAATGAGATCCAAAGCAGGAATTAAAGATCCGACAAAGCCAATTGGCTCATTTATGTTTTTAGGACCAACAGGAGTAGGGAAGACAGAACTTGCAAAATCGCTGGCTGAAGCGCTGTTTGATGATGAAAATAATATTGTGCGTATTGATATGTCTGAGTACATGGAAAAATACAGTGTGTCAAGACTTATAGGAGCGCCTCCTGGATATGTAGGATATGATGAAGGCGGACAGCTTACTGAGGCCGTCAGAAGGCATCCATATTCAGTTGTATTATTTGATGAAATAGAAAAAGCACATCCGGATGTATTTAATGTTATGCTTCAGATATTAGATGATGGTCGGGTTACGGATTCAAAAGGAAAAACAGTTGATTTTAAAAATACTATAATAATAATGACATCAAATCTGGGATCTGAGTTTTTGATAGATGGGATAAATGTAAATGATGATACAATTAAACCAGAAGCCGCATCTGAAATAGAAAAGCTTTTAAAAACTCATTTCAGACCGGAATTCTTAAACAGACTTGATGAAATTATTATGTTCAGACCTCTTCAAAAGGAAAATATTTCTGCAATTGTAGATTTACAGATGCAGGATCTGAATAAGAGACTTTCTGATAAAGAGTTAGAAATAGAACTTACACAGGCAGCACGAGATTATATTGTTGAAAATGCTTATGATCCAAATTTCGGTGCACGTCCATTGAAGAGATTTCTGCAGAAGAATGTTGAAACTCTTGTAGCAAGAGAAATTCTAAGTGATACACTTTCTATGGGAGATGAAGTCATTATTGACGCAGGACCTCAAGGACTAAGTGCCAGAAAAAAGCACAAAAACTAAGTATATAAAAAACGGTAAAGAGCTGCATACATGATAAATGTACGCAGCTTTTTATTTTATAAATAATTATTGTTGATTAATTAATTTATGAAATGATAATGACTCATATGTAAAAATTCAGTTTATATATCGAAAAGAATTTATTAATCTGCTATAATAAGCCCGTTTAATTTTAAAAAACGTAAAAAGGGTTTGTGTAAAATATAAAAATGAATATTACATTTAAAGGTACTTTAAAAAAAATATATAGAAAAATAAATAAAATATGCAGAAGGACGAAAAAACATAAAAGGGTGAATGTAATATATATATTGGCATTTGCTTCTGTATTTTGTGCAGTATTTATAATTGCAGCAAAAATAAAAAACAATACAGCTGCCGCTGCAAATTATAATATTGTTACACAAGAAGAGAAATCAAAAATGTATAATTCAAGTGTACAGTCAAAACAGGGAAAAAAATCAGAAAAAAGCACTGATGGAGACGCAGCAAATGTAGATTCATTCAATGTTAATGGTGACAAAGATATAAGAAAAATATCCAAAATAGATAGAAAAGAACTTACAACAGCAGAAAAAGAAGATCCGCATCCACTTCTGCTTCAAAAGGATGCACGGTGGAAAAACGATCCTTATGGAAAAGGAACAGTTGGTATGTCAGGATGCGCTCCGACATGCCTGTCTATGGCAGTGGTAACACTTAAACATGATTATTATGCCACGCCTCCAAGAGTAGCATCATTTAGCGAAAAAGAAGGATATTATATTGCAGGACAGGGAACATCAAATGAACTTATAAGGATAGGGTGTGAACACTATGGATTGAAATGTGTTCAGATTGCAGACACAGAAGAAGCAATAGAAAATGCACTTGATGATGGAGATTTTCTTGTATTGAGTCTTACGCATGGTCATTTTACTGACACACCATCCGGACATTATATTACGATATATGGATATGGTGATGACGGGTTATATATAAATGACCCTAACAGCAGGGCAAATAGTAAAAAAGTATGGAAACTTGAAACGTTCAGTTCTGAAATAATGGGAATTTATGCACTAAGTGTTCAGGACTGAAGACAGAATATTAATCATAAATTTAAATATAAATACAGTGATATTTAATTTGAACATTTGTGTAAACAATCAGAAAGGTATACACAATATATGAAACTATATCCGACAGGTAAAGAAGCAGCTAAAATAGATGAATATACACAAAATGAAATTGGAATACCAGGAATTGTTCTGATGGAAAAGGCAGCTGAAAGTGCAAAAAAAGTTATTATCTCTGAAATGCAAAGCAGGCCGGATGGGATTAGAAAAGAACGAGACCGTATTCTTGTTGCAGTTGAAGGCGGAAATAATGGCGGAGATGGAATTGCACTTGCAAGACTTTTATATACAGAAGGATACAATGTTGATATTTATGAAATAGGTAAAATATCAAATTGTACAGAGTCATATAATGTTGAGAAAAATGCCGCTGAAAAAACAGGAGTTCCAATTATTGATAACTTTGACAATATTTCGTATTGTGATTATTTTCTGATAGTTGATGCAATCTTTGGAACAGGTCTGCATCGTACTGTTGATGGCATACACAAAAAAATAGTAGAAATGATAAATGCTGAACACAGCAAAGGAATTGCAGTAATAAGTATTGATATACCTACAGGAATAAGCGCAGATACAGGTAAGGTACTTGGGTGTGCCATAAATGCAGATATAACTGTAACATTTGGATTCACAAAATATGGAATGCTTTATGGTGACGGGAAAAATTGTTCAGGGAAAATTATAACACTGCCTATCGGACTTACTTATGATTATGAGCAAGCATTTGCAATTCATGTTGAAATGGAAAAGTCAGATATAAGTAAATTTATTCCGGATAAGAAATTTAATATTAATAAAGGGAGCAGCGGAAAAGTTTTTCTTATTGCAGGGAGTGAACAAATAGGAGGTGCAGCATATTTTTCAGCTGCAGCAGCATATAATACTGGTGCAGGAATGGTAGTTGTTTATACCTCTGATAAAAATCGTATATTTTTAAACGAAAGAATTCCTGAGGCGATAATTGAAACATATGGAGAAGAAAGCATAGACAGTGATTATATTTATGGAAAAGTAAAATGGTCAGATGTTACAGTTATCGGGCCTGGAATCGGAACAGGTGAAACAGCCCGAAAAATATTAATTAATGTTTTTAAATCCAGACCGGAAAAATTAATAATAGATGCTGATGCTATAAATCTTTTTGAAAAATATTCTGATGTTGTTGAAACATATAAAAAATATATAATGTATCCTTATGAAAATGATTTGCAGGAAAATAAAAGAAATGTGCAAGTTGTTTTTTCACCTCATATGGCTGAAATGCTCAGACTGGAGAAGGCATTTGGTATAAATGAAACAATGGAGAAACTGGCAGATAATCGTACAGAAAGATTGACCAGTCTTTCTATAAAACTAAAGGCATGTATTGTTTTGAAAGATTACAGAACTGAATGCGTTGGGTTTGATAAGTTTACAAATTCATATGGAAAATATATATTCGTAAATACTGCAGGAAATGCAGGAATGGCTAAGGGCGGATCAGGAGATGTGCTTACAGGTATAATAGCAGGGATACTTGCACAGACTGGACATTCCGGTCAGAGGCATGAAAAAATTGCTGGATTTTCAACCGGACATAAAAATGTGATAAATTGCAGACATAAGAAAAATGATGGCAGCAGGTTTGATATTGATACAGAAATTATGCCTGACAGATTCTTTGCAGAGTGCGTCGCAGCTGTTGGAATACATGCACTGGCTGGAGATATAACTTCAAATATATTTGGTATGTATGGTATGACTGCAAGTGATATAATAAAAGAAATTCCAGCAGCAATTGGAATGTGTAAAAATATTGATGGCAGAAATGCAGAAAAAATGTAATAAATCAGAAGGAAGGCTTTTTATGCGTAACAGAATAGAAGCAGATATTAATCTTGATGCAATGAAAAAAAATATTCTGACAATGCAGGGATTAAACCCGAAAGAAAGAAAAACATTACTTGTAATAAAAGCTGATGCATATGGTCATGGGGCAGTTGTGACAGCAAAAAAAATGGGAGAGTTTGCAGATTATTTTGGTGTTGCATGTATTGATGAAGCACTTGAACTAAGAAATGCAGGAATAAAAAAACCAATACTTATATTGGGCTATACGGATGAAACATCATTTAAAGATCTTATCGAAAATGATATAACGGCAGCTGTATATGATTATGATAAATGTCGCATTCTTTCGGAAACAGCGGTAGAACTTGGCAAAACAGCAAAGGTTCATATTAAAGTTGACAGTGGCATGAGCAGAATAGGATTTCAATGTGACAAGAATGGACTTGAAGAAGCAAATAAATTAAAAAATCTTCCTGGTATATTGATAGAGGGGATTTTTACTCATTACGCAAAAGCAGATGAAAAGGATAAGACTGCTGTAAATGAACAATATAAAAAATTTTATAATTTTGTAAATGCACTTGAAAATGCCGGATTAAAATTTTTATATAAGCATATCGACAACAGCGCGGGAGCTATGGAAATTCATTCGGTTGGGTTTGACATGATGAGACTTGGCATTGTAATATATGGTCTATATCCCTCTCCGGAAGTGGACATGTCTGTGAAAATCGAACCGGTTATGTCACTTAAAAGCCTTGTAACACATATAAAAATGCTTCCTGAGGGTCGTGGCATCAGTTATGGATGGACATTTACAACAAATCGGCCGACAAGGGTTGCTACAGTCTCAGCAGGATATGCAGATGGATATCCAAGAGCACAGTCAGGTGTAGGAAGAGTACTTATACATGGAAAATATGCTCCTATACTGGGACGAGTCTGTATGGATCAATTTATGGTAGATATTACAGATATTCCTGATACAAAAATATGTGATGAGGTCACATTGATAGGACGGGATGGTGAAAATTCTATATCAGTAGAAGAAGTAGCTGAACCTGCAAACAGTTTTAACTATGAATTGGTATGTAATATTTCACGCCGTGTTCCAAGGGTTTACTTTGAAAATGGAAAAAGGGTATTTGAGGTGAACTATCTGAAAGCACAAAGTAAAATTACATGATTGTTAATGTTCTAATGCAGGTAAATTCTGATAAACGAAGAAATCAAATAATAAAGGAGAATCAAGATGTCAGGACATTCAAAGTTTGCAAACATCAAAATGAAAAAAGAGAAGAATGATGCAGCGAAAGGTAAAATTTTCACAATCATAGGACGTGAAATTGCTGTAGCAGTAAAAGAAGGCGGAGCTAATCCGGACAGTAATTCAAAACTCAGAGATGTAATTGCAAAGGCAAAAGCAGGTAATATGCCAAATGATACAATCGAACGTGGTATTAAGCGTGCAGCAGGAAATCTCGAAAATGTAAATTATGTATATAACACATATGAGGGATATGGACCAGCCGGAACTGCAATTATAGTAAAGGCCCTTACAGATAATAAGAATCGTACTGCTGCGAATGTCCGTTCAGCATTTACTAAGGGCGGCGGAAATGTCGGAACTACAGGATGTGTATCTTATATGTTTGATGAAAAGGGACAGATTCTGATATCAAAAGAAGAACTTGAAGATGCAGATATTGATATGACTGCAGACGACATGATGATATTTGCGCTTGATGCAGGTGCGGAAGATTTTGAGGATGATGATGATTCATATGTAATCATTACTGATCCGGATGAATTCTCAGATGTACGTGAGACATTTGAAAAGAAGGGGATTCCTATGGCATCAGCAGAGGTCACACTTATTCCTCAGAATTATGTGTCAGTTTCAAATGATGACGATAAGATTAAAATTCAGAGAATTTTAGATCTGCTTGATGAAGACGATGATGTTCAGTCTGTTTACACAAATTACAGTGAAGATTAAACTTGGTCTGTAGCCATATGCGGCGAAAGGTGGGGTGTTTATGGATAAAGTTGTCATTACAATTTCAAGAGAGTATTGCTCGGGTGGACTTAAAGTAGGAAAACTTCTTGCAGAGGATCTCGGAATTGCCTGTTATGACAGTGAGATGTTTCACCTTGTTTCAACCAGTACAAATATGAAAAAAAGTTTAGCAGAGCAGGATGACAGAATTCGTGATACATCACTTTATGCTATTGCGTCTGAAAAATATGAAGGCAATCTTCCGAGTGAAACAGATGAACTTGTGGATTTAAAAAACATTTATAATTATCAGTCTGAAATTATAAGATCACTTGCCGATAAAGAATCATGTGTAATTGTAGGAAGATGTTCTAACTATATTCTTCGGGACAGGAAAGACACAACGAGTATATTTGTTCATGCTTCAATTGACTTTAGAATGAAGAGAGCATCAACTGTTCATAACATGGAAACTGAAGAATTAAGAACATATATTCATAAAATGGATCAGAAAAAAGCAGATTATTATATGAATTATACAGGAGAAGACTGGTATAATGTAACTGGATATGAACTTTCGATGGATACAGGCAGGTATGGAATCAGAGGAACTGTTGATAAGATAGAAGCCTATTTGAAAACATACATGAAATAAGTTTTTTATGGGGAAGTGAAGAACTTAAAAATGTGTTTCCCAGGAGGGGTTGTGTTATGAAGAAGATTGCATATGTTGCATCAGAATGTGTTCCTTTTATAAAGACGGGAGGACTTGCTGATGTTGTCGGAACTTTGCCGAAAAAATTTGACCGCACAAAATATGATGTTCGTATAATTATTCCTAATTATATGTGTCTGCCGGCAAAGTACAAAAGCAATATGAAATACCTTATGCATTTTCACATGGATATTGGCTGGAAACAGCAATATGTAGGTGTTATGTATATGGAATATGAAGGCGTGCCTGTTTATTTTATAGATAATGAATATTATTTTAACGGATTCAATATTTATGGTGATGTAAAATGGGATATTGAAAAATATAGTTATTTTTGCAAGGCTGCTCTTTCAATTTTGCCGGGAATAGGTTTTCAGCCCGATATAATTCATTGCCATGACTGGCAGTCCGGACTTGTTCCTGTGTATTTGAAAACACTTTTTGCATCTAATCCATTTTATCAGGGAATGAAGAGTGTTATGACAATTCATAATCTTCAATTTCAAGGAAGATGGGACATTAAGACAGTTCAGGAATATTCGGGGTTATCAACAGATTTATTTACACCGGACAAACTTGAAATTAATAAGGATGCAAGTATGCTGAAAGGCGGACTTGTATATGCTGACCGTATTTCTACGGTATCAAATACATACGCAAAAGAAATTCAGACACCTTATTACGGCGAGGGTCTTGATGGATTATTAAGGGCAAGGTGTGATTCACTCTGGGGAATTGTAAATGGAATAGATTATGATGTTTATAATCCTGCAAATGACTCAAAAATTGCTGAACATTATAATAAAGATACATTCAGAAAAAAGAAAGTTAAAGACAAACTTGCATTACAGAAAAAACTTGGGCTGCCTCAGGATAAAAATCAATTTGTGATGGGAATAGTTTCACGACTTACAGATCAGAAAGGGCTGGATCTGATTGATCATGCAATGAATGACATAATGACAGACGGAACTCAGATGGTTGTTCTTGGAACTGGAGATCACAGGTATGAGGATATGTTCAGACATTATCAGGGAATTCATCCGGCAAAATTGTCTGCAAATATTTATTTCAGCGATGAACTTTCTCATGAAATATATGCAGGGTGCGATGCTATACTTGTGCCTTCAAGATTTGAACCATGTGGCCTTACACAGTTGATGGCACTTAGGTATGGAGCATTGCCGATAGTCAGAGAAACAGGAGGACTAAAGGATACAGTACAGCCATATAACGAATTTGAAGGAACAGGAACCGGATTTTCATTTGCAAATTATGATTCAAGAGAACTCCTTAATACAATAAATTATGCAAAACGTGTTTATTATGAAAACAGAGAAGCATGGGATTGCATGGTTTACAGAGCAATGGAACAGAATTACAGCTGGGATAATTCGGCTAAGGTGTATGAGAAAATGTATGATGAACTGTAAAAACTGTAATAATTAAAACAGTTGCAGAGAAATGCAGCGGCAGTGAGAAAAGATTCAGTGGGATACAGTTAAAGTGTAAAATGATTGCAATATAATACGTTTGAAGAAAGCGGGCATATAACCCGCTTTCTTCATTTTGAAAGGAATATAAATGGCATTTGACGGGATTACTCTCAATTCTCTTGTTTGTGAATTAAAACGAAAAACTTTAAATGGAAGAATAATAAAAATACAACAGCCTGAGAAAGACGGCATTTTGCTTATAATAAAAGCTCAAAAAGAGACAAGCCGCATATATATTTCTGCAGATGCTTCACTTCCGCTTATGTATATTACAGATGAAATACGTAAATCGCCCAGTGTTGCTCCGAATTTTTGCATGCTTTTAAGAAAATATATCGGTAACGGCCGCATAATTGATATAAAACAACCTGAATTTGAAAGGATTGCTGATATAGAAATAGAACATTTTTCGGAAATGGGAGATCTGATTCACGAACATCTTATATTTGAAATAATGGGAAGAAGAAGTAATATTATTCTCGTTGGAGAAAATGGAGTGATTCTGGATGCAATTAAAAGAGTA
>OBMA010001067.1_pt1 | contig 16639 bp, 8 predicted proteins | sample 1539141 | NCBI WGS metagenome assembly OBMA01 (sample SAMEA3991484, study PRJEB22521) | metagenome | biome: anthropogenic terrestrial biome; feature: sewage plant; material: raw primary sludge | place: Sweden | collected 2012-09-26 | reverse complement strand
GCATAAAAAGCATAAGAAGGAGAAGAAGGGTGAGAAGGAAGTGGAAGTACCAGAGAAAGAATCTGAAAAGAAACCTGAACCTACTTCTGCAGTGGCTAGTGAGTTTTATGTTCAGAGTGAAGCACTAACCAGTCTTCCACAATCTGATATTGACGAATATTTCAAGGAAAATGAAATTGCTGTTGAGGATCCTCTGAATCTAGCCCTACGTCCGCTATTATCATTTGATTATCTTTCTTTAGACTCTTCCATTCAAGCAGAAATTTCCAAATTTCCAAAACCAACGCCTATTCAAGCCGTAGCCTGGCCATATTTGTTATCTGGTAAAGATGTTGTTGGTGTTGCTGAGACCGGTTCTGGTAAAACATTTGCTTTCGGTGTTCCAGCTATCAGCCATTTAATGAACGATCAAAAGAAAAGGGGCATACAGGTTCTAGTCATTTCCCCAACTAGAGAACTTGCTTCCCAAATTTATGATAATCTGATTGTATTAACTGACAAGGTTGGTATGCAGTGTTGTTGTGTTTATGGTGGTGTTCCAAAGGATGAGCAAAGAATTCAGTTAAAAAAGTCACAAGTGGTGGTTGCTACACCTGGTAGATTATTAGACCTATTGCAGGAAGGATCTGTTGACTTATCTCAAGTTAATTACTTAGTATTAGACGAGGCAGACAGAATGTTGGAAAAAGGTTTTGAAGAAGACATCAAGAATATTATCAGAGAAACTGATGCGTCCAAAAGACAAACTCTAATGTTTACCGCTACCTGGCCAAAGGAAGTCCGTGAATTAGCTTCTACGTTCATGAATAACCCAATCAAAGTATCTATTGGTAACACGGACCAACTAACTGCTAACAAAAGAATTACACAGATTGTCGAAGTGGTGGACCCACGTGGAAAAGAAAGAAAGTTATTGGAACTATTGAAAAAGTACCACTCTGGTCCAAAAAAGAATGAAAAGGTCTTGATTTTTGCTCTTTATAAGAAGGAAGCTGCTCGTGTTGAAAGGAATTTGAAATATAACGGGTATAACGTCGCAGCTATCCATGGTGATTTGTCCCAGCAACAAAGAACGCAAGCATTGAATGAGTTCAAAAGCGGGAAGTCTAACTTGTTACTGGCCACCGACGTTGCAGCAAGAGGTTTAGATATACCAAATGTTAAGACAGTTATTAACTTAACTTTCCCATTGACTGTGGAGGATTATGTCCATAGAATCGGTAGAACTGGTAGAGCTGGCCAAACAGGCACAGCACACACTCTGTTCACTGAACAAGAAAAGCATTTGGCTGGTGGGCTGGTTAACGTTTTGAATGGTGCCAATCAACCTGTTCCTGAAGATTTGATAAAGTTCGGTACTCACACTAAGAAGAAGGAACATAGCGCTTATGGTTCATTCTTTAAGGACGTCGATTTGACTAAGAAACCAAAAAAAATTACTTTCGATTAGGGGTTTTTTCGTTTACTTCAATCTTGGATTTTCTTCTCTAATAATAGCCAAGCGAGAGTCGGAGATTTATTAACAAAACACTGTATATTACTATTATAACTGCCCACTTTCATTTATCATTAATATTATTTAAATTGACTCTCACATAATATACATATTTTCTAGAAAAAAAATACGATTCAGTATATCAGCAGTCATGGTCTTCATTCAATCTGCGCTCAAGAATTTTTTCTCTTGCCTGATTAAACTCTATGGGGAAATCGACACGCAAAGCAGCGTTTAAGTAGTCGATGTTCTTTCTTGAAGTTTCTAAATCACGTTTTATTTTTTTTGAAGTAGCCTCACCATTTTCAAACTTCTCTTGCAGTTGAGTGAGCCTGCTCTTCATTTCATCAATATATTGTTTAAGCTCTAGGCTTTTCGAATTTATAACAGCGGAGGTTTTGGTCTGTAGAGAAAGTGCCTCTGAGAAATCAGCAGAATCAATAGATTGTTTTAGAGAATCAAAAATATATCTAGAAACGTCAAATATTGGACCAGGATCCTGGGCATCCGTGGGTAGCAAATTGCTTGACTGAGGGATATCGTTATCTAGGAACAAATCTTCGTCAACGTTAGATTCATTGTCCATTTCATTTTGCTCCACAACATCTGAAACGTTACTTCCATCACTATCGAAGCTACCACTTGAGTTGCTAGTGGTGCTGATCGAATCATGGAAAGAGCTGGACATTTCCTCTGTTATAGGAATCGCGTAGGATTGAGAATTAATACTGGGTGTTGAAGAATGAACAGCCGAAAAAGTCTCTTCATCATCATTTTCCTCCGATATTCCGGTCACCATTGTTCTTCACTAAGTGTTGGTAACCATTATTTTGCCTCTCTTATTATTTTACTATAATATAGCTGCGACTTTTCAGTGAAAAACGTTCTTTTTTAACTTTTTGAATGGCTGAATATAATCAGTAATACAACGGAGATGAGAGGGAAATTGTCTTGGATATAAAAGAAATATTTGAATAAAGACATAATAATTATTTAGGTTATTTAGAATATGTCATCTTATGTAGTTTGGTTCAATACTAACTACTAAATAAAATGAAACTCATAGAGATAATGGTTCTATAGCATGCATATATGAAAAGGAGAAGAGGTAAAAATGAGAGAATATGCATGAACATATCCATCCTCTTAATCCTTGCTTGTTCTTTTTTATGTTTCCATCTAGTCACCTACTTCAGGTTCTTAGACTGCTCGTTTTACTGTTTACCAGTTTTTTCTTTCTCTTTCCATTCCTTATCTAGAGCTTTCTTCTCCTCATCTGTTGTGAAATACGTGTATTTGAGAAACCTATAGCCTTGAGCTAATTGCGCAGTTTCATTAATAAGGTGGCATCCAAACAGTAAGTAGTTTTTGGGTGATACTGCAAGAGCATACTTCATGAAAACACCTGAATAGGTAACTAAAGCAAAAGTCATTGGGCCAGAGATTAGTGTAGGGTCTTTTTTCAAATCATATATAGCAGCAATTGGGATACCGAAATTTGATACGGGACCCCAGAAGTGTGTTGTGAAAATATATTTCAAAGTTTCTTTATTGATGTATTTTTGAAGGAATGAGCGTGCTGCAGCACGTTGAACCGGTTGAGACATTCTTTTTGATCACAGTGCAATAAAATCTATACGTATATATGTAGATGTATTGACGTTTGCTGATTGGCAAGTGAGTGTTTAAATAGATTATCGGTGGAAAAAGGTGGAGACCGTAGGTTGTAGTGGCTATTCCTTCTTTGCCAGAAAGCACTTGTCATTTCGCCTCGGTTAAAGCGGGGGGCCGTCGCAAAAGAGAACTTTACAGGCCACGTCCAGAGCAAAAAACTCCACTTATTTGACTAGCCATGAAGCTATAATACCACCCAGCAATATAGAACTGGGTTATAAAATTATATTTAATTCGATAGTAGGCGGTCAAAAATCAAGATTATTATTAGTAGTAACCACATACTATTGGAGTGCTGAGGGGTGATAATTTTCTTGTTTTTCGAGAAGCAGGTAAGCGTCTTCTTTATCTTCGTCCTGCCCTTTATTCTTTTTACTCTAATAATTTCAAGTTCTATTTCACCTTCCTCATCATCCCCTTCTTCTTTTTCTTCTTCTTCTTCTGTGGTGTCTGTGTCGGTGCAAACTTCGATTTCTTCTTCGAAAGAACTCGTTTCATGTATTTTTCTATCAAAGTTACTGCAGATCTTCTGGTCTTGCTTGCTGCCTCTTTTTCTCAACGAAAGGATAGAAAACCTACCACCTCGAGTCAATATGGTGTTCGTTTCATGACACTCATCTGCAACTTCCGTTTGCGTACTCGCTTCCGACAATCCGTACCAACTTGAATCGCTATCTTCTGTGGATGTTGCAGAATAAATAGGGAAAGATGACACTGTATTATTCTTTCCAAATGTTACATTTGTAATAGTGCACTTTACGATTTCCCTTGCTTCATCGAAATACTCAAGTTCAATTCGGAAAATTAACTTGGCGGCTAAATGATGGTTGTCGCGAAAAGGATGATTATCAATTGCAATCAAACCAAAAGCATCACCATTTTTCAAATCAATTTCATCATTTGGCCCATCAGACACTAAGTTTACTGTACCAGTCTTGTTATTCAAATCCCGAATGCAGATGCGGAGTTGTTCTATAGAGGGAACTCCTTCAATTTTGGGTATTGGTGTCTTTATACATAGGACAGCATGCTGTCTGCTTAGTTCTGGCTCATCAAAATATAGATTGTACGGCTTACATAGACTATTTTGATCAAATGAACTCGAACGGCCAATGGTTTTACACAAACCTTGTGTTGTTTCCGTATCTTCTATAGCGAAAACAAGAGTTCTTATATCACCCATGATTTCCCCAGTTCCTTCCCTCAGTTTCAACTTTATGCAACTGCCTAGTGATTATTTTTTTTTCAAGTAATTTGTAAAACTCAATACTATGAGCCACTTTGATTGCTTTAGTATTCTGTGAAGATATCCCAAAAATGTTAATTTCCGCTGTAGTGCATTATTCGGGGCTTCTTGAGCCGTTTTGTTTGGACAAATTTAGGAGAAGGAATCTGTAAAAAAAAATAAATTATTGGTATTATCAGGTTATATATCACAAATAGGCCAGTTGAACGCCATGAAGGAGTAAAATATACATTTACAAAATTAAAAAGTGGTAGAGTTAAAAATAAGCGCTAACGTGGTGACACCCACAAAAAAAATAATTCTATAAGAAAGATACAAAAGACGAAAAAGAAATCATGGTTTCACATAATTACACAGTTTTTTTTCAACTTGTCTCTTTTCTTTTCTTTATTACTCCCATTAAAGGGAAGGAACTTGTTTTTCTTTGAATTTTTTTCAGGTCTTTCAAACCTTTCCCTTTGATGATTTCTACCGTTATTAGCATAACCATTTTGCATGTTATTTGCCGCACGCATATCTTCTTGTTCCTGTAACCTCCTAGCTAGTTCCTCATCATCTTCGATTTGTTGAACACCGCTTGCTCCACTATTAACTTGGTTGCTAGTTACATGCCCTGTATTCTGGTCACTGAATGGGTTAGAAATGTAGGACTCATTTTGCCCGGTAGCAGTAGTTTCTGTTCTTTCCAGACTTGTGGGAATGAAGTTGCCCGTGTAGTAAGAATCCTGCGATCCATTCACGGATTTAAGCGACTGCCAGTTTATGTCCTTGCGATTTCTGTAAGTAGGATCCGTGACCAAAGTAAACAATTCGCCATTGTTTTTATATAATGTGCAAAAGTGATCATTTCTAAAAAGCACGGCATACGATCTTTCTACTAAAATTTCTCTGAGATGATTTAGACCATATTCAGTCAATTGAGTGGCAGATCTTGCCAGAAACGATTTTAAGTAAGGTGCATCGGATTGGATTTGCTCGCTGTTTTCAAATTGGGCATTATTCTTTTGGATCTCATACAACTGTACCAAAACTTTTTGCGCGCCCATATAAGAATATTTGGACACATGTTCGTAAGAGTTCGGATCATTGTCCCCATCTATTATCCATCCATGAACGATGCCGACATTGTAGAGCCTGAAAATCGACATTTCTACGCCGTCCTCAAAAGATCCGTTAAATTCTGGGTTGATGTTCAATCCGCTATATAATTGTGGTAGGATTTGGAGTAGCTGTTGTTTGTCCACATCTGTACCATTCGGATTTTGAACGCCCATGTCGGCTAGAGTTTGCACAAGTTCGTTTAAAGTAACAGTTTCCTTGCCTCTCACTAGTCTGGAAATTTCTTGGGCATAGCGAGCATGGGCAGGTGATATCAATAATACGTTAGCTAGTGCAATTAGCGCGCATTCACCTTGCCCATTTTGAAGTAATATTTTAAACTGAGTGCCGTTTATTTGAACATTTTTGGTTAGAAATGTAACATCCATATTGGCTAATTCCTGTGAACGATTGTATACGGACTGAAAAATTGCCCCAGTCTTGATTTTAGCAAATTTGGTTTTGTTTGCTTCCTCTGTACCTCCTTCATGTTTGGTTGTTGTACGACTATTTCATCCTTTCTTTATTTATTGAACGTGTGATTCCCCTGATCCCGCACCGTCCAGAAAAAAGAACAATTTGCTTGTCAGTCAGGCCTACTAAACTGAAAATGAATTTCTCGAAAGAGCTGCTAAGGTACAAAATTATATTTGGTTTATTTACTAATACAAAGAACCACTGACTTCGTGGTGCGTTCGTTTCAAGCCAATTTAAGATATCTTCATCTTCGGGAGGCTGACAAATTATATCAAAGATCCATATACATTACTTCGGGGAATATCAGAAGAACCATCCTTTCTTTTGTTTGGTTGCAAGGATATCGAGAACCCAGGCGGTAAATTGGTACTACTTGCGGATGTTGGGGTAGGGCTGGGGGTACTGTTCATCCAGACGTCTGATGGTGCGGAAGTTTGACGTATGCTTCCTGTGCTTGAAAAGGATTGAAATTCATTGAATTCCTCTTCCACCTTAGTGCTCGAAGCGTCGTTGGAGCCACCTTTGGTCATAACTTTTGAACCAGTTCGACTTGATGGGGTCTGTGGAGGGGAGTTTAGAATCCTTGTTGGAAAGCCTCTAGTTGCAAGGGCATTTTTAGGATTTAGGGGTTTGGAGTTTAGAATACTTTTAGATTGTGGTGAGGTCTCCCCATAAGAGGACCCAGTCTTTTTTTTAACTGGTTGCATGGCTGCTACTTCAATATTTTTAGCTGCAACTGTCTCAGGGTCCTCCTTCTTCATGATTGTTGGTTCAATGACTTTGTGAAAGGCATCTTCGCCAATATCATTGACTTTATCATCCAATTTGGCGATATGGTGCCTTTGGATGTCTGAAGACATTTTGTTAATTGCCTTTGTATATCCTGAATATTGTGACTTTGTTAGCGTTGAAGCCATAGAATAATTCCACATCAAAGGCAGTACTTGGTCAACAAGAACAATTTCATCAGTAATGATCAACGGCACCGTTTCAAAAAGTTTCAATAGCTTAGATAAAATTCTTGGATCTCTTGTTTTCATGGACTTAAACAAAGGCAAGACGGTTTCTGAGCAAGTATAAGAATCGATGGATTTATGCTCTATCATAATTTGAAAGCACGTAACACATGTGTTTTTCACCGTTAAACTTGTTGTCTTTGTAAATAGATTGGATAGTAATGGTAATAAGAATTGTTTCACGGTAGGAAAATCAAGTACCTCTAAAGCTAACGGAATTTGTGATAAAAGTTTTTCTTGACAAACCACGGTAATGTCACTTTCGGAGTCATGTAAAACATAATTAAATAACGGCTTGAGTATATTTTCCAAGAAATCAGAGCGTTTAACTTTTTGCTTCAATGTGTCTAAATTATCGATCAGGCAGATGGTGGCTTTTTTTAATAATACTGGAAAGTTCGCATCACTCAATAAAACTGGATAAACCTTCTCTTGAAAGGACAACTGAGATAAAGTGGACCCTATCTTGATTATCAAATCCAAACTTTTACCCACACATTTATCACTTACGACCTTCTCAGCACAAAACTGACTTAATAGTTCCAATAAAATGGGCAAGAACTTCTTTTGCAATAATACTGGCGGAAACTCTGGAAGCAGATTCACGAGACCCTCTAAGAATACGTATTTTTCTTCGTTATTTTTGGTAGGTAAATCGTCTAAAAAATTCAAGGTTTTGACTAACGGATCTTGGAAAAACTCAGAATCTAAAATCAACGTTATGTTATCATATCTGGAATAGATGTCTCTGTTTATTAGCTTGGGTATACAATGCCTCAACTTTTGTGGAACCTTACTGAATATATTATCCCATGACATTGTACTAATTTTGCTTTCAAACTTGTTGTACTCCAATTTATATTCACTAGTAGAATTTTCGCTGCGAAACAAGTCTTTACCAGTGTACAGAAAATATATCAACAATCCTAAAGAAAAATAATCGTTTTTAAAGGTTAGGGTATTCTCAAAAACAATTTCTGGGGCCGTATAATTCAATTGTAAATGCATAAATGGGGGAACTCTGGGATCATATTGAGGTAAGAAGTATTCAGAGGTATTTGTGCCTGGTGGTATTTTTACTAAATAGCCTAAGCCGGAAATTTTCCAATCAGAATTTTCATTGATAAATATTGCCCTAGGTTGAATGTTCAAGTGTACAAAGCTTGCGCGGTTATGAACAAAATCGAGTGCATTTACCAGTTGCAATATACCTCGCTGTACCACGATATTATCTTTAACATGACCTTGTAAGAAATTCTGCTCTTCATCATCGGTTTCTCTGAAAACGGTCTCCAATGAGCTAGTGACAAACTCGGTGACGAACATGAAATTCTTGCTATGCTCTTCTAATGGTTCAATTAAAGTCAGAATATTTGGGTGCTTGAGCTTGGCCAAGTTATTGGCCTGGTTTCTTAATATTTCGTAGGCTTCTTGTATTAATACTTTATCTCTGGATCCAGATTTGGATTTAATAATACCATAGTGTAACAAATAGTTTTCGAACTGCTTCTTGTCAAACATGAATATCGATACTTTGGAAGGTGAAGATGAAGATGAAGATTTGGGACGACCGGTGTAAATGCTCCATGGTTCAGCTGTGAAAGTAGGTGATGATGAAAATGAATATTTTGACGTGATACCCGTCTTTGAGGACCAAAACATCATCCCTGCTCAATCAAAGTGTGTCCTATTTTCCTTAATGATACGATATTCGAAGTTACACTGTTTTGAATACTTTTGTGCGCTTTAATATGTGCAAGATTTATTTGTTTTGATATTAACTTCTTTTTGGCTTCTATTTTTTCAAGACTGCAGTACCCTTTTTTCACGCAACTTCAGGTTCGAACCGAAGAATAGTTTAATTACGTTTAGTTTTCTTACTGGAACTTTTTTTTTAAAAGACCCTGAGAATTTCATCTCGAGAATAATGAAGACCAATATATAAGTAATGAATCATAAAAGTACAAGAGCAGGATCAAAGTTGAATATCTCGACAATGGGACAAGAAAATGAGTGAAGAAGGAGCATATGTACGGGTGAGCATTTTTCTTGTATAAACATAAACTAACTGAACATCAGCTCAATCGGACATAAAAATAAGTTTCCAATTAGACATGCACTTGAACTTGTAATTATTTATCGACCAAAAAGAGTAAGTCAATTTTTACATAATCTTGGAAAAGCCAGAAACAAGATTCGAGAGCTGGAGAATGGATGATGAATCAAGCAATGTTGAACAATCAAAATAATATAGGGTGTATAGGTGTTCACGTATTTCTCTTTATGTTTAGTGGGTGTGCCAAAAAGGACACTGAAAGGGTAAGAATAATAACTTAGCATATTGCTTTCGATATATAGATGTTAATCATACAAAGGCAAAAACAAAGCGTGAATCAGCATTTGTTAACAGACAATTGCAAGAAATGTCGCTGATCAGCATCCTGTCTCCCCTAGTTACTTCCGAGGGCTTAGATTCAAGAATCAAACCTTCACCAAAAAAGGATGCCTCTACTACTACTAAGCCATCACTATGGAAAACTACTGAGTTCAAATTCTACTACATTGCATTTTTGGTCGTGGTTCCCTTGATGTTCTATGCTGGGTTACAAGCTAGTTCGCCCGAAAATCCAAACTATGCAAGATACGAACGTCTCCTATCTCAAGGTTGGTTATTTGGCAGAAAAGTAGACAATAGTGATTCTCAATATAGGTTTTTCAGGGACAATTTTGCGCTATTGTCAGTTTTAATGCTAGTCCACACTTCTATAAAACGCATTGTACTTTATTCAACAAATATCACTAAATTGAGGTTTGATCTGATATTTGGTTTGATCTTTTTAGTGGCCGCTCATGGTGTCAATTCGATAAGAATTTTAGCCCATATGCTAATTTTATATGCCATCGCCCATGTACTAAAGAACTTTAGAAGAATAGCCACCATCAGCATTTGGATTTATGGTATTTCTACGCTTTTTATTAACGACAACTTCAGAGCATATCCATTTGGTAATATTTGCTCTTTTTTAAGCCCATTGGACCATTGGTATAGAGGTATCATTCCAAGATGGGATGTCTTTTTCAATTTTACTCTTTTGAGAGTCTTAAGTTACAACTTGGACTTCTTAGAGAGGTGGGAGAATTTACAAAAGAAGAAAAGTCCATCCTATGAATCAAAAGAAGCTAAATCAGCCATTTTGCTCAATGAACGTGCTAGATTAACTGCTGCACACCCCATACAGGACTACAGCTTAATGAATTATATTGCATATGTTACTTACACGCCACTTTTCATTGCCGGCCCCATTATAACATTCAATGATTATGTTTACCAATCGAAACATACCTTGCCATCAATAAATTTCAAATTCATTTTTTACTATGCGGTGAGATTCGTTATTGCTCTCTTATCTATGGAGTTCATTTTACACTTTCTCTACGTTGTGGCAATCTCAAAAACCAAAGCGTGGGAAAATGACACACCTTTCCAGATTTCCATGATTGGCTTATTTAATTTGAATATTATTTGGCTAAAACTACTGATTCCGTGGAGGCTGTTTAGGCTGTGGGCTTTGCTAGACGGAATCGATACACCTGAAAATATGATCAGGTGTGTTGATAACAATTACAGTTCACTAGCATTCTGGAGAGCTTGGCATAGGAGCTACAATAAGTGGGTTGTCCGTTACATATATATTCCTCTAGGTGGTTCAAAAAATAGAGTTTTGACATCACTAGCAGTCTTTTCCTTCGTAGCTATATGGCATGACATCGAACTAAAGTTATTATTATGGGGTTGGCTAATAGTTTTGTTCCTCTTACCAGAAATTTTTGCTACCCAAATTTTCTCTCATTATACCGACGCAGTCTGGTACAGACACGTTTGCGCTGTCGGTGCTGTTTTCAACATATGGGTTATGATGATCGCTAATCTTTTTGGATTCTGCTTGGGCTCTGACGGTACTAAAAAATTACTAAGCGATATGTTCTGTACCGTATCTGGTTTCAAATTTGTAATTTTGGCAAGCGTTAGTTTATTCATCGCAGTACAAATAATGTTTGAAATCAGAGAAGAAGAAAAGAGGCACGGAATTTACCTAAAATGCTGAATGCCAAATTTACGAATATCAATTGTATAACACTGCTATCATGTATGTATTTTTATCTACTAGTACAAAAATGAAACCGAAAATAAATAAAAAATTATCGAGAGGAAGCGTGAAAAGCTAATGAACATATAATATGAAAATCTGCAGTATGATGGATAAAAATCCTCTCGAAAACTCAAATACGTTTTTTATATTCACCAGGCGTTTCAAATTTATTCTGGATCCACAGTCCCTTTTTTCTAGATCTTGCCAAAAATTCATAATATCGATACTTATCTTCTCTATCATCAAATTCTGTGTTTACTTTACCCTCATAAACAACCGCTAATCCATCCTTGAGCATTTCTAAGCTTAAGTCTTTCCACCCACCAAACCAGTCCCAGTATGACACTCGAGCTACACAACGGTTGTACTGATCTATAGATAAAGGCTTGACCCATACTTTCTTTCCCAAAATTCGGTTTTGTAACCAAATTAAAGCTTCATTACCAAACGGTTGAGCTGGGTTACCGAAATGTGCTCTTTCTGGGGCATCGATTCCACATAATCTTATAGGAATAGTTGGCAGGTTTTTCCTATTTTTGTAAGGTACATTTAGCTTCAAGAACTGGCTTTTAGCTTTTTGTATTTTACTTTTGGTGGACCTCCCATGCGTAATCCAATTGAAATTGAAAAACCTCATATTTCTGCTATCTCCAACAAGCTTTTCTGCCGTAGAATCATTCTTGATCATTTGTGGGACGGGTCGTAACCATCCCCATCCACCTCTTATACCACCTGGCATGTGAAAGAAATGAAAGTTGTCCCCGTCACCTACAGACGTGACTTTACCATAAAGCCAGTGTTTACGAAATATTCTTCGCGGTATATCATTTGTTCTTTTGAATTGAGTTAAATACCTTTTATATGTGTAGATCAATGTTAAGGTCGAACCCGTAAGGATGATGGAGAGGACAGCAACATCCGCAGATTTTTTTGAATTAGAATCACCTTCCCTCATATAAGTGCATTTATGCCCCCTTAATAGCTATGAAAAACTGGGCTTCTTTTTATATCATGTGTGACTTATTCTGTAATTTGTTTTTATTCTTCAACACAATTTTTTTTTTTTTTTGCATACCAAAGGAATCATAAAAGGTCAATGATGAAGAAAGATAAAAGAATTTTGTGACCAACAATTATGTCAGCGGATAGGAGTTTATCATATTATAAAACCGATTACTATTATCTATTAGAAATGTATATACACTTATTTGGCTTGTCGCTGTTCCCACAGACGCAATGTTATTGTTGCCAAAAAGCACGGAAGTTGACCTCTATCTTCCACCCATAAATTCATGAGATCATCCCATCCTTCTATATCTGCATCAAGGTTAGATTTCAAAGTGTTTTCATTTAGATCAGCAATCAAATATTTTTCAGGTTTGAAACAGGAAAATATTTTCACACGACCATCTTGTTGAAATTCCAATTTAAAACCTAATAATGAGTTTACAACGTCAATAAACTCCAAAGATTTATTATTGAAAACTTGCTTTAGTCTGGAAAATCTTTTATTTGATTTAAAAACTTCTTGTTCGAACTGTTTCAACTCGAAATTTAGTGAATCATAAACAGAAATGGGTACTGTTTCCACTGCTGGATTATTCTTTTTCAATTCGTTAAGTAAATCTGCATTTTCCTTTTCTAGAAGACGTAATTTGTTTTTCTTGATAAATTGATCTTTTATGAAGGGGCCGTCACGTAATTGCAGTATACGTATTTTTTTCTCCTTTAGTTTAGTTAACTTTTCTAATTTTTCTTGTAGTAGCTGAATTGTAGTTTGTGCTTTACTCAACTCCCTCGAGACACTTACATTTTCCAGTTGCAATTCGTTGAGCCTCTGTGAATAATTTAAACCAATTTGGTCACTTGTCAACTTCCTCTTTTTTCTTTGTGTTTCTACATCATTGGAATTTGATAATAACTGATCGTTTAGCTTCTTTAGTTCGTTTGTTAAATCTTCTGTCTTATTTTTATAAGTATCGATCAAATTATTCATATCTTCGTTTACGTTCTTGTTTGACGCATGTGTTTCACTATTTTCGACCTCTAGTAAAGCATTATTTTGTGCGGAATATAGGCCATCTAATTGTTCGCGCAGTAATCGACATTCTTCGAAAGATAAACTCTTCTGTTGTTCTAACTCGTGATTTAATCTTTTCAAATTTACTATGTTGTTTTCATAATTCTTGTTCAAATCTAGTATTTGGTTTCTCTCTAAAGCCATTTCATCATTCAGTAGCTTTAAATTGTTATTGTCCAATCTTAACTTATCATTCATATCTGTCAAAATTAAACATTCCTTTTTGGTAAGTTTCCAGTCCCGGATAATCTCTTCAGGGTTATTTCTTATGTTATTTTTGGTTCTGTTGTTATTATTAATATTGTTGTTATTACTTGTATCATTATTATTATCATTATTATTATCATTTTTATTATTATTATTATTATCATTGTTGTTAACATTGTTATCATCATCATCGTCACTATCATTATAAATTTCCCATTTGGTTAATTTCGATTTTAGATCTATGTTTTCCAATTGAAGATTTTCATATTGACTTTCGAGTACGTGTAATTGACTTAATTTGTTTTGTAGTTTTTCATTTTCTAATTTCCAAAAAGTAGAAGTGTCCTGGGATTGTTTAAGTTTTTTCAATTCATTGGCTTGTTGCATGTTCGCTAGTTCCAATTCTTTAGTATACTGAACTTGGTCTTGGATCATTTTGTTCATTTCAGTGAGCTCGTTGAACTCTTCGGTGGAGTAGTTTGGATGTGAGTTTATCATCTTAGATGCTTTTACCGAAGATAATTCATCATCCTTTTCCATCACTTGATGCTGCAAATCTTTGATATCCACACTTTGCCTCTTTATTTCTTTCTCATATTTCATCAGTAGCGAATGAGAGCTCTCTGCTTCCAACTTGAAATGGTCACATTGGTTAGTGACCTTTGATAACTTCGAATCATACTGCTGCCTTAAAGTCTCCATTTCTAAGTCTTTGTTTTGGAGGGTTGTTCGCAATTCCTCTATGCATTTGTCTTTATCATTCATCGAATTAGCTGATCTTTCTTTCAAACTCTTTAACTCTTGCTCCAATTTATCATTGCTTTCATAAAGATATTTTGTATCATTCAATGCTTTCTCTAATTCGTCAATCGTGGCCTTATATTTCTTTTCTAAGATATTCGTCTGTTTTTGTAGCTGCAATTTTTCAATCTCATACTCATTTTGTAGAGTATTGAGCTTGAATTGTAACGCCTGAATCTGACGATTACTTTGTCCATTTGTACTGCCTACATCGGGCGAACCTCCAGGGCTTTCCAAGAAAGGAGAGGACCCACCACTATTGCTCATTTTGTACTGGATAGAATAGATCTCTAGTCCCAATTTTTTTCCAGTGAATCGTCCACTCAATGCACTGAAGAAACATTGCAATGCCGCTCTCACATCCATTATTTACTATTACCTCTCGATTTTAAGATGGAAAAAATTGTTAGGAATTATTCCTAGGGTAACACGCTATCAATTTTCATTGCTCCTTTAGCGATAAATAAGAGACTAAAATAAGATCAACTTCCTACACAATCTCTGCTCATTACATTTCGATGTCGTGGTGAAATTCTTATTCTGTATATGCAACGTAGAAGAAAGCAGCGTTTACACAAAAATGTCAAAAGTGTATGTTATTATAAGTTTTGAAAGGGATTTCAACATATACTAACAAATTCTCGAAATGTACCCTCACTGTCCTATTGTAAATCAGACCAAGAAATTTTAGATTGTTAGAAGAATTAGAAAAGGGTGAAAAAGGGTTTGGTCCAGAATCATGTAGTTATGGTTTAGCTGATAGCGACGATATTACCATGACCAAATGGAACGGCACTATTTTAGGGCCCCCTCATAGTAATCATGAAAACAGAATCTATTCCCTTTCTATAGATTGTGGCCCAAACTATCCAGATTCTCCCCCAAAGGTCACTTTCATTTCCAAGATAAATCTACCATGCGTCAATCCAACTACGGGGGAGGTCCAAACTGACTTCCACACCTTACGTGACTGGAAAAGAGCCTACACCATGGAAACTTTATTACTTGATCTTAGAAAGGAAATGGCAACCCCAGCGAACAAGAAATTGCGTCAACCGAAGGAAGGAGAAACCTTTTAGTTATCTACTTTTTCCTAAACAGTATTTGCAGCATTCCAAGCCACTCATATATACAAGCAATAAGACATAGATATCCTCTTATTTAGGTAGTAAGTTTAATTACTTTCATAATATGAATTTACTCACCCCATGCCGAGAAGTTACTCGTGCAATTCGCTACGATAATGATGTATATAGTTGTATTATCAATCCTTGCAACGGTCCTCATCCGGGCACACGAAGGTAAACCCTTAGATCTGCTAAAAAACAGACGACAGAAAGACTGTTGCACCCAAGATCGATAAATTTGTTCTCCAGTCCAAGCCAATAATAAATATATTGCAACACCAATCCACATTCTTCATGGGTCAAGAACGCCCCGGAGGGGTTCAACCTCGACGAGATACTGTTACGTGTTACGAATGGCTGTTAAATTTGCGTTACTGTTATAAAATAACACTAAAATAAGAAATGGAAAGTAAATAAATAGTGAAGGAAAGTCGAATAAAGCAATGGATGCTGCATTGATCTGCCTTTTATAGCTAAGAAAAAAAAAAGAGAAAAAAATAATAAGTGCGGGTAACCTCATGCATTGTAAAACGGTAGGGCTACAAGGCACTACTTACTCTACGCTATAGAAGAAGCTTCAAGACATGGTGTTGTTCTTATTTGAGCGAACTCAGCTGTCACCGTTTCGGGAAACTCTATAGTTTTCTGCGTTTCAGTACGCAGTTGGGCGTGCTAAAGTTGTTTTCCTAATTTGCTAGTGTTCACTTGCTCATTGATGTCCCTAAAAGGTAATGTCGCATAGTAAGATGTATGTCCCATATCAAACGCATTCCTAGAAAAACATGCACTGAATGAATAAGCAGTTACTTCGATTACTAATCTTCACAGCGTACTTTTTCTCTTATCTTGTAAACCTCTTTCTATCTTTTCATAAAGTTTGTCACTTATATTTCTTCATTGGTACATCAATGCCAGCAACGATGTGCGCATCAGGGCGACGCCTGTAGTGATTGTTTTCAAGGTATCGAGCCAAACTATTCATCGTTACTGTTTCAAATATTCAGTTGTTTCAGTACAGAGTCGCCGTGAACCTAGTGAAACTTGGTGTCTTTACAGCGCAGAGACGAGGGCTTATATGTATAAAAGCTGTCCTTGATTCTGGTGTAGTTTGAGGTGTCCTTCCTATATCTGTTTTTATATTCTATATAATGGATAATTACTACCATCACCTGCATCAAATTCCAGTAAATTCACATATTGGAGAAAATGAAATTCATTTCTACCTTTCTCACTTTTATTTTAGCGGCCGTTTCTGTCACTGCTAGTT
>OBMA010001065.1_pt1 | contig 16671 bp, 15 predicted proteins | sample 1539141 | NCBI WGS metagenome assembly OBMA01 (sample SAMEA3991484, study PRJEB22521) | metagenome | biome: anthropogenic terrestrial biome; feature: sewage plant; material: raw primary sludge | place: Sweden | collected 2012-09-26 | reverse complement strand
TGACGGTTGTTTTTTAAAATCATTTGGGGGGGAAAAGTTAGACCAAGTCACTCCCCTGCTCCATGTCTTATGCCCATAATGGACTGTCAGTGCATAGTTGCGATACTTGAAGGTGCTCTTTGTTTCCGTGAGCATAGCTCTGACCTTGGCGGAGCATATCTATGGAAGACAAAAACAGCAGAATATGAGTTCGGGAGCAATACTCCGGAGGTACGTTTTGATACCTCTCAGGCTGGTTTTCGGTACTTTTATGTGACATTCCGTACTCATTTTGTGACGGTCTGAACTGTCGCCATGCAATGCTATAAGCCTATTGACCAACTGGTTATAATACCAAGTGTGACAACATGGGTGGTTTTTCGAAAAGCTGTTTTGAAAGCCCGGGGCCAGGTCAAGCCGCTGGCCTGCGCCTTAAGCCTTTAACAGACCATCTCCTTATTCCAAACTCTGCACGATATTGAAAATCAACATCTTGCAGAGTTATTACATGGAAGTCGTAATCTAATTTAGGAGAAGGAAATACCCATTCCGCTTACTTATAAAGATAATAACTCCAGTAAGTACTACCATAGCTGTCAAGTACAGTAGAACGACGTTGTGTCTGATTCTGAAATTGTGACTGCAAATCAATCATATCCTGATAATCGGTATCCATCACAGAGTTATGATAAATTAGTAGAGGGTTAGTACGAAGATGAGTATAGAGGGTTAATGCTTCACGATAATGCAGAGGTAGTTTCTCATCAATCTTATAATATCTTCTGAGGTCACGAACAAAGGCATCCAAGTTCCTGTCTAAGAGGTAACCACACAGTAAATAATCAATTGCAGGACGAGTTAACCTATGGCGATTTTGAAGCAACTGCATATATTGCATCGGACGATATTTCTTGCGTGTTTTACCTCCAAGATAAATAAGAATACTATCGGAAGGATAAAATAAGGCAACAGCCGAATCTGAAGGAACAAGTGCGTATGAACCGCCCCTCACTGGATACGTAAAAAGCTTATCACCGAGTTTGCCTGATCTGGACAACGCATAAATCCTCAGCATAGTAAGACTAGCATCGGACTCATCGGATTTAGCTCCAACGGATATCGCTTTGTCAAATTTTCCTTTACATAAGAGATTTTCAATCCTCATACGATAATGGAAAATATCATTACCATTACTAGCAAGACCGACAAAAAGGAAAAACAGATTAAGAATCAACAAGTTAATCCACATATTACGTGAAAACAAGCCACTTGAAGAGTTCTCTGGTTCATACGGTTGCAATACAAGAGATAATTTCACGGCTACAACATAGACAACAAGCAGCAGCGGAATTATCCACCCCCACGCACCTATAGAAAAATGAGTAGCTATATTAGGGCTAATATCAGTAACAAATGCGAGAATAAGACATGATGGGAAATAGGTTAACGCATGAGTTCGTTTAGCCAACCGCGTAAAAGAGAATATTGCTATTTGCAATAATTGCAAAATGAACGTTATTAAGATAGCACCCAACAAGCGTGAATAATGAGTTATCCCACCTGAAAGGATATGTTGAGCTGCTGTTAAAACATCTGCCTGAAAAAAATACAGGAAGAGAAAAGTGAAAAGAGAAAAAACAATAGCACATATCACCCTTGAGGCGATAGTGCTATTGCTATGATAATTATTAAAATTCATTTATCCGTTTTTCTTTAAGACAACCGCAGAGCGGGCGGGAATATAAAGTTTAAGCCATTCCTTATGATCTTCCACATAAAGTGGGTCATAATTTGTGAGATGACACACACTGTCATCGGCTAATCCGTTACCACCAAATTTCGTAGAATCAGTGTTTAATATCACATCATACGTTCCTGTAGGAACAAGGAAGCCATAGTCTGTATAAGAGGATGTCGGACTAAAGTTGAATACGAATACAAGAGCTCCACGACTATAAGCAAGCACCTGATCAGCATCGTTATGACAAATCTCGTTTACAGGTAGTTTCTGGAAATTCTTTACGCCTTTAATGATAGTGATCATAGCCTTATCAAAGTCACCTAGATAATGGTAATCAAGTTCGCGATTATCAACCAGGTTCCATTGACGACGAGCATACTTGCAACTCCATCCGTTACCTTCACGTGGAAAATCAATCCACTCAGGATGACCGAACTCATTCCCCATGAAATTCAGATAGCCACCGTTAATTGTCGATGATGTAACAAGACGTATCATCTTATGTAATGCTATTCCACGGTTTACCATATCGTTCTCATCACCCTTTTTGAAATGCCAATACATATCTGCGTCAATGAGTCGGAAAATAATAGTTTTATCACCGACAAGAGCTTGGTCATGACTTTCGCAATAACTCACAGTTTTCTCATCTGCACGACGATTAGTCGTTTCCCATAAGATTGTGCCAGGCTTCCAGTTTTCGTCATTCAATTCTTTAATTGTCTTTATCCAAAAATCTGGTATATTCATGGCCATACGATAATCAAATCCAAACCCACCATCATCAAATTTGGCGGCAAGGCCAGGAATTCCACTCACCTCTTCTGCTATCGTAATCGCATAAGGGTTTACCTCATGAATTAACTGATTTGCAAGAGTAAGATAGCAGATAGCATTATCATCTTCATTACCGTTAAAATAGTCTCCATAGGTACTGAACGCCTCACCTAAACCATGGCTATTATATAACATTGATGTAACGCCGTCAAAACGGAATCCGTCAAAATGGAATTCATCAAGCCAGAACTTACAATTAGACAAAAGGAAATGTACAACATTATCTTTTCCATAATCGAAGCACAAACTATCCCAAGCCGGATGCTCCCGACGTTCACCGGAATAAAAATACTGATTAGGATCACCTGCAATATTACCAAGACCTTCCACTTCATTTTTTACAGCATGACTATGAACGATGTCCATTATCACAGCTATACCATGTTCATGGGCCGTATCAATAAGCTCTTTGAGTTCTTCTGGAGTTCCAAAACGACTTGATGCTGCAAAAAAACTACTCACATGGTAACCGAAACTCCCATAATAAGGATGTTCCTGAATCGCCATTATTTGAATACAATTGTATCCGTCCTTGATGATTCTAGGAAGAACATTCTCCTGAAACTCCCTATAAGTGCCTACTTTCTCTGCATCTTGTGACATACCAATATGGCATTCATAAATTAGCAGAGGGTTTACATTCGGTTTAAATTTCTTTTTCTTAAAGATATATTGATTTTCTGGATTCCATACTTGCGCACTGAATATCGTAGTCTTTTCATCTTGCACAACACGCTGAGCCCAAGCAGGGATACGTTCACCTTCACCTCCATTCCAATGAACCCGCATCTTATACAAGTCGCCATGATGGATGTCATTTTCATTAAGACGAACTTCCCAGTTACCACTATCCTTTATCGGTTTGAGGCGGTATTTAGCCTGTTCTTTCCATCCATTAAAATCACCGACCAGATAAATATCAGTAGCATTTGGTGCCCACTCCCGGAATACCCATCCTTTCTCAGTCTTATGAAGTCCGAAATAAAGATAACCGGTAGCGAAATCAGATAATTTTTTTTTACCTTTACAAGTAAGTTCGTCTAGTTTCCATAGAGCATGATTGTGGCGTCCACTAATTGCATTCTCAAATGGCTCAAGCCAACTGTCACGCTCTACTATACCAATATGTTTTTGTTTCGATACAGCTGTTCCTTTTATCGTTTTTTTAGCTGTCATGATCTAGTTGTTATGCATGGACTTTAAATATTGCCTTTTTAATCTCAGTTTCTGTTGAGATACATGGAGCATGGCCGTCCTGAGGAAAAAAGATTGCAAACATCCCCGGTTCGCAAGTGACATAACTTTCGGCTAATCCTTCGTATTTTGTAATATCGTTTTCCGCATTATAATCTGCTTCTGGCAGATGATAAAGAGGAGTATATCCATAAGTTTCTGCACAACTCAATGGAATTTGGATATCAATCATTTCCTTATGAGTCTCAAGTATAGCTTCGTCAATTGATTTACCTTTCGCTGTGGTTATATTGACAAACAGGTCTTTACCCTGTATTTCAATCTTTCCTGATGCCACCTCGCGAATATCATAGTTTTTAAGATATTCTACGACCTGAGAGAAAAGAGGATTTAGCGATACGTACTTTTCTAAATTGTTCAATGTGTCAATTACCATAATATTTTTATATTTAAATGAATAAATTATTTATCTAGTTCGCGTCTGCCATTTACATATTCTCCTTTGGCTTTAATGTTACCGTTTCGATCTTTTTCAACAAATTTTCCATTACGTACATCATTTATATAACTTCCTTCAAAACGGTTTCCATCTTTATCTTCTTCTATGGCCGTCCCATTACGTTTACCATCTTTAAATGAGCCTTTGAATTTCCATCCATCAGAGTAATGTGCAATACCATCCCCGTCAATTTTTCCATTTTTGAATTCTCCTTCGAAGATATCACCGATTTTGGTTGTAAGTTTTCCGTGACCGTTTGGTTTATCACCTTTCCATGTACCATCATAAACATTACCGTTTTTCCAAGATAAGGTACCCTGACCATCCTTGTCTCCATCCTTAAAATGTCCAACATATTTATCACCATTGGCATAAGTAAAGATACCTTCTCCGGTACGTTCTCCTTGTACATAATCACCTTCGTAGACATCTCCATTTTGGAATTTATATATACCTTTTCCATTTTGGATATCATCGACCCACTCACCTATATAGATATCGCCATCAGCATATTTAAAGGTTCCTTTTCCATTTCGCTGATTATTTGTCCACTGACCTTCATAGGTAGAGCCGTCCCCCCAATCATAAAAGCCTTTGCCGCTTTTTTTATCATTAGTCCATTCGCCATTATAATAAGCGCCGCTTGCAAAAGTATAAATACCCTTGCCTTCACGATGATCCTGTTTCCAGTCGCCGGCATATTTATCACCGTTATAATAATACATCACTCCATGTCCCTGCTGATAATCACGGAACCATAGTCCTTCATAACGATTATTATTCATAAAATAATATGTACCCTTACCATGTTGCTGATCTTGAAACCATTGGCCGTCATACTTTTCTCCGTCAGAGAATGTATAAACGCCATAGCCCTGGCGTTTGCCCTTTACATATTCGCCTTCATAGTTGTCTCCATTTTTAAAAACTGTGGTACCCTTGCCATTTGGTTTTCCTCCTACCATCTCGCCTTTATACTCACTTCCATCCTTAAAAGTATAGGTGCCAAGAGTTATTCGCTGAGCAACTGCATCAGACGTTAATAATAAGAATAATATATATAGTATGCTAATCTTTAATTTCATATTCGATTCAATTACAAAGGTCAAAAGTAGTAAAAAAAGAGCCAATCTCCAAAGAAGATTAGATTTTTTAACTGATATTTAATAAGCAACGACCTATTAATTAAAATAATATTGTAACTTTGCATTAACAAAAAATTGAACTTTTATGAAATTTGTAGGAATAATACCAGCCAGATATGCTTCAACCCGTTTTCCAGGAAAGCCATTAGCTTTGCTTGGGGGAAAGCCAATGATTCAACGAGTTTACGAACAAGTCACAACAATATTAAATGATGCTGTTGTTGCAACAGATGATGAGAGAATATCGGATATCGTAAAAAGTTTTGGTGGAAAAGTCATCATGACTTCACCGAATCACAAAAGTGGAACAGATAGATGTTTCGAGGCCTTGACCAAACTTGAAGAAGACTACGATGTTGTAGTCAACATACAAGGCGACGAGCCTTTCATACAGAAGTCTCAGATAGAGACCGTATGCCAATGTTTTGATGATCCGAAAACAGAAATTGCCACACTGGCAAGATACTTTGATCCTGATGAAGGATTTGAGGCTTTATCAAATCCCAACTCCCCAAAAATAGTTGTCGATAAAGATAACTACGCTATGTATTTTAGTAGAAGTATCATTCCTTATGTCAGAGGTTTTGAGAAAGAAGAATGGTTAAACAGACATGCATTTCTGAAACATATAGGACTATATGCCTATAGAGTAAATGTTCTAAAACAAATAACACAAATGCCTTTGTCATCTTTGGAAAAAGCAGAGTCTTTAGAGCAACTCCGTTGGCTTCAAAACGGATATCGCATAAAAGTGGGTATAACAGATGTCGAAACAATTGGTATAGACACCCCTCTGGATATGAAAAAAGCAGAAGAGTTTCTTTATAAGAATAAATTATAAAAATACACTTGCGGAAACATGCTTAAATACTCTTTTACTGAAACAACAGCAAAGAGTATTTCTATTCCTCTGGAATTCATCCTATATCGTTGATTCCAGTCTCTTGATAATGTACTAGTCTACATAAAGAAAATTTCTTATTTAATCGAGCCACGACCTAGGTTATAGAATAAATATTCAACAAACCACACATTTTATGCAGAAATAACATTAAATCATTGATAAAAAACAAAAGAGTTTTTAGAAATTTAATATTATAATGTGGTTTATAGAACTTTTTTCGTAATTTTGCACGTCGAAAAAATATGTATATAAACAAAGATATGGAAAAGAAACCAACCGCAATATTGCTTCTGCACTGCCCAGACCAACAGGGTATCATTACCGAGGTTACAAAGTTTATCACAGACAATATGGGAAACATCGTCTATCTGGACCAATATGTTGACCGTGTAGATGAAGTATTTTTTATGCGTATTGAATGGGAACTTGATAATTTTCTTATTCCACGTGAGAAGATAAACGAATATATAAATACCCTCTACGCACAGAGATACAATATGACTTTCCATCTCTACTTCAATGATGTGAGACCTCGCATGGCTATATTCGTAAGTAAAATGAGCCATTGCCTTTATGATTTGCTGGCCCGATACAAGGCTGGAGAATGGGATGTAGAAATACCATGTATTATCAGTAATCATGAAGACTTAAGATATATTGCAAACCAATTTGACATACCCTACCATGTATGGTCTATCAAAAAAGATCATTCTAATAAGGCCGAAGTGGAACAGGCAGAAATGGAGCTGTTGAAGAAAAACAATATCACATTCATTGTCTTAGCAAGATACATGCAGATCATCAGCGATGAAATGATTCAGGCTTATCCTCATCATATCATTAACATACACCATTCTTTCTTACCGGCTTTCGTTGGTGCGAAGCCATACCATCAGGCTTTCGAACGCGGTGTTAAGATTATAGGAGCAACAAGCCATTATGTAACAGCAGAACTGGATGCCGGCCCTATTATTGAGCAAGATGTCGTTAGAATAACCCATAAAGATACTCCAGACAGCCTTGTTCTTAAAGGACGCGATCTAGAAAAGATTGTTCTGAGCCGTGCTGTATCAAAACATATCGAAAGGAAAATTCTGACTTATAATAATAAGACAATAATATTCAGTTAAATGAACGTCGCTATAGTAAAATATAATGCAGGCAACATTCGCTCTGTAGTAAATGGGTTAAAGAGGATTGGTATAGAACCGACCCTGACAGACGACCCTGAAATACTATTAAAAGCTGATCGTGTATTATTTCCCGGGCAAGGTGAGGCAGGAACAACGATGAAATACTTACGTGAACGAGGTCTTGATCGTGTAATCCGCTCCTTTCGCCAACCAGTATTGGGTATATGCATAGGTCAGCAACTATTATGCCGCCATTCTGAAGAAAGTAACACAGACTGTCTGGGGATATTCGACATAGACGTTAAAAGGTTTCAACCCAACAATCATGACGAGAAAGTTCCTGCCATGGGATGGAATAAAATAACAGAGCTAAAAAGCCCACTTTTTAAAGGTTTCGAGCAAGATGAATATGTCTATTTTGTACATAGTTTCTATGTTCCATTAAGCCCCTTTACCATAGCAACCAGTGACTATATCCAGCCATTTAGTGCGGCATTACATAAAGATAATTTTTACGCTACACAATTTCATCCTGAGAAAAGTGGAACTGTGGGCGAAAGAATCCTAAAGAATTTCTTAGAAATAAAAGATAATGATTGAACTTATCCCTGCTATAGATATAATTGACGGAAAATGTGTCAGACTGACAAAAGGTCTATATGACTCAAAGAAGGTTTATGATGACAACCCTTCCGCAATGGCAATGAAATTTGAGGACCTCGGATTTAAACGTCTTCATGTCGTTGATCTCGACGGAGCTCGTTCTAAACACGTGGTTAACGTAGACGTACTGAAAAAGATTACCGACAATACAAACCTCGTGGTTGACTTTGGTGGCGGTATCAAGACTGAAGATGATATTAAAATAGCATTTGACAATGGAGCGTCAATGGTTACCGTGGGGAGCATTGCTGTAACAAATCCTGATTTATTTATCAAATGGCTAGACCGCTTCGGAGCAGAGAAGATGATTCTAGGTGCCGATGTAAAAAATGGATTAATATCTATAAATGGATGGAAAGAGGAAAGCACACAAGAGCTACTACCTTTTCTGAAGCACTATATCGACTGTGGGGTTAAGAATGTTCTCTGCACAGAGATATCCAAGGACGGAACCCTCGAAGGACCTGCTGTGGATTTATACACACAAGTAATGAAAACATATCCTTCATTATCTCTGATTGCAAGCGGCGGCGTTTCATCAATTGAAGACATAAAGCAACTGGATAAAGCCGGAATTCCTGCTGTTGTATTTGGTAAAGCTATATATGAAGGTAAAATTAATCTTGAAGAATTATGTCGCTGGCAAAAAGAATAATACCGTGTCTTGACGTTAAAGACGGTCAGACTGTTAAAGGAACCAACTTCGTTCATCTGAGACAGGCTGGAGATCCTGTAGAACTGGGCAAGGCTTATAGTGATGCAGGAGCTGATGAATTGGTTTTTCTCGACATCACGGCAAGCTTTGAAGGACGGAAGACTTTCTCAGATATGGTAACTCGTGTAGCAGCTGAGATTAATATTCCATTTACAGTTGGCGGAGGTATTAATGAATTGAAGGATGTAGACAGACTATTAAATGCCGGTGCAGACAAGGTGAGCGTTAACAGCGCAGCTATACGTCGACCAGAACTTATTGACGAAATTGCAAACCACTTCGGTAGTCAGGTTTGTGTTTGTGCTATTGATGCACGACTGGACAATGACGGATGGCACTGTTATCTGAACGGTGGAAGGGTTAGAACAGAACGTGGACTCCTTGAATGGGCCAAGGAAGCTTGCGACAGAGGAGCCGGAGAGATTTTGTTCACAAGCATGGATCATGATGGTGTAAAAACAGGATATGCCAATGAGGCGCTCGCCATGCTAAGTGACGAACTGACAATACCTATTATTGCTAGTGGAGGTGCCGGTAAGATCGAACACTTCCGTGATACATTTATCAAAGGAAAAGCAGATGCAGCACTCGCAGCGAGTGTATTCCACTTTGGTGAAATACAGATACCTGAGCTAAAGGAATACCTTAAAAGCGAAGGCGTAAACGTAAGAATATAAATAAATCAAAATAAAAATGGAAATAGATTTCGAAAAGATGGGCGGTCTTGTCCCAGCTATCATACAGGACGCAACGACAAAGAACGTGCTGATGCTGGGATTCATGAATCAGGAGGCATATAATAAAACGTTGGAAACAAAAAAAGTGACCTTCTACAGCCGTTCAAGAAAATGTCTATGGACAAAAGGTGAGACAAGTGGTAATTTCCTCAATCTTGTAAGTATCAAAAATGACTGCGATAACGATACTTTATTAATTAAGGTTAATCCTACAGGTCCTACATGCCACAAAGGAACAGACACATGCTGGGATGAAAACAATGAAGTCAATCCACTACTATTTCTTACTTTCTTACAGGATTTCATAGAGAAACGCCATAAAGAAATGCCAGAGGGGTCATATACGACAAGCCTTTTCAAAGACGGACTAAACAGAATGGCCCAAAAAGTTGGAGAAGAAGCTCTTGAAGCTGTGATAGAAGCTTGCAATGGCACTAATGAAAGATTAGTTTATGAAAGTGCTGATATGATTTATCACCTCATCGTACTTCTCACCAGTAAGGGATTACGTATCGAAGATCTAGCAAAAGAACTGCAAATTCGACATGATCCGAATTGGCATAAAAACTGATAACCATGCTCATAGATTATAAAAAAGTCAATATATACCAGGCAGACAAGCTCATCCTAAAGGATGTAGATTTCCATGCTGATGAAGGTGAATTTATCTACATTATAGGGAAGGTAGGTTCCGGTAAGAGTTCGCTCCTCAAGACCTTATATTGCGAACTTGATGTCAATGAGGCAGAGCAGGCCGAAGTTATGAATAATAACATCATCTCTATCCGACGCAAAGACGTGCCGGAGTTGAGACGCCAGATGGGTATTATATTTCAAGACTTCCAGTTGTTAAGTGACAGAAATGTACACGACAACCTGATATTCGTGCTCAAAGCAACAGGATGGAAAGACAGAAAAGAAATGGACGAGCGCATTGATGAGGTATTGGAAAATGTCGACATGAAAGATATGAAGTTGAAGATGCCTCATGAATTAAGTGGTGGAGAGCAACAACGTATCGCCATTGCAAGAGCTATACTAAACCACCCTAAACTTATTGTCGCTGATGAACCGACGGGTAATCTAGATCCGGAAACGAGCACAAATATCGTTAAACTACTACGTCAAATAAGTCAGACTGGCACCGCTATCATCATGACTACACATAATATAGGTATCCTCAATCAATTTCCTGGTATTGTATACCGATGCCATGCAAATGAACTACAAGAGATTACCAACGAGTATAATAAAAAAAACTTATCTGAAGAAGACGATTAATAATTAAAGCAAACAATATGAAAGTAGAAAAATTCGGAGGAACATCTGTCGGAACACCTCAAAGGATGAAAGAGGTGTCCGCATTAATTACTGCTGACAGCAATCCCGTATTTGTTGTACTGTCGGCTATGTCAGGAACAACCAACTCTCTTGTTGAAATTTCAAATTACCTTTACAAGAAAAATCCAGATGGTGCAAATGAGGTGATTAATAAATTGGAGTCGAAATATATGAGTCATATTAAGGAACTCTATAAGACAGATGAATGGCGAGAAACTACACGTCAATTCCTTGTTGAAGAGTTTAACTACCTTCGCTCTTTTACAAAAGAATTGTTTACTAGTTTTGAAGAAAAGAGTATTGTGGCTCAAGGTGAGATAATAAGCACCAATATGGTGACGAACTACCTGAAAGAATGCGGAATAAAAGCTGTTCTTCTTTCTGCATTAGATTTCATGCGCACGGACAAGAATTCGGAGCCAGACCCAACATATATCAAGCAAAAGCTGACAGCCATTCTGGAAAAGAATCCAGACCAGCAGATCTACATAACCCAAGGGTTCATCTGCCGTAATGCCTATGGAGAAATAGACAATCTACAACGTGGTGGCAGTGACTATACGGCATCTCTCATTGGGGCTGCCATAAATGCAGAAGAGATCCAGATTTGGACAGACATAGACGGTATGCACAATAACGACCCACGTGTCGTTGATAAAACTATGCCAGTCCGTCAGTTAGAATTTGAAGAGGCAGCCGAATTAGCTTATTTCGGAGCTAAAATTCTTCACCCCACATGTATTCAACCGGCCAAATTTGCAGGAGTACCAGTTCGTCTGCTCAACACTTTGGACCCATCTGCTCCAGGCACAATTATCAGCAATGATACTGAAACAGGAAAGATTAAAGCTGTTGCCGCAAAAGATAACATCACAGCCATCAATATAAAGAGTAGCCGTATGCTCCTCGCTACGGGTTTTCTTCGCAAAGTATTTGAAATCTTTGAGAGTTTCTCAACTAGTATTGACATGGTCTGCACCAGTGAGGTGGGAGTTTCTATGAGTATTGATAACTCAATCCATCTGGATGAGATTGTTGACGAGTTGAAAAAATACGGAACTGTTGACATCGACAAAGATATGTGTATCATTTGTGTTGTTGGAGACTTGGATTGGAGTAATGTGGGATTTGAGACTTTGGCAACCGATGCAATGAAGAATATTCCAGTTAGAATGATTTCATATGGAGGAAGTGCACATAATATATCCTTCCTTGTCAAAAGTGAGGATAAGAAACGTGCTCTTCAAAGCTTGAGCGACACACTTTTTAATAACAAATAAGATAATTATGAAAGGTATATTTCCTACAGATAAATTTCAAAGTATACAAACACCCTTCTACTATTACGACACGAAGCTTCTTCGGGAAACATTGGAAACAATAAAAAAAGAGGCTGGTAAGCATGAAGGATTTGTTGTACACTATGCCATCAAAGCCAATGCCAATCCAAAAGTCCTCAATATTATCAGAGAGGCTGGATTGGGAGCAGACTGTGTCAGCGGTGGTGAGATTCAGGCATCTGTTAATGCTGGTTTTCCATCCGATAAGATCGTATATGCCGGAGTTGGGAAAAGCGACTGGGAGATAAACCTAGGTCTTGATAACAATATTTTCTGCTTTAACGTAGAGAGCATTCCAGAACTGGAAGTTATTAACGAATTAGCAGAGAAAAAAGACAAAATAGCAAATGTAGCGTTCCGCATCAATCCTGATGTGGGAGCGCATACACATGCTAATATTACCACAGGGCTTGCAGAAAACAAGTTTGGTATTGCCATGCATGACATGGAAGATGTGATAGCGGAAGCAGAAAAAATGAATAACGTAAACTTTATAGGATTACATTTTCATATTGGTTCACAAATTCTTGACATGGGTGATTTCATCGCATTATGCAACCGTATCAATGAGCTGCAAATCCAATTGGAAAGCCATCACATCAATATCAAGAACATAAATGTCGGAGGCGGCTTAGGAGTTGATTATGAACACCCGAATAGATTGCCAATACCTGCATTTGCTGATTACTTTGAAACCTATGCCAAACATCTGAAGCTGCGTCAAGGACAAAAACTTCATTTCGAACTTGGACGTTCGGTTGTAGCTCAATGTGGAAGCCTTATCACACGAATATTATATATAAAACAAGGAGCTTCAAAGAAATTCGCAATTGTCGATGCCGGGATGACCGACCTCATCAGACCAGCTTTATATCAAGCATATCATAAGATTGAGAATATAAACAGTGAAGAAGCTACTGACACATACGATGTTGTAGGTCCAATCTGCGAATCGAGTGATGTATTTGCTAAAGCTATCGACTTGAATGAAAGTCATAGAGGCGACCTTATTGCCATACGTTCCGCAGGAGCATATGGTGAGATAATGGCATCACAGTACAACTGTCGCAAACTACCTATTGGGTATATTACAGAAGATTTAAAATAAAGGAAATGATTTTTGACACTATTACAATAGCATGCTGTGCTATAGTATTGATTTTAGCTATCATATCTATACACAGTAATGCACTATTTAGAAAACTTCACGAAACAGAAAGTCAGGAAGAAAGTGAGATGCCAAAATTATCAGTGATCATCACAGCACATGACGCTGCTAAGGAGTTAGAAGACAATCTTTCAGCTATATTATCACAAGTATATTCACCTGGATATGAAGTTATAGTGGTCAATGCAGCATCTACGGATGACACAGAAGAGGTTCTCAAACGTTTCAAATCTCTAAACGATAATCTTTACACAACATTTACACCTGACTCATCAAGATACATGAGCAGGAAAAAACTTGCCGTTACTCTTGGTGTGAAAGCAGCAAAAAATGAATGGGTCGTGCTGATAGAATCAGGCTGTCGTCCAGACAGTGACCATTGGCTTGAGGCTATTGGAAGACGGTGCACCAAAAACAACAATTTGGTACTTGGTTACAGCAACTTTGAAAAGGGTAAAAGTGTCTTTAGAAAATTCATTTACGTGGAAAATATGTTCCGGCAGCACCAGATTATGCGTGAAGCATCAAAAGGTACAGCCTACTGTGCTGGAACTAATAATATTGCCTTCCGTAGAAGTGACTTTATGAGCCATAACGGATACGCATCCAACTTAAGGTTTCTCCGTGGCGAATATGACTTTATTATTAATGACTTGGCTGAAGAAAGACGAACTGCAGTAATTACAGAACCAAATGTAAAGCTGACGGAAAAAATTCCGTCACTCAAGAAGTGGCGTAACAACCACTTGTATTACATGGAAACACGTAAACATCTACAGCGTAGTTTCAGTCATCGAATCACTTATAACATAGACACAACGCTACAGATCCTCAACTATCTTGTCGAGATCAGTCTTATTGTCGCTTCTATATTATATGCACGATGGATTATTACGATCGCTGCTTGTTTTGCTTTGTTATTAACAATATCACTTCGAACTTTTTATGGAATGAAAGTAGCAAAGAACTTTAATGAGCGTGCCTCTATTTTCTTGATTGTACCTTTCGAGATCTCTAGCATAATCTGTAAATTCGTATATATGATCAGGTACATGATGGCAGACAAGATGAATTTTATTAGAAAATAACATGAAGATTCTGCATTTTGTTCCGTCTATCGATGCCAGTTTAGGCATTACTTCAAAGTATATTTCTGTACTTTGTTCAGAGACAGGCCAGTCTGCAGAAGTGCATATTGCATGCGGCAGATCTCTTGATCCGATAAAGATAGATAACGCAACAGTGCATTTTATTCCTTGTGACAATAAAAGCTATTATTCCACGCGTGCCTCATGGTTGAAACTTTTATATGAGATAATGCCTGACATTGTGCATGTACATGGATGTTGGTCGTATTCTGCAGCAAGGATACTACGTCTTTCAAAAAGTCGTGGGTTTAGAACATTATTGTCTCCTCATGGACAACTGGAGCCATGGATTATAAAACAGAATTTCTTTAAAGAAAAGATACCAAAAATGCTGGCATATCAGTGGAGAACTGTAAAATCAGCATTTGCAATACAGGTAATGGGTGATATCGAATATGAAAATATCAAGTCATTAAAATGGAATATGCGTATTGTCACCGTTAAAAGTTCGCTGATAACAAGTGCTATCACAGACAAAAAGATGGCTGAAGAGATGGTATCACTCTACCGTAAGATTCTGGATACAAAGGTTTATTGCCTCATGAATGTTCAGACCAAAGAGTCTTTTTATAAATTGCTACATGCAGGACTCACTGGTGAACGTATAAACAAATTCCCACAAATAGACTATTACAGTTGGAGACAGATGATGATTTTCGCAAATAATGAAGGGATATTAAATATGTTTCAGAAAGGATGTGCTCTACAGCCTTATGCTTATCCCGAAATCGACGTAAATGCAATATCGACTTTCTGTGATAAAAGAAGTGAAGAACAACAACATTACAATGATATCACATCTATAGAAGAACAGATATACAAGAAAATCAAATTACTTTATAAAGGTGTCTTTCGCTATCACCTTTCCACTAAGTACTTATGCGAGCTGGCAAACATGATGAGAAACAATGATTACAATGAGGCCACACTTGCAAATATGCTCCGCAGAGGAAAGATGCTCAAATTCACAGGACGCATAGAACAGATACTTAATGAAATTACAGGATTAGAAGAAGGCTTCATGCCTGTTACTTCTGTCAATGACATCCTTACTTACAAAATAAAAAAAATATATATTAGAAATCTTACGATATGATTATAACACCCGAATCTATGCATAAAAACATGCGATACCTTCAACTCCTGTCTCATTCCTTCCCAACGGTTGCATACGCTAGTACGGAGATTATTAATCTAGAGGCTATCTTAAATTTGCCAAAAGGTACAGAACATTTTCTTGCCGACATTCATGGTGAATATGAGGCATTTCAACATGTGTTGAAAAATGCTTCGGGTAACATTAAGAGAAAAGTTAATGACCTTTTCGGAAACGAGCTTCGTGAGACTGAGAAAAAAGAATTGTGCACGCTCATTTATTATCCAGACCAGAAGCTTGAACTAATTAAAGCTCAAGAAAAGGATATTGATGATTGGTATCATATAACATTACATCAGCTTATAAGAGTATGTCGTGACGTTTCATCCAAATACACACGTTCGAAGGTACGAAAATCACTACCTGAGGATTTCAGCTATATCATTGAGGAGCTACTTCATGAGAGTACAGACGACATTGATAAACAAGGTTATGTAAACGTAATCATTGATACGATCATAAGTACAGGGCGTTCTGATGATTTTATCATTACACTGGCAAACGTGATCCAACGCCTTGCCATTGACCAGCTACACGTACTTGGAGATGTTTACGATCGAGGACCAGGAGCACACATCATTATGGAAACACTCGCAAATTATCACAGCTGGGATATACAATGGGGAAATCATGATGACTTATGGATGGGAGCATGTGCAGGCAATGACGCTTGTATCTGCAATGTAATTAGGATGTCATTACGTTACGCCAATCTTCAGACATTAGAAGACGGGTACGGAATAAATCTTCTTCCACTGGCGACTTTTGCAATGGAAACATATAAAGATGACCCTTGTGAAGAATTTAAACCCATCATAACAAGTCACAGCCAGCATACTGATGAAAAGTCCTTGAGACTGGCTGCGATGATGCATAAGGCTATCACAATCATTCAATTTAAAGCTGAAGCTACTATCTATGAACGGCATCCAGAATGGGAAATGAACGACAGAAAAGTGTTGAATTACATT
>OBMA010001064.1_pt1 | contig 16673 bp, 16 predicted proteins | sample 1539141 | NCBI WGS metagenome assembly OBMA01 (sample SAMEA3991484, study PRJEB22521) | metagenome | biome: anthropogenic terrestrial biome; feature: sewage plant; material: raw primary sludge | place: Sweden | collected 2012-09-26 | reverse complement strand
CTTATATATTTTTCTTAGTTGCCTTACATGGAATTCAACTAGGAATAGTATATTTCATGCCCTAAAGCAAACTTCTGATCCGAACTATCACTGTCTAAATCACTATTTTTAGGTATTGCATCCGATAGGATTTTGTAATTAACTTTGCAGCCGTAAAGAATAAATGATTTATGAGCAAAGTTAAATTGATGTTTATAGGAATAACGTCTTCCTGCTACAGTGTCGTTGTTATGGGACAAGAGGATTCTACACAAGCCCCAGTATTAACGGGAGCAATCAATAGTGAAATCAATTATGGTCCGAATTGTCTCGATAATGGGCAGACTACATGGGATTTTCCACACTTTAAGGTAGATGCCATCCTGAATATGGGTAAAGATTGGTCTGTGACGGCATCATTCGAGTATGAACGTTCTTATGCAGACGGGATTTGGCATAATAATTTTGAAGACAATTTCAGTACCAATGCTCTATATGTCAGCAAACATTTTTCGGATGCGCTGCAAGTCAAAGCAGGTATTGTAGATGTGCCTGTGGGACTGACTAATCATGGTGGTCCCGCATTTACAATATATGACCCTGAGTGTGAATCAGACTTGCTTCCTATTACATGGCATGAGACTGGTGTCGCATTGTTTGGCGGAGTGGGTAAATGGGATTATTCAGTTTCAGCGCTCTCCTACATCAGTTCACCGTTGAATAACGCAGAAATGCTTGGTATGGCAGCCCGTGTGGATTTTCATATTGCCGCCCCGTTACGTATCGGTCTCAGTGGATATCTCGGTAAATCCTGTCACGGCATGATTAACAGGTGCGCACCCGATTTCTTCGATTGTTCTTCATTGCATTATATCACATGCGATATGGATTATGCCGCTAATGGACTTTTCGTAGACGGTTCTGCCATCTATTGCAGCGAAGGTAATTCAAGGTCTGTCGGACTGGAAGTGGGATATGATTTCTTGTCGCTGAACAAACTGCTTAATGGTACCGTTCAACTCATTCCTTTTGTAAGATATGATTGTGTCTGCGGAGAAGATATAGATACGAAGAACAAGTTTACTATCGGTGTCAATATCAGTCCTGTACACAATCTGGTATTCAAAGCTGAATATGGTGCCCGTCATTATGCATCATCAGCGACGGAGCGGTTGCTCAATTTCAGTCTGGGCTATACGGTCGACTTGTAAGTATGAAGGATACATACCATCTTAGGCATTATGCATACGAATGCATACCGCCTAAGAAATAATTAACGCCGAAATAAGTCATCAGTATCATGACGAACGCTATGGTTACGTAAACGTGATAATATAGAGGTTTGCGGAATACAGGCAAAGAAGATGTGTGTAGTACTACAGCATAAAACATGAATGTTATCAACGCCCAAACCTCTTTCGGATCCCAGCTCCAGTATTGTCCCCACGAAACATTAGCCCATACGGCTCCGATGAATATACCTATCCCCAATGTCGTGATGGCCGGATACAGGAAGAGGCGCGACAACAGACAAAGTGAGGACAGTTGATAATCTATCCTTTCATCATCTTTTCGTACTATCTTATGGATGCTGAATAAGATGAGGGCCATCAGTCCACAAATAAATGTAAGCGACAACAGTGCGAACGACATCATGATGATAGACACGTGGATGCTCAATAACGGTGATGCCAGTACAGGCATGATAGGTGTAATCTGCGGGTCCATCTGTCCGATGTGCGACACCAACAGGAAGAAGCCCGACATCAGGAAACCGAATGTCAGCAGAATGTGGAATCGGTGGTAAGCTATCAGAGAAAACAACATCACGAACCAAGCCATGATCAACATCGTTTCGTATCCGTTAGCCATCGGTATGTTGTCGCTGATAATCCATCTCAGTATTTCGCAATAAGTAAGGGTCAGAAAAGACAATATCATGATACCCAACGAGGTGTAAGATATCACTTTGTCGTACCCGAATGTCTTTTGCTGTCGACGAGTCAGTCTGTATATCGAATAAAACAGGGACAGAAATCCCATTGTCAGATTGAGCATAAACAGGATAGAAGCAAATGGTATCTTGTTATAAGTCAGTTCTGCCAATATGCGTGTTACGGATGGCAGAGAATCACCTCCGTTGCGTTCCTGATATATTCTGAGTTTGGTGAGAAGAGAATTAAACTGTCCGTAGTTGCCCGTCTGCACACTCTGATTAAGTAGTGTAAACATACTCTTTATGAACAAAGACTGCTTCCTGTCCATATTTTGTGGCATCGTGTCTTTGGGTCCGAACCATGTCACATTTCCTTTATCCAGATAAGGGAACATCTTCATCGGTTCTCCACGCCTTAGAGACATGATAAGTTGCACCTTATCATCTGTTTCCATCACAGCCTTATGCAGTTTGTCCTGATTTCCCTGATAGTATTCCTGTACGAGAGGTCCAAGGATATACCCGCCCATATCATGGTCAAACAACTGGTTGAGCGAGACATATTCAGTCAGTCCCAGTCGTTCGCGCATTTCTCCGCTTTTTATCTTTATCACCGGTTCATTGTTCCAATCCTTATTCCAGAAAATAAATCCTGTCAGCACTTGTTCTGCAGAACAATCATGATAGCTTCCGCTACCATATATCTTCTTCGTAAAATCGATGGCGAAAGTTTGTAACGGACATATCCTGTTATTGTACATGATATCCAGTTTTCCGAATTTAGTGGCGGAAATATCCGGTAGGGCAGGAGCACTGCCTGCATTGATCGAGAATGACATTATCAATAATACTGACAACACCCCCTTTTTCAACAAGGGTGAACGCAGCATCCGTCTGTATGTACCTTTCGGATTAACGAGGAGCCATATCAATGAAAGAAACAGCAAAACGTATCCTGCATAAGAAATGGCAATACCATAAGGGTCTGAGTTGATAGTGAGATAAGTGCCTTGAGCATCGTCGTCATAAGAATTCTGATAAAACCTAACAGAGCGGTAAGAGAATACTTTATTCATGGAAATCGTTCCATTCTCGATATGATTGCCGTCCTTCACAGAAACATCCGATACGTAATCCCTTGCAGCAGAAGTGCCACGATAATATACCACATCAAATCTGTTGAGTCGGATACCGAACGGAAGATTTTGTATTTTCATGTCGCTCATATTATCTGTATTCATATACTGACAAGTCATCTCACCCTTGCGTAGATGGATAATCCCTTTGACGGCAAACAGATGTGTGGTAAGCGCGCCGACAAGTATGACAACCAGAGATGAATGAAGGAGTATTGTTCCCCAGTCTCTGATACGCTTTTTAATGATGTAAGAAATAGCCGCCAAGGTAAGCACCGCCCATATCGCACAGAACCACCATGAACCGTATATCTCGGTAGAGGTAAACTGTGTGCCTCTGTCGTGTTCCACGAATGTGGTGACAGCCATGATGACAATAATGGTTGCGTATAATAATATGATAGATTTTTTTATTAGTTTCATATTCTAAATACATATAATAAGGCGAAAGCCCGTAATCAAGAAAACGGACTTTCGTCTTAAATATTATATATCAAACATTATATTGCATTGATAAAAGCCACGACAGCGTCTCTGTCCGACTTAGACAGGTTGTAAAATTTCTGTGAAGCCCTGTACGCATCGCTCTTATTGCTGTATCCATGCCACATGATAGCCTCTGTCACATTACGGGCGCGGCAGTCGTGCAGACGATCCTGGGCACCTGTTTCCTGTTCCGATAATCCACGTCCCCAAAGAGGAGTCGTACGGCACCATTCTCCGCGAATGTCGTTCTTCATATACAGTCGATGCTGCACCATATCCGTGTAAGGCCAAATTTTCTGATGCGCATATCTTGGCAACTCTCCCAGATTGCGTACTATGTAGTCTTTCCAGTATTCATCATCACCAGTTGTCCATGAAGGTCGATGACATGCTGTGCAACCTATCTGATAAAAGAGTGTTTTGCCACGCTTCACCGTTTCCGTACTGAGTCCGCGGGCTTTTGGTACAGCAAGTCCTCTGTGCCATACCATGAAATCGTAATAGTTTTGGTCGCTCATCTCATCACCGTTAGTATCATTGTTTACGAAATACTTTTCATAAGTAGCTGCATCCGATTTGCTGTTAAGTCCTAGAAGTAAGTTGACCAGATAACTAACACTGTCTTTGCTGCCATCTCCATAATAAGGATGAAGCAGAGAAGTCCTGACTGCGCCATTATCCTGAATATATTTGATTACATCAGAGTTTTCCGACATGGCTTTTGCCCATGCCTTTGTCGTATATAGATAATGTCTATCACTTCGTGTAACATTGGTGATATTCCACATTGCATTCGCTCCCGGTCCGTCTTGCAGAGAACCGCGAGTCAGAGCATACGTGAATTTTTTGATGCGTTTATCACCGTCAGCCAGTGTATACCATGCACTGCTTGCCCATGTGTTAGATGAAGAATCCCACATGCCAGGATTCAGTGTTACATAAGGTGACTCTTTCGCATATTGTGTGCGAAGTGAATCATCGGGAATCGCATCCAATAGAGCAGAACCATACATACCAATTGTAGACTCCAGACGCACTTCATAGTTATCCGGTTTCGGATCTGTATTAAAGGCCGTCTGTGGAATGGTCACATCTGGATAAATCAGGTCATACGTTTCTCCGTCAGGAAATTTGTTACCATGTTCATCAGTCGCTTTCTTCCATGTTATGCTGATCTGACTTTCGTCAATTGGAGCCAAGAACGGGTCCATTGCTTTAGTTTGCGGCATACCGGTGACTTCTGATATATAACTGTTGGCAGCATAAGGCTTGCCATCTGCTGACGTTCCTGCCGTAGGATGATAAATTACCAACAGATAACCGTTGCCCATATCATTGGCGCGATAACGAGTCATACGTTTGCCATGTCCGTAAGAAGGATGGCAATACATACATCCTGTACGTACCCATGCCGGTCCCAGTCCTCGACGAGGCATTGTATTAAGGGTAAAATCATTTTCAAAAAAAGTTTCGCCTTTCTTGAACGACTGATACATACCATTGTTTTCTACATAAGGTGATGGGTTGGAATAGCATCCCTGTTCGTTACTTGTGGTACCCAGCTCACCTCCTGGATTCCATTCTGCGGCAGTAAATACATCATTAGCTGAATCTATGCCAGCGTTAGGGTTTACGATGTCGCAGGTGTTGCCGTCAGAACAACTAAAAGTGCTCAGTGCAGTTATCCCTAGCAGGAGATACATGCCATTTTTTATTTTAATCATATAAGTAGTATTATTTCCATCTGTTACTTGTTTGTAGACTGTATGAAGTTGTTGGCTTCAGTCAGAGCATCAGAGATATCTTTACAGGCGGCAGTGGCAGCTTTGCTTTTTGCCCAATTGTCTGTATTGTTGTTCACATAGTTGACAAACGGATAATCTATTGCCTGTATCTTTGTGATAGCATTTGTGATAGCCGTTTCTACTTTCGTATTGATATCCGGAGAATATTTCTTGAAATAAGCCTCCAGAGAAGCTGATGAATTGCGGTTGCCTTCTATTCCGCCTTTCCATACATTTTCTATACTCTGAATATTGTGAGTGAAGTCGGTCAGAGAGTTCCAACTATATGGAGACTCTATATAACTGACATCCTTACCCATTGTAGGATTGTAAATCTTCACGTTACCTACTTCATCAGAGATACCTACAGCTCCACCGTCACCTACAAGAACAGCAGATATGGCATTCTTAACACTGCTGTATGTGCTGCCGGCAACACCTGCATTCTTCATATTATAACCGTAAGAATTTCCGCTAGTCAATGTATACGACCATTCCATACTGTTCATGATATCAATATGGACCTGTGGCGCATTCTCATTCCATGATGTTTCCAAACGGAACACACTGTTGCGCAAGTCACCACATACAGCATAAGCGTAAATCATCTCATATTCACCGCTGCAAGATGAAAAATCAAGACCGCTTTTATTGTAGCTGTCAGTACCATTTGCGTTCAATTCGGACGCAGTACGAGGAATCCCGTCACGGAAGAGTATGAATTCGATACCATGAAATCCCAACAGACTCTGTCCTAGATTCGCATTAGCCACGGTGGCACCGTCATCTCCGTCAAGCGCTTCAACTAAAGCGGGACTTTTGACGAGCAAATTATAAAGTGCTGTAAGATCTAATGGCCATGAGTCGATATGCGGATCTATGCTGAAGTCGGCAGCTGCGCCCATAAGAAAAGCCTCACTTCTTTCATAGTTGGCACGTGCACCGATAAATAGAGTACAGGCATCGTTTACCATATTCTGTGTTACGCCGTTAGTTGTTGAGGCTTTGCGTATAGTGGCCAATTGTTCATATAGCATCTGCGTACTGTCTGCTAGTGCTTTGTAAGTGGAGTTAATCGTATTGTCAACATTGCTTGCAAGTACTTTCTGCAACAACAGGTCTCCTTCACTTATATCATTGCTGGTAGCACTGTCGTCGTTACTGCAGGATGCTAGTCCAGATGTTAATACAACTCCTATGAGGAGAACTACCGAATACCTAAAAATCTTTTTCATTGTTCTTTGTTTTTATGATAAGTATGTTATTCTAAAATATGTTTTTTAAAAGAAGAATCCTTCGTAAGCTATACCAAGAGATACGGAAGGTTCGTCGTTATACTGACTCTTCAGAAACCTGCGTGAGTATTCGCCCTTGATGACAATCTGTGGTACAGGGTAGTAATTGAATCCCACAGCGATGCGGTTGATGTTCGATTCAGGATAGTCAGTTACCGTATTGTTGGCAGGTATATAATAGTCGTAATATTCATAATGGCCGAACAGATATAACTTCTGTTTGTCTTCACGCATTTTCTTGATTTGTGAGAACAAGTCCCATCCTGCTTCAATATCGGATGCAACGGCAGCCTTTCCTACAAGATCTTGTGAATAAGGACTGATGCGAGTTGCCCTTCCCGGCAGACTTGATACATATATGGCATCGTCCAGATGACCATAGTCGAAGTTTCCGCGTACGATCCAGTTGTGCGCATTATATGTGAAGTCGAACGTTCCGATTGTTACAGCTCCTTTCTTCTTTGTAATATCACTGTTCGCATCACGGTTGTATGTGTTATCAAAACTCTGTCCATAGTAAGCACTTATACCCATGCGTAGTCCAGTTATGGAATAGTTGTCTATTCTGGCGGCCACCGCATATCTGTTGGCTACTGCAAATTCGAAAGCTGAATTAGCACCATTGTGAATCCATCCTTCCCGGGTGAAGTTCATAGCGTCAAGCCCCGGGAGCAACTGCAGTTCGTATTTCCATTTTTTTATTTTTCCCCACAGACTGATTCCTGTCTGATGCCATGTGCAGGGAAATATCGTATTTTCTCCTTCAGGTCTGTATACAGTAAAGAAATTCAGAGGTTCATGATGTGCGTTTGTCAGTCCGACAGGTACCACGATATGACCGGCACGTATGTTGAAAATTTTAGAGAAAGACTTCTGCAACCAAAACTGTTCCAGTTCCACTTCACCGCCTTTTTCCACTTCCTGTTCCCATTCGCCTCCTTCATCGTAATCCTTTTCATAAGATGTACCGGTACCAGTATGCTCAAATTCTATTTCAGAGCCCATTGTCCATCCTTTACCGAAATCATAACTGAGGTATATTACTGCATGAGGAATATCGAAGCGGCCATGACTGGGGTCCTTTTTATAATCGGCAGCCTTTGCGAATCTATACACATTATCACTGAAAAATTCCCGGCTGTAAGCCACTTCTCCATAACCACCTACGCTCAGCCTGCTTTTATTGGCATGATTCATAACACTGTCTGATGCCGAAACCTGAGCTTGCGCAGAGAGAGGAACATTTGTTCCCATCCCTGCAGCCCAAAACATCATTAATACAACTTTAAAATTATTCATTACTATTTATCTTATTATTTATAGATTCATTTAAAAATCTGGGCAGCAGAAGATGCAAATGGACTACCGCCCAGGACAAGAATCAGCATATTACAGATTGCGATCTCGTTTGCGATTATCATAGAATGTAAAGAATTAATATGTGATAATCATATTCATACGAGAATGGTAAACCTCATTGCTTTTTCTCTATTTTCCTTGGATGCAAAGGTACGGTGATTAGCAAAGCCAAACAATACTTAAAAGAAGGTAAAAGATATGTTCATTATTATTAGGTATTTATGAGGCCTTTTTTATAAAGAAAAGATATTTGAGATAGAAATTACCTAGAAATAATTATTGTGGTTGTTATTTTATTTATGTATTTTTGCAACCGATTAATAACAAATAATTCATGTGATGAAGAATCAGAAAATGTATGAAGCCGACGATCAGATGATATCCCTGATAAGAGACAATTATAATATTTTGCAAAGTCTGGGTAGTTTTGGTCTTAGTCTTGGTTTTGGAGATAAAACAGTACGTCAGGTATGCGATGAACAACAGGTCGACTGCTACACCTTTCTTGCAGTAGTCAACTTCACCATCAATGGTTTTACCGATTTCGATGACCAAGATCGTCTTTCTGTCACCACACTTCTGCATTATCTTAAAGCCAGTCATGATTATTATCTCGGTTTCCAGTTGCCATTTATACGCAAAGAACTAGAAAGCGCTCTTGACGAGAATGATAATCTGGCACGACTTATTCTGAAACTATATGATGAATACGCACGCGAGATACGTCTGCACATGCGTTATGAGGAGAAAACCGTATTCCCTTATGTCGAAGGACTTATTAATAATCAGCCTTCGGTTAATTATGACATAGATACATTTTCCAAGCATCATGGTCAGGTGGATAAGAAACTCAAGGAACTGAAGAATATCATTATCAAATATCTGCCAAGTGATGAGATGCATAACAATCAACTCACTGCCACTCTTTATGACATATATAATAATGAGGACTGGCTTACACAGCATTCAGAGGTGGAAGACCATATATTTATACCAGCCATCCGACGACTGGAGCAGAAGACGAAACAGAATGACGTTTCGGTCAAAATCTCGAATATGATAAGTAAGGCGCCAAGCAACGAAGAAGCCCTGAGCGACCGCGAGAAGGATGTAATCATCAGTCTCGTGCAAGGAATGAGTAACAAGGAAATAGCCGACCATCTCTGTATATCCACCAATACTGTGATAACACACCGGCGCAATATTGCGCGAAAACTGCAGATACATAGTCCTGCCGGACTCACCATCTATGCAATTGTGAATAATCTGGTAGATCTATCATCCGTAAAATTATAGAAGAATATGACAAATCAAGTAATCATAGGATTGTTAATCCCGTTTATAGGCACCAGTCTTGGTGCTGCTTTCGTTTTCTGTCTGAGAAAAGAAATAAGCGACGGTATACAGCGGATGCTTACGGGTTTCGCAGCAGGAGTGATGGTAGCCGCCTCCGTATGGAGTCTGCTTATTCCGGCTATTAACCAGTCGGCAGATATGGGTAAGTGGTCGTTTGTACCTGCGGCCGCAGGTTTTTGGATAGGAATACTATTTCTGTTACTTCTCGACCACGTAGTGCCTCACCTTCATCAGAACAGTGATGAACCGGAAGGACCAAAGTCGCATCTGAAGAAGACCACGATGCTACTTTTTGCCGTTACTCTTCACAATATTCCTGAAGGCATGGCTGTAGGAGCTATTTACGCAGGTTACATGGAAGGCAGTTCTTACGTAACAGCAATGGGGGCATTTGCTCTTTCGTTGGGCATCGCCATTCAGAATATTCCGGAAGGGGCCATTATTTCCATGCCACTGAAGTCGGCTGGACTGAAAAGTTCTAAGTCGTTTGTCTACGGTGTTCTCTCGGGAGTGGTAGAACCTATAGGTGCACTCCTGACAATACTGGCAACAGGTTTTATAGTGCCGGCACTCCCGTATATGCTCAGTTTTGCTGCCGGGGCCATGATATATGTAGTGGTCGAAGAATTAATCCCCGAAATGTCTGGAGGTCGCCATTCGAACATCGGTACTATCTTTTTTGCCGTTGGATTCAGTGTGATGATGATACTCGATGTCGCGTTAGGATAATCTGATTTTTATATAAATAATAAAATATAGTCAATGATAAAAGGACACGGTGACGACATATATACATGTAGGCAGCCGATAAAATATAATTTCAGTTCTAATATTTATGCTATGATAGACAATGCCGACCTGAAGCATTATCTGTCATGTTCGCTAGATATTATAAACAATTATCCGGAACCGGAACCTTTTGCGCTAGAAACAAAATTGTCCGGTCGTCTTGGTATATCACAATCTCAAGTATGCGTAACAAACGGAGCTACAGATGCTATTTATATGTTGGCTAAGGCATTCGGCAACAATAGTTCTTCTATATTAATTCCAACCTTTTCCGAATACGAAGATGCATGCACGATGAACGGACATCACATTTCTCGTATCAGTTCGATAGAAGAAGTGACCGATGATATGCAGACCGTCTGGATTTGTAATCCGAATAACCCTACAGGTGATGTTTACCGTAACGACATAATAAAAAATATGGTAAACGGTCATCCCCGTACAATCTTCATTATCGACCAGGCTTATGAACAATTTACATCCGAGGAAGTACTTACTGCAAAGGATGCCGTACAGTGGACAAATGTAATCCTTATCCATTCTATGACAAAAGAATATGCCATACCGGGTCTGCGACTTGGGTACATTACTGCTTGCAAGGAAATCATAGACAAGGTAAACCGATATAGAACCCCGTGGTCGGTGAATAGTCTTGCCATTATTGCAGGGGGATATCTGATAGATAGGCAGAAAGCATATTTTGATAAGAAATCATATATGGATGAGGCTCAGTGGTTAAGGATGGAAATAGATAAACTGTCAGATAAAATAGAAGCGTTGCCTACAAAGACCAACTTTATGTTGGTGCGATTATTGGATGCAAAAGCATCAGATTTAAAAGAATTCTTGATTACAAAAGGAATACTGATTCGTGATGCCTCAAATTTTGCCGGATTGGATAGCCGTTACTTTCGCATAGCTGCCCAGTCGCATCAGTCGAATGTAATACTTATAAATGCTCTCAAGGAATGGTTACAAAGATATTGACCCTATTGATAGGATGGGTTATTGACAACATAATAGGTGATCCAGCGCGGATGCCGCATCCTGTTGTTTATTTCGGTAAGTGTATATCCTTTGGCGAACATCTGTTGAACAAAGGTCGTCATCGCATACTGAAGGGTGGTGCTATGGCCGTTATATTCATACTTGCTACATTTTTCATCACCGATTATGTGATAAAAGTATGCAATCCTATCTTGGCAAATATACTGTCGGCATTGTTGATTTTCTATTGTTTGGCAGGAACTACTCTTATCCGCGAAGTTAGAATGGTTTTTGAAGCTTTGGATAAGTCGATAGAAGACGGGCGCAGACAAGTAGGTCGTATCGTAGGTCGGGATACATCCCGACTTTCAGAACAGGAGATACGTAAGGCAGCTCTTGAGACACTGGCAGAAAATCTGAGTGATGGTGTAGTAGCACCGTTGTTCTGGCTTATGATTCTTGGCGTACCTGGAATGATAGCCTATAAAATGGTAAACACACTCGATTCGATGATAGGATATCGGACCAGGAGATATCTTTATTTCGGAAAAGTGGCGGCCCGAATTGATGATGTGGCCAACTATATACCAGCCCGTATGACAGCTTTGCTCATGATATTGGCAAGTGGCAAACTCAGACTTATCCCGTTCGTTATGAAATATGGTAAGCGGCATGCCAGTCCCAATTCCGGTTATCCCGAATCAGCCTTAGCTGGTATTCTTGACTGCCAGTTTGGTGGCACTCATATCTATTTCGGAGAAGAAGTGGAGAAACCGTACATCGGCACCAACAACCGCCAACTTGAAACCAAGGATATGTATGTCGCCATCAAGATGAACCGATATACTGAAATAATCATGGTAGCAATCGTTATTGCTGTATGGTTACTGATCGGCCTTTAGTATTTTATAGACATATTCCACATCCACGTATCTTCGGATGTGTGCCGCTAATTTGTCATATTGTTCTTCTTTATACTCTGCGTAATTGAAATGACTGTTATCTTCCAATCTATCCATATATGGTTGCAAGATATAGTCGATTACCGCCGTATTGTCCAATATACCATGAATATATGTACCCATACATTTGTTGTTCACAAAACAGCCGTCACCGTGCCCGTCTTTTAAGTGATTCAGAGATATTACACTATTACCGACAGCTGTAGTTTTGCCCATGTGTATCTCGTATCCATTACATTCTTCAAGGTTATCAAGGAAACGGAATGAGACTTGTCTTGTCACTTTCTCCTTACAGATGTCGGTTTCTACTGGTAATAAACCAAGTCCTGGCATCTTTTCTATATAGCCTTCTATATGATCAGTGTCTGTGATAAATTGTCCCATTATCTGATATCCACCGCATATCCCTATGACAGAACTACCGTCATGGTAGGCACGAAGTATGGTCTGAGCACAACCGTTCCGGCGCAGTTCGCAAAGGTCGTCAATCGTACTCTTGCTGCCTGGTATGAGTATGATGTCCGCTTTCGACAGTTCTTCTGTGTTGTTCGTATAAAACAGATGAACCCGTTTGTCCCTCTCCAGTACATCAAAGTCGGTAAAGTTGGATAAATGCCTCAACAGTACCACCGCGATGTTTATCTTACCAGATATTGATGCATCGCTTTTTGATGTCAGTATGACAGAGTCTTCCTCTTCTATATGGATATCCTTAAAAAATGGCACTATTCCGATAACCGGAATATGGCATAAATCCGTAATCATCTTGGAACCAGATATAAATAATGACATATCACCGCGGAACTTGTTGATGATTATTCCCTTTATTCGGCTACGTTCCTTTTCGGACAGTAACATCACTGTGCCATATACACTTGCGAATACCCCTCCTTTATCGATATCAGCCACCAATATGATATCTGCATCAGCATGAACGGCCATCGACATATTTACAAGATCCACATCACGTAAGTTGATTTCAGCGATACTTCCAGCACCTTCCATTACAATGGGATTATATTTGTCATTGAGTCTGTCGAATGCCTCGCATACTTTCTTTCGTAATATGTCACGTCCCTTTGAATTGAAATACTCAGAAGCATTCTGGTTTCCAATGGGTTTCCCGTTAAGCACCACTTGAGATGTTTGATCGGACGACGGTTTCAGTAACAATGGATTCATATCAGTATGGCACGGTATTCCGGCTGCTTCAGCCTGAACAGCCTGAGCTCTGCCTATTTCAAACCCATCGGGCGTGGCATACGAGTTGAGCGCCATATTCTGTGCCTTGAATGGAGCTGGATGAAAACCGTCTTGTACAAATATGCGGCAGAAACCAGTGGAGATAATACTTTTCCCTACATCACTGCCTGTACCGGCAAACATGATAGCGTGTAATCTTTCTTTCATATATTGGAATAATGGATGCAAAAATACAAAAAATAGTGATGATGGCGTTACCTATTTCTGACATTTTTGTGTTTTTCAAATATAAAGTTCGCTATTACGAAAAATAAGTATTAATTTTGCAATAAAAGCAATCAGGCACATCATCAAGATGAAAAGTAAAACGATAGAAATTAAGAATCTTACGATTGGTTACAATGGCAAGAATCAAGCAAAAACAGTGGCTTCGGGAATATCCGCAGAACTGTACAGCGGTGAGTTAACCTGTTTGCTAGGTGCAAACGGCGTGGGCAAATCGACCTTATTGAAGACCTTGTCAGCCTTTATTCCTAAGTTGGACGGAGAAGTGCTGATAAAGGGGAAAGATATAGATGATTATACAGACAAGCAACTGGCTCGGATCATAGGTGTCGTACTTACTGACAAATGTGATATAAACAACATCACTGTATATGAATTGGTAGGATACGGGAGAAGTCCGTACACCGATTTCTGGGGAAGTCTGCGTAAGGAAGACAAGGAAATCGTGGATGAAGCATTGAGAATGATGAAAATGGAATCTTTTGCAGACAGAATGGTTCAGAATCTGAGTGATGGCGAAAGGCAGAAGGTGATGATAGCAAAAGCGCTGGCACAGTCAACCCCTGTGATATATCTGGACGAACCGACTGCTTTTCTGGATTATCCGAGTAAAGTGGAGATTATGCAGTTGCTTCATACACTGAGTCGTGAAACAGATAAGACTATCTTTATGTCGACGCATGACATAGAACTGGCCCTGCAGATATCTGATAAGGCATGGCTGATGGATAAGGTAAACGGAATCAAGATCGGTACACCCGAAGATCTTGCCATAGATGGAAGCATCGGACAGTTTTTTGCCAGAAAGGGCATCGCTTTTGATGCTGATACCGGCTTGTTCAGAGTTGAAAACGAATGTGACAAGAATATCAAACTTATCGGTCACGGACAAATGTATACGATGATACGGAAGGCGCTTTACCGCAATGGCATCAATGCAGATTATCATGTAGAGTCTGATGATTATATTGAAACAGAATTTGACAGTAATAATAGAGTTATAACAATTCATATTAACGGCAAGACAACAACCGTAAACAGTTTTGATGAGTTACTTGGAAAACTAGGTTGTTGAGATAGTCAACATCAACGATTATGGCATCGAAAAAGGAAACATTGGATTTTGTAATAGGTCTGCTTTCTAGTGTAGAAGGCATCTCGTCACGAAAGATGATGGGCGAATACCTGATATATTATCTAGGTATAGTGGTGGCGGGCATATATGATGACCGTTTTTTGGTAAAAAAGACCAAGGGAAGTATCTCCTTGCTTCCTGATGTTACAGAAGAAATACCTTATGCAGGAGCCAAACCGATGTTGTCGATGTCAGATCTTATTTTTGACGGACATTCTGATAATGTTGAACTCATTAAACGAGTGTTCAACGCTATTTATATGGATATTAAATAAAGAAACTATGAAAAGAGTAAAGATTACAGTCTTGAGGACAACCCTTAACAAAGACCTAGCCGATGAGTATGGTATAGATGGGTTTACTGTCTGTCCCATACTTAAAGAGAGACAAGTATTTTATGCCGATTATGCACGTCCTGATGGATTTTGTGATGAGGCTTGGAAAGCTATTTATCAATATGTATTTGCTCTTGCACATGGAGCAGGAAAAGAACTGTTCTATTACGGAGACTGGATCCGTAAACCTGGCGTAGCCATCTGTTGCTGCAATGACGGATTACGTCCTGTCATCTTTAAGTTGGAGGCTACAGACGAAGATGCAATCATCGAATATCATCCTGTAAATCATGCAGATACTGATAGCGTGCGCTAAAATAATGACGGGTAGTGCTCCTCGTAAGATTCCGTTCACAACAGAACCGACATTTCAGTTGCAGGCGAACGAAAATGCTATGCAGATGATTTCGTATTCTGTGGAGGAATTGATGGATATTCTTCATGTGAATCGAGAAATTGCCATTGAGAACTGGAAAAGATTTCGGATGTTTCATACAAAAGAATATCGTCAACCAGCTGTATTCAGTTACGACGGAATGGTATTTCAGAGACTTGCGCCCGAAACGTTTTCTGATGATACTCTTATATACGCAAATGAGCATCTGCTGATTAGTTCATTCCTCTATGGATTACTTCGTCCTCTTGATATGGTAAACAAATATCGATTAGAAGGTAACGTAACATTGCCTCATTACAATGGGGAAACGATGTTCGACTTCTGGAAACCGATACTTACAGAATGGTTTATCCGTAAAATTAAAGCCGATGATGGTTTTCTTATGAATCTGGCTAGCGACGAGATGCGTAATCTGTTCGACTGGAAACGTGTTAAGAAAGAGGTGAAAATCATTTCGCCTGAATTCAAGGTGGAAAAGAACGGAAGGCTGAAGACAATCGTTATCTATACGAAGATGTGCCGGGGAGCAATGGCGTGTTACATTCTTAAAAATCGGATAACAGATGTAGAACAGTTGAAAGGCTTTGAATATGAGGGCTTTCGCTTAGATGAAACAGCAGGTGAATGGACTTTTACATTAAAATAATAACATATATAAATATTCACGATGAATTGATCAAGAATAATGATGACTCTGCTCGCAGCGATAGGCATCTACGCTGGTAACGCAAAAGCATAGAAGACTGCCAAAATGTTAGTTGTTAGTATCTTCAGTTGTTCTAATAAACCGCATATTTTGCGGATAACATGGATAAATAAGCCGCAGCGAGCTAGATTTTAAGCATCAAATTCTTTATTCATAAATAATTTATTTACCTTTGCATTGCAATATGGAGGAATCTATGACTACCGTATGCCCCTACATGAAATGTGAGTTGTAGATTTCTAATCGGGGGTATTTAACAATTCAAATACTGAATTTTTTTGCCAACGGTTTAAAAATGAAAATAAAAACTTCACAACGTCACAGAAAAGATTAAACCGTTGATAACCAATATGTTAATAATCGGCAACTACGGTTATAAACGTAACAAGACCACGCACAAACGACACACAAATCGTATGTCCGGTCGTGCAAATCAGCTTGTTCAGAGACTTAAATCGATGGATTCGGACAACTTTTAGGCCTAAAACTGTTGCGAAAACGGTGGGGATGAAGTGCAACCCCACTAGTATTGAATCAATTTTA
>OBMA010001063.1_pt1 | contig 16692 bp, 6 predicted proteins | sample 1539141 | NCBI WGS metagenome assembly OBMA01 (sample SAMEA3991484, study PRJEB22521) | metagenome | biome: anthropogenic terrestrial biome; feature: sewage plant; material: raw primary sludge | place: Sweden | collected 2012-09-26 | reverse complement strand
TCTTCCGATCTGGGAATTCTGTTGTAACAAAAGTAACTAACGGTACTCTGACCATAGGCTTCCGCAATAAGAGTTTCATTACAAATGACTGGACCGTAGCCACAAATTTCCAACTTATGTATTACGGAACAGATAGCGCTCTTATTCCTACTGACATTACGGGTATTTCAGAAAATAATGAAGTACAGACACGCAAATTCTTTAGTATTGACGGACGTGAAAGTGATCATGCTGGAAAGGGAATAAATATTGTCAAGACTATCATGAAAGACGGATCTGTCAAAACAACAAAGATCTTAATAAAATAACGATTTATACAATTGTGAAATTAACTCGGGGGAAGAGCTTTATGCCCTTCTCCCTTTTTATTTAATTTAGAAATATCGTACGGACACGCATCATTACGTGTTATTAATAGTTTAAACATATTAATAATGAAAAGAATAATTTTGTTAATCATACTATCTGTCTCAACTTCATTTTATACAAAGGCTGCGACTACATTTGTACATCCTGGAGGAACAACAACACTTACCGACTTGGAACGTATCAAAACAAAAGTCCTGGCTAAAGAACATCCGTGGATTGATGCATGGAATTTAATGATTCAGGATTATAAGGCTAGTAGTTCTTATACAGCAGGCCCCCAACCCGATGTTGCATATCAGGACGGAACGCGCCAACGATGTGCACGTGACGCACAGGCAGCATATTATAATATATTGGAATGGTATGTGACCGGCGATGAAAGCCATGCCAAGTGTGCAGTTAACATTCTGAACGCATGGGCATCAGCTATTAACGACACTGTAAAAGGTCAACTTTTCCAGTTGCCCATAGACATTATGGTGCAGACTGCTGAAGTCGTACGCATTTATTCGGGATGGAGCGATAATGATAAAGAAAAGTTCAAACAATGCTGTCTGAAATATTTCTATCCCGCTTGCAAGAATTTTCTTGGTTACTGTGGTTCTTGGCCGGGCTGGGATGGACCCGCAAACAGTTGTAACGAAATCATTGGAATATTCTGCGATAATGACAGCATTTATCAGAATGCTATTGACTATTATAAAAATGGAGATAAAACAACAGGACTTGGAGGTGGCCGACTAACCAACATGGTTTTCGATAAAAGCGGAGCTTCTATCGAGATGGGTCGTGATATGCCTCATGCTGAGATTGGACCAAGTGCTGCGGCAGAATTCTGCTTGACGGCATTAAATCAAGGAACAGATTTATTTTCACTTGATGATAATCTGCTACTAAGGAGTTTTGAGTTCCTCATGAAAGATAATCTCACCCACCAATGCGACTGGACTTCTTATAATGACTGCGACAATCATAATCTGTTCGACGTCTCACCAAGATATGCCTTTAGACTGACGGGATTCCCTGGCTGCGAAATTATTTATAATCATTATGTAAACAAAATGGGACTTCAAGCGCCATACACCGAACAAGCTATTAAACTTAGAGGCTTGACAAACTATGGATGGGAAGCTTCCAACTATCCTGTTCTGACATATATCGATGATGGAGCACAAACTGTTTATGATAATCTGAATATACCTTCGGCACCAATTAATGTACAAGCTGTTCCGGGAATTAATTGTATCAATCTGAGCTGGACCCGCCCTGATTGGCGACTTGTTAATGGTTCAATCATTCAACGTTCAACAAACGAGAATAGCAGTTTTGAGACAATAGGTTCATGGACTATGGAGACTGACACAACATATGTAGACTCCACTTGTACTGCCGGGCTCAAATATTATTATCGTATTGCTCTAAAAAATAATAGTGGGCAGAGTGAATGGTCTCCAACCATCAGTGCGACCGCTGTTGATGGTTCTGCGACATATCCATCAGGATGGTATCTTACTGATCTAGGCAGTTATAGTGAAGCAGGCAAGGCAAACTATGACAAAGGGAACAACCGTAATGTTATCGTACGTAGCTGTAGTAAAAGTTTTGGAGGAACATCCGACAACTGCACATTCTTCTATACCAAACAAACTGGTAGTAATTTTACCTTCATCGCTAGAATTTACGATTATCGAAGATATGACAATCGAGCAGATCATTTTGGTATTATGATACGTGAAGGACTTGGCACGGGTGCTCGCATGATCGCACTCGGATTACACGATGTTGAGGCAAGATACACATATTTAATGCCACGTACCAAAGCTAACACTAGTGTTGATAATATTGGAGGCGATACTCATACATGGAACGGTGTCTGGTATAAATTAGTAAGGAAAGGATACACCTTTACTGCCTATCAATGCTATGACGGGAAAAATTGGCACCAAATTGGTTCACAGACGATAGATGGATTCTCCTCAATTAACTATTTGGGAGTATACTCATCGCGTGGATGGGATGATGCTCCCGAAGGTTCTTCATCCACAGGTTTCTTTGATAACATAACTATCACCAATAATACAACTGGTACAAAATGTACACAACCGACAAGTTTCTGCAGTATATCCGTAAAGTCTAACAATCTCAAGTTAACATGGAACTCCACGAGCGATGCCATATCATACAAAATTCTTAGGTCGACCTCCAAGAGCGGACAATATCTGGACATTGCCGATGCCATAACCGATACCACTTTTATCGACCGTAATCTCTCGGCTAACACTGATTATTATTATATTCTCTCGGCAAGCAACTTCTCAGGAGAATCTGTAGCTGACACGCTGAAGGTAACAACAACAGACCATACGACCCCTGACACACCAACGAATGTAAAGACTGTATCAAACAACGGAGGTGTATATATAGAATGGGACAGAAATGATGAAGCTACACAATTTAATTTACTACGTTCTGACAGTGAGAGCGGTAGTTACGAAACGGTTAAAAACATTGATAAAGCTGACGTTATTACAGCAAACGACTCTAGAATCGGGGTGACGGATGCAACCGTAGTAACAGGGAATACCTACTATTATAAGATTACAGCACAAAACACTTATGGTACAAGCAATGCTTCAGCTTTATCAACAGTGACAGTGAACAGTCAAAGTAAACTCACAGGTACAATTATCGGCACGGACGGAACATCATCATTTCCTCTTAAAAACGCATTCGATAATAGTCTTTACACTTATTATGTAACGACAAATGCCGATGAAGGATGGGCTGGATATGATTTGGGCGAAAACAAACAAGCTATTGTTACCCAGATAAGATACGGTGCCCGTGCCAGTCATACGACAGCAATGGTTGGTGGATTTTTTCAGGGTTCCAACGAATCTGACTTCAACAATGCATCTGTTCTATACTCAATCACCAATGAACCGACTGCGGCCACATGGTCAAAAGAGATCATTTACAGCACCACTCCTTTCAGATATCTAAGGTATGTATCACCTAAAGGTAGCTATGGGAATATTGCCGAAATTCAATTTATTGGAACAATAATAACATCAATCCCGGAATCAATTGCTTCGGAAACGATATCAAATGACTGTAATATTTCATCAATATCTTATTATAACATTAACGGAACATTACTCAAGCAACCGATAAATGGAATAAATATAATGAAGACAATAATGAAAAACGGCAAAATAAATATCAAGAAGATTATTACAAAATAAGTACAAATGAAAAAGAAGATAATATTAATATCTCTGTCAATCGTGTTCTCGGAGATATCCCTAATAGCTCAATCATTACCAAAATTCAGTACTGACGGAAATGAGAATTGGTATTATATACAGTTCAAACGAGGTTCTGCTGTAGTTCAGGACATGGGTGAAGGATCTTATTTGATGACTGCGGATGCAATAAAAGGAAGGCCAACACAATTATGGAAAATTACGGGTACACAAAACAGTTGTGAGATAATCAGTAAAAATGGTCGACACATTTATTACAACAACAATAGTTGGAGTAATAATGGACGATTTGTATCATCAGCCACTGAAAGTGGAAACCTGAAACTTATTGCCACAACATCTACTTATGCTCCTGCATGGGAATTACAATCTAGTGCAATATCTGGATATTCAATGAATCAGTGGAGTGGTTACGGCGCGGGCAGAGAACTCGGAGCCTGGACAGCTAACGATATAAATAATCCTTTTGATTTTGTATCTGTGAATGATATGACATCCATCGATACAGTACCTAAAACAAGAACTGAATATAAATATGTGAGTAGCACAACGTACGCACCATCCCAAGCAATGACTCTTTGGTATACTACACCTGTCACTGCCCAAACATGCAGCAATCCATGGATGGATTATGCTCTACCCATAGGTAACGGACAATTTGGCGCAATGATCTACGGAGGTATTAATCAGGATATCGTACAATTTAATGAAAAGACATTATGGACAGGGAGTTCTACAGACAGAGGAGCATATCAAAATTTTGGTAACCTTTATATGGAGGATTTAGGTAACATATTCTCTACTTCATCTTCCACTTATGCAGCAAAGAATTATTATCGTGACCTTGATTTATCAACAGCCACAGCCACCTCATCATGGACTAGTCCTGACGGAAATACAACTTATACTCGTCAGTATGTAGCCAGTTATCCTAATCAATGTGTGGCCATACATATTAAAGCATCTTCTTCTGGATCCATCAATACGCATTTCTTCTTGTATAATCCACATGGAAATATGGCAAGATACTCAGAAGCCGAAGGCGTATTCAGTGGTAAACTCACAACCCTCAGCTACAATGCACGTATAAAGGTAGTTCCGACTGGTGGTGAAATGACAACAGACTCCACAGGCATCTATGTGAAGAATGCCGATGAAGTAATGATAATACTGGCAGGGGGGACTGACTACAATCCGACAGCAACAGGATATATAAAAGATACATCAACGCTCGACTCGACGATATCAAAGCGTGTAGATGATGCAGCTGACATAGGATGGGACGAACTATATAAACGACATATTAATGACTACCAACCGATATTCAACAGAGTTTCACTAAATCTTGACGGGGCTGACAATAAATATCCAACAAACAAACTTCTGACAATGTATACCACATCTAATAGAAGCAAAATGTTTAGCGTGCTTGAAGAATTATATTTCCAGTATGGAAGATATCTTCTTATTGCATCGTCTAGAGGCATAGATCTACCCAATAATTTACAAGGAATATGGAACAATAGTAACGATCCGGCATGGCAATGTGACATGCACGCTAACATAAACGTACAAATGAATTATTGGCCTGCAGAAAACACAAATCTGTCGGATTTTCATAACAATTATCTGAATTATTTGTATAATATGGCCATCGTACAACCACAATGGCAGTCATATGCAAAGGACCGGTGTGGTCAGACTACAGGATGGGCAAACTTTACAGAGAATAATATATTTGGTCACTGTACGACATGGCACAACGATTATGTAGAAGCAGGTGCATGGGCTTGCTCACATCTGTGGCAACACTACCGCTATACGCTTGACAAAGATTTTCTAAAAGAGAAGGCACTGCCAGTGATGATTAGCTGTGTAAAGTTCTGGATGGAGCGTCTTGTCCTAGCATCTGACGGCACTTATGAATGTCCAAACGAATGGTCACCGGAACATGGACCATCAGAAAATGCGACAGCACATTCTCAACAGATTGTATGGAATTTATTTTCAAACACTCTAGATGCCATTAAAGAAATTGGTAATCATGAGGCTGGAATAACCGACGATTTTGTCAGCAAACTGACTACAATATTCAAGAGACTTGATAATGGCCTGCACAAAGAAGTATATAAAGGAACTTATGGCAGTCCGCGTTTTAGTGTAAATTTAGGTGATAGTATGTTACGCGAATGGAAATATACCGATTATGCAACAGGTAATGGCAGTGAAAGCAGCCATCGTCATCTTTCTCATCTGATGGCTCTATACCCACTGGACGAATTGCCTCTATCGAGCCCATTCTTTACGGCTGCCGTGAATTCTCTCCGCCTACGTGGTATCCAGTCTCAGGGATGGTCAATGGGGTGGAAAATGAATCTCTGGGCCAGAGCTCTCGAAGGTGACAGTTGCGCTGCAATATTCAAACTTGCTTTACGCCACTCTAATGATTATGTAGTTAACATGGCCTCAACAGCAGGAGGTGTTTATTACAATCTGCTTGATTCACATTCACCATTTAAGATTGATGGAAATTTTGGTGTCTGTGCCGGAATGGCTGAGATGTTATTACAAAGCCACACTGATACAATCCAATTTATACCGGCTCTTCCTAAGCTATGGCCTACAGGTTCAATAACAGGATTACGCGCAACAAACAATTTTGAGGTTGACGAAAACTGGGAAAATATGAAAATGGTTAGTGCCGTAGTTAAATCTTACAGCGGAATGGAATGCTTGATAAGATACGATGGAATTGACACGGTTTCTATTTCCGATATAAATGGAGATAGAGTTGCTTACAAAACCATCAAGAATAACGCAATATCTTTCCCAACTAAAATTAATGGAATATACAATATCAATTTTAAAACAACGATTAATAGTATTCTCTATATTAAAAAAACAGGTACCTCTGTTGTAAAAAATGGAAACTTTGTATGTATTAGCGGTGAAGATATCTTAAAAGTAACTGCTTTCAGAGTTGACGGAGAGAAGATATTGCAGACAAATGACTTGTCTTTTAAAATACCAAAAAATGAAAAAGGCATTATCATAATAAATCTGTTGAAGAAAAATGGAAAAGAAGAGAATCACAAGATTATTCTCTAATGATATAATCAAACTATAAACAAGGATATAAAATATGAAACGAAATAAATCCCTATTTTTCTATTATGGGGCTATATACTTACAGCACATGCTATTCAAACAGGAAAGAAGATAATTGTATGGCAGATAGAGAATGAATTTAATCAGGTTAACTGGATCAATTTTACCGACAAACGGAGTACCTGGATTAGAAATACAGCTGTCACATTTACACATTCAAAATAGTAAAGTTCAAAATCTAAGAAAACAATTAAATCGAACAAGAGCAGGTTGAATCACTTCAACCTGCTCTTTAAATTTAATATATTTACTAACCATTTACTTAAAACCAATTTCAAATCTAACCCAAATATATTAATAAAATTAAAACTACAAACTCAAATTATTCTAACATTATATTACTATATATACGAACTAAGTAGTCATTTTACTCAATAAAATCATCATATTTACCTATTGCTCATGCAAATATATTACTGGAATAATTATTTTGAGATAAGTCTCAATGTATAACTATATTCATATTGTTTATCCCACATCTGATATTCTTTATGGGGCAACATACCCCAACTATTATCACCGCCAAGTCCTCGTTGCTTCAGATCCACCAAAAGAGTTGTTGAACGACGTTGCAAAATGTCTATCTCATGTTGCATCTTTCGTGTCAGCCCAGGATCAAGATCCTCTGGAGTAACATGTAATGCCGTGAAGGCTATGGGTTCTTTCACCCCCTCTACCCTCAGTCCATAACCATCTTTATCTAATAAGGTTAGCCATCTTACACCTGTTTTATTTCCGGTTTCCTGAGGACGAATGTAAGGAAAATATTCACCACTGACACTGTCACTGTAAACACCTAGAAATGCAGACGTGTAACGGTCTGGATAATTTTCTTGAGGACCACGACCATAATAATGAAGCGAATCATATCCTTCTACCAGATCCATACGCATTCCAAAGCGAGGCAATTCTGGGAGTTGTTTCCCTTCAAGATTGATCTTTGAAGTTATCCTCACAGAGCCGTCTTTTTTTATAAGATAGACGAGAGTATAAGGAACCTGTATGTCTGTAAGAATATAATTGACATTCACAGATAGTCCTTCACTCGTCAAGTCTCCTACCTCCAAACTTTTCATTATTTTATTAATATCTGCGGTACGCCATACTCCCGATTTTTCTGATAATTTATTACCGTAATCATTGTCATTTGGTGCACGCCAAAAGTTTGGAACAGGTGCTGTCCATTTCTTAAAAGGACTTTTCCCATTGATACTATATTCGCACAAAGTACCATCCTTAAGACTTACTTTCCCTGTTACATTTCCTGATGTGAAAGACAATGATGTATTATCCTTTTGATATGACAGGTTACCTGTAGTGACAGTCTTCCGGTCAAACCAGTTTCCTTTGATTAGAAACTGTTCTTTTGCTATTTCATAACCTGCCGGTAACAGGTCGGAAGCTTTTCTAGTGTAAGCATATATATCAAGAAAGTACTCGCCGACATCTTTCATATTTGGCATTTTCAGATATACATCAAGAGCTTTAGAAGGTGATATATCTACATCAAAGGTTCCTTGATAAATCCGCTTTCCATCTTTAAGCACAATATATTTAAATAAATAATCTTTGAGATTCGTAAAGTTGAATTGATTCAGGACATTGATAATTCCCTTCTTCAAATTCACTGTTCTGAAAGAAATATTCTGATATACCTTTTTCACCTCAAGAGCTTGAGGTTTAGGTATATCATTAGCAAGTATCAGACCGTCAGCACCACTATTCTCATCATCGGGCCAAACGTAACTGCCCATTTTGCCATTATACATCCAGTACACACGAGGATCATTTTTATCTGTAGGCATCATCTTGATACCTTGATCTTTAAAATCCCAGATGAACCCGCCTTGGAGATTTGGTGCAGAATAGATGATATCCCATAAATCTTTAAAATTTCCATTACTATTACCTTGAGCATGAGCATATTCACACATGATATACGGTCTCTTTTTCCCTGACGAAGCATAAGCCTTCATATTATTTACATCGGGGTACATGTGGCACACAATATCGGTATTTTCATTCTCCCAAGCCTGTTCAAACTGAACGAATCTTGTGGCATCATAATCCTTCAACTTTCTATACATCTCGTGGAATACCTGTCCATTTCCACATTCATTACCAAGTGACCACCCTATGATGCAAGCATGGTTTTTATCACGTTCCACCATTCTCATGATACGGTCTCTATGTGCAGGTGCCCATTCTGGTCTGTAAGCCGGATGATTTATGGTATCTGTGAAGTAAGGCACGGACCCCATTCCATGGTTCTCAATATTTGCCTCATCAATAAGATAAAGTCCATATTTATCACAGAGTTTATACCATAATTCATTATTAGGATAATGGCAAAGACGGACAGCATTAATGTTTAATGATTTAAGCAGTTTAAGGTCTTTCATCATTCGCTCGGGTGTCTGGACATGTCCCATCACGTCGTCGTGCTCATGACGATTAACTCCTTTTAGATATATGATTTTTCCGTTGACCATCAGTCGGGCATTCTTTATCTCTATACGTCTGAATCCCACCTTATATCCTATAAGGGATGATGTCTTGCCATACTTATCCTTTAAGGTAAGAACACACTGATACAGGTTAGGCGTTTCGGCATTCCATGATTTCACATTTTTCACTATGCCTTCAAAGTTGACCGATGTCATCGTATCGGTTATATTGATTTGTCTGCTCTCCGAGAATACCTGCTTACCAATATTATCTATCAGTGAGACTCTTAAATGAACAGGCTCATTACGTTTTTTAAACTGTCGTATATCCACTTTAGCAGCGAACGTTCCGTTTTTATAACTATCATCAAGGCCTGCTTTCAGAAAGAAGTCCCATATTGTTGTTTTAGAATAAGCTTGTAGATACACATCACGCTCAATACCGCTCATACGCCAGAAATCCTGATCCTCCATATAGCTACCATCGTGCCAGCGGTACACCTGCACAGCAATCAGATTCGTTCCTTTCTTTATATTATTTGTGATATCAAACTCAGCGGGAGTCTTTGATACTTTCGTCATACCGACCTCTTTACCGTTGACATACACGCGCGCATATCCCGTAATGGAGCCAAAATGGAGCATGATCTGCTTCCCATCCCATTCGCTTGGCACTGTAAAAGTTCGTCTATATGTACCTACAGGTATATCTATATTAATATACGGAGGATTCGGTGCCCATGGATATTTTATATTGACGAATATGGGGGCTCCAAACCCTTTCATCTCCCAGTTTGAGGGAACATCTATGTCACTCCACGCTTTATCATTCACTGATTCGGAATAAAAATCGTTCAAGCTTTCTTTGATTCTTGGTGAATAGATAAATTTCCATTTCCCATTAAGACTTTCATACCAGCTCGATAACGAATAAATATCACTCTTCACGTCATTCAGATTGTCATAGGTCATGAAGTCCGCGTGAGGCTTCTGCTTATTCCATTCAAACTTCACAGGATTTTCCCATTCGTTCTGTTGTGAATAAACAGCATTAGAGAATTGTATCATTATGCAGAATGCAATGAATGATTTACCACTTAATTTCATATTTTGATTGTATAGTTACATGTTCTGCTACATTACAGCACTAATACAATATTATACGAAAAATAAATGATGGATACGCACTACACGTATTAACATTTTATGCAATATTTATTAAGTTCTAAAGTGTTATGACTTTCCCTTTTTACGAAGATAATCTGCAGGTGTCAGACCTTCTATCTTCTTGAATGTTGCAAAGAAAGATGAACGTCGGAATCCACATTGCTCTGCAACCTCCGTCACTTTATCATGATCCTCAGGATGAATCTTCATAAAACGTTTAAATTCCTCTATCCTATATCTATTGATAAAATCGTAATAACTCGTATGTTCTCTTTTTTTCAAAACCTGCGAAAGCATAAATGTAGAACAGTTTAATGCCAGTGACAAATCAGACAATTTCAATGACTGGTTCAGATAAGGTTTTTCTTTCTCCATATAGTCTTTCAGCATTTCCAGTAGATGTGTCTCCTCCTGTATGTTTTCTTTCGATTTCATTTTCACATCTACTGACATTCGCTTTGTGACAATCATCCATGATATGATGAGCAAGGAAACAAGTAAAAGCAATTCTACTATTGCCAGCATAGAAGGATAAATATTAACCGTGTACTCTGTTATGTGTCTGCTATGGGCCAATCGTATAGATAATCTATGTCTACCAAAACCATAAAATTTACAGGATACTGGTTGTGACTCAGACACCATCTTCCATTGATCAGCATCTACACGATATTCAAAAAAACGTCCACCCGGTTTTCCGTAATTCAATAGCAAAGGCATAAACGTAAGATTCTTACTCACCACATTCCATGATATATTTATCTTTCGTTCTTTCAGTAGAATATTATTATCTTCTGGAGACAGTTTATGATCATTAACACGAGGATCAAGCGGAATGACATCAAAAGCCATTCCACTGATTTTGTTAGTATTTGTGACATCTGCATAAATAAGGCCTTCAGTAGAACCCATCCACAATCGTCCTTGATGATCAATCATACCTGAAACAGAACTGACAAGCACATTATCAAGATTATAATCAGCCCCATAATATTTGAAATTTCTGAATTTTTCATCAAAAAGAAAGAGTCCTCTGTCTGTATTAATCCAATATCCGTTCTTTCTATCATACACCACATAGTCCACGTCTTCAGAACCAATTTTCTCTAGCAAATTTATCTTTCCAAACTTTGTCATGTTCGAATTTGAGATAAACAGGCCATCTTCAGAATAGAAAACGATATCACCATTCTTACCTAATATACATTTCTGCCCTCTGGCATCGTTAATAAAACCTGTTGGAAAGGAACTGGAAGAAATAAACGAAGAAAACAGGCATATGCCGTTTTTTGTACAGATCCAACAGCGGCTTTTACTGTCAAACATCAAATCACTTATAAAACCGTCAAACAGTTGAGAGTTCTTTTTATCATACTTCACAATGTGATCTGTCTTCGAATCATAAATGAAAAGTCCCAGATTGCTTCCTAACCATAATTTATTATCAGGAGAGACAACCGACTTACCAAAACTTCCATTATATAATTCCGGAGTTGTCGTCATTCTTCCTATATTCTCACCATTACTGTCAATGACTGATACCCCACCGTCATAGGTAGATATATAATAATGATTGTTGTAATAACATATTGATGTTACGATACCACCCCCTAACTGTTTTCTTGAGAAATATTTCACTATATTGCGAGCTTCATCAACAAAATATAAACCATTACGCGTACCGATAATCTTCTGAGAACCATTAATACAGAAACTTCTTACAATGAGTCCACTAGTATCAAATTTTCCAAAATGGTAAACATTAAACAGTCTCTTATTATAATAAGTATATTCAATCCCAAGTTTATACAATCCAAACCAGTCCACTCCGCATTTGTCATGTATAAAGTCATAAATGGAGTTATCCCCGAGTCGGGGCGACGATGATGTTGAATACGATTTAACAATACCGTTGTTCTTTAGAGATATTACTTGAGCCCCATTGCCATCAGTAGCCACATAAAGATATTTACCATCAGTTGATAGCGAATTGATTACATTACATCCTACATCCGTATATTTTCTTAGCAATCTTGTCTTAACATTATATGTGATGATACCACTATTTGTTGTTCCAATATACACAATATCATTAAAAGCTGTAATCGTATGCAGCTTGCCTATAAATGACATTTGGCCTTCTATTCCTACTTTTAATAATGATATTTTTCTCCGGTCATACAGATACAAATCGTAATCAGAAATAAGCCATACTCTTCTTTTATTGTCAATAAATATATCTTTAACAATGTTTCTGTCGGACAGATTATCCCGATTTACAAAGATATGGCGAGTTCTCTTTCCGTCATAAAGATAAAGCCCCTTTTCCGAACCAATAAAAAGAGTATTGCCGTCAGCCTGAAGTGCCGAAGTAAAACCGTTCACATCTTTGACCGCTCTTTCAACCTTGTCTGTCGTAAAATTTATCTTGTAAACCCCATGAATAGTACTGAAATATAATTGTCCATCAGCAGTCTGGGCAATGTCTATTACATCATTATATTGTCGATCCTTTGCTACCTTATAAGTCTTAAGTTCTGCTCCATTATACATATTTATACCGTTCGACGTACCAAACCACATCATGCCGTTACGGTCTTTGAATATTTTATAAACATTCTCTCCAGCCAATCCTTTTTTTACAGAAAGCCTGCATATGTCATCATTGTCTGTGGCAATGGCGGTATATGACACCACAGAAAGTAATATAAATAAAAATAGTGTTTTCATCCCCATATCATTATAATTAAACAAAGATAATATAAGGTTTTCAGACTGACAACTTTTCCCCTACTTATTTTCTTTTTTTTATTAATCCATATTATAAAGTTTGTTTGATTCTATATCCTGTTCGGGTTAGAGTCCAACTAATTAGTTGGACTCTAATTTATATCTGATTATCAGTTACTTACAAAAACACTTCCATTCTAACAGAAATGGAACTAATGAGGACTAAGAAACTTTGAAACAGAACATATTAGTGCTAATTTTGCCACATCGGAACAGTGAAAAAACATAATATCATGGAAAAGAATCACTCAAGAAATGAAGAAGTAGCTATAGCCTACGAGCAACATCGTCAATCCCTAATTACATTCGTATGTAGTAGAATAGGAAATCATGAAGAGGCAGAAGATATGATTCAAGATCTTTATGTACGTTTATTAAATTATGATCAACTGCTATGTATGGGAACGATCAAAAGCCTTCTCTTTACAATGGCTCAGAATATGATTACAGATCATTACCGTCATAACGCCAGAACACCTCATGTCGATTCATTTACCTATGACATTGTGACCAAGATCATGCCTACTACGCCATTTGACGAACTTCAGACTAATGACATTTTGGATATGGAATCAGCCTTTGTAACTAAATTAACTCCAAAACGTCGTAAAGTATATATGATGACCAGATTTGAAGAGAAGAGCATTGACGAAATAGCTTCCGAACTACATTTAAGTCGCCGTACGATTGAACGTCAACAATATCTCGGTAGAATCGAGATACGGGAGAAGATGAGAAATATCATTTAGTTAATATCTATTTATATTACATCTTGATCATATACTTATTTATTTTTTATTTGGCAGCACATTAATCCTATAACAGAGATTCAACATCACATAACTTGGAATGGAGTTGACCCACGTCTCCGTCTTTCCCATCGCATTCACGAAAGATGTTGTCTGTGACATCTTATGAAGCAAGTCAAAGCCGACAATCTTTGCAATCAGACGAGATTTGCAGAAAGCACGTGACAAGGAAGCATTCCATATCAGATGATTGGTATTCATGGAGCTGTTATCATATCCCCTGCGACTATACATCTTGAGATCTGTGGCAAATTGAATATTCCATGGGAATGTATATTCACCAGAGATACCATAATTGTAATCATAAGCATCGATCGTGGTGAAACCTTGGCGATGACTCGACGAGTTTCTCCAGGTCACATCACATTGTCCACTTATCGTGAGCTTGTCACGCTGATAACGCAGACGGAGTACATCCTCCAGCTCACTGTTATTCACTTTGCTTAATTCACTCTCTCTCATTCCGGATTGAGTAATATAATCCACACTACGATAATAATTCCAGGAAAGACGAGTCTCCCACATCCAGAACTTCTGCTCATCGATAGCACGTCCAAAAGTACCGTCTAGCGAGCAATGCCAGTTTCCATTCACATTCTCGGGATGATACGTAGCCACTCCTGTAGCATGATTATTGGTGAGTTTATAACCTACCCTATTCGTGTATATATTCACAGCTCCATTGATACTGAAGCTCTGCTGTGTCTCCTGTTTTTTGTCTGAATATCTGAAGTCTAAATTATAATTAACCCAATTCTTCAGATTCGGATTTCCAATACGCATAGCATAGGGATCTGTAGTATCTAACACATTCAACATCTGATAGATGGATGGTGTACCGAAGTCTGTATTGTAATTGAAATAGAACATACGGTTATAATTGTGTGTATAGACATACAGGGTCATATCGGGTTTAAACACCCAGTTACGAAGATAGACACATGAGTCAATCGTCTTCCTTACAAAACGTGTACGTTCTATATAACGTTGTAATGGCAGATGAAGATTAAACCATATATAACCGTCCTTGGTTTTCTTATCCAGAAAAATCCGTAATCCACCTTCCGTGGTGCGTGCAAGATACGTGGAATTGTCTGCCTCACTTGCATCCATTCCCAAAAGCAGAGAATCACGTGTCGAAGGCAGATCACCAAGAGAATGTTCTGATCCTAGGCCCCATCCGTCTATACGGTCGAGATGATACAAATCATTTTCCTTTGATTCATATTTCTGGTTATACAATGCGTAAAACAAGAAATACCATTTACTCGAAGTACGCATGGTATATTCGATTTTGGGAGAATAGCTATATCCTGAACATGAAGAGTTCGTATATTGATTGCTAAAGCTGGATGGATAACCTGCTTGAAGAAAATCAGCACGATATTGCCTATAGTTCTTTGTGTTACTATTCTGATAAGACAGATCACAAGAGAGATCCAGATCATCTCCCCAAGGCAGTCTCTTGCTGATATTAAACTGCTCATTGGCATAAAGATTGTCAGAATTATCTTTCGTTATTGTACGGTTTCGGCTCGCGATCATACTTCTCAGTGTTGGGGTTAACACCTTCTTATAGATAGAATCGAGCGCCTCATGCGTTCCTCCCAGATAATCGAGATTACTATTTAATATAGCCCCTCTGCTCCACGGACTGTTCTTGCTGTGATCGTACGATACATAAGTCAGAGACCGAATCCATATCGGTTTTTTCAGCATAAAGTCATTCGTCATGTTAAAAGAGAGATTCTTCGACCGGCTGGCTGATTCTTTATATGTATAAGGACTTACTGCTGCAATATAGTTATCAAATGCCTCCCTTTGTTGATAGTCATCATCCTTCCATGATAATTGAGAGTAAGCCTTTTCCGTAAAGCGTTGGTCCTTGTCGTCAATAAATAGGTCCATACCAACTTTTTTTGTATCGCACCTCCCTTGAGGAGCGTTTGATGGAGTCCAGTCCACGTCACTTCCGGGTTTACGATATTCATTGATATTATTAAGATTGCTAAAGATAGAGAATCTCGAGTTCTCAGTAAACCGGAGTCCGAAACCACGGGCGGAATAACGATCCTTAGTACCTTCTGAGGCTTCTATATTGGCCATATATCCTTGAGAGTACTCACGCTTTAGATTCACATCCAGCACGTAATCCTTCTTCTCCGTATTGTATTCCAGATAACTGCTCTTGTCCGTCGTTCTTTCATATACTTGAATATTCTTTACCGTATAAAAAGGTATATTTTCCAGCAGCGCCTGATTATTTCCCTTAAAGAAATCCTTTCCGTTAAGCCTCAGATAATCCACCTTTCGTCCATCAACATATAGCTCGCCGTTATCCTTCAGCAGAACTCTCGGCAACTGTTTGATCAGGTCGTTAACCATGCTGCCTTCTTGAAGGTAAAAGGCATCAGCACGATATACAATGGTATCACCCTTATACACCAATTTCACGTTGCAACCGCTGCTGGCAGTGATCGTATCTACAACGGTGTTATCCGTATTCATGAGAGTCTTCTTCGCAGGTTGAGCCTGAACCAGGCCACAATAGATGAATAAGGACAAGACTGTTGGTATCATTCTCTGACGAAATATTCCAGTTAACTGTTTAGGACCGTTTATTTTCATTTTCTTTAAATTTTTAAGACTAATCATTCAGTTTACAGTATCTTCTCA
>OBMA010001061.1_pt1 | contig 16704 bp, 3 predicted proteins | sample 1539141 | NCBI WGS metagenome assembly OBMA01 (sample SAMEA3991484, study PRJEB22521) | metagenome | biome: anthropogenic terrestrial biome; feature: sewage plant; material: raw primary sludge | place: Sweden | collected 2012-09-26 | reverse complement strand
TCTCATTCACATTCAGGCGGCAGGAATAATCCACCTTCAAGATGACCGTACATATCGTTAATTGTTTTAAAACGATTTATATCCATAATGAAAATAATAATCGGATGTTCAGAATTTGACTTCGGTATACAATCGGCAAGATATTGGTTAAGCCTTCTCCTGTTATTTAATCCTGTCAAAGCATCATGATAAACCTGCATATTCTGTATCATCAGGAATAAAATCAGAATCATCATAAAAATATTAAGAGCAAGTATTGGAACATGCGGAATCAATGACTCAAGATGTCCCGAAGCAAGTGGTCCAATCATATATAAAGCATAAGTAAGATATTCATTTCTATCCTGCCTGGAGCGTGCTCTGAAAGCCTTATAAAATGAATAAATTGTAGGCACAATCAGATAGAAATAATTCACTACAGTATGAATATAAAAATACTTTGTCACCTGATAATGATCATTGGTGTCTATGTAAAATATAAATCCTGTAAATATTGAAATAATATCCAAAATACAAAGCACTATCACAGGCAATGCAAAAAAAACGTCCAGTGTTCTTCTCGATGAGAAATTAAAACGCAGGCGGTCTTCAATAAATTTAAACCAGAAGTAACATCCAACAGCAATTGACATAACTGTAACCGCATTAATTGAAGCATTCAGCAATCTTGGCAAATAAATAATCCCATCTTCTGTGAGTGCCCATATAATATCTGTCAAAAGCATCAGTACAAAAGAATAAATCATATTTCTGAGCTGCTTTATTTCATGCTGTGTACCAATATTATCATTCAGATGGAACCATATTGTCATTACAAAGATAACACAGTACATTTCAGTAATTGCATATGGAATATATGTATAGGTCGCCATTATATTTTGCCTCCGTAATTTGCTGAATACGCCTTCAGGAATTATATATTAACCATTCATTTAAACTAACATCATTTCCTGTTTTCTATAATTACTTATTATTATACAAAATGCATAAATTTACATCATTATAATTTTATTAAATTTCCTGATATGACCCTTTCTGCATTCTGTCTTCAAAATCCTTTACCGGAAGTGGTTTATCAAAATAATATCCCTGTATCATATTGCATCCGATAGATTTCAAATATTCCAGCTGTTTTTTGTTTTCAACCCCCTCTGCCAATGTATAAATAGATAAATCTTTTGCAAGATTTACAATATGTTTAAGCATTATCTTATCCTTAGATGACTCAGCAACTTTATCTATCAATGATTTATCAAGTTTCAACACATCAACAGGAATTTCCTTTAACATATTAAGAGATGAATACCCCGTACCAAAATCATCTATAGATATAGAGAATCCTCTGCGTTTTATATCATTTGCCACATTGAGCAAAGTATTATATTCATTTACATCTGTGGTTTCTGTAATTTCAATTTCAAGTTTTGAATGATCTACATTATGTCTGTCAGCTATATTTTGTATATCTTCTACAAAATGTTCATTTTTCAAATGTTTTCTTGAAAAATTAGATGAAACTATCGGCAGTTTCTTCCCTTCTTTTCTCCACCTGTCCATGTCCTGACAAACTACATCAAAAACATAATAGTCAAGCTTGCATACATCACCATTTCTCTCAAGCACCGGCACAAAGACACCAGGCGGCAAAATTGTACTGCCGCGTTTCCATCTTACAAGTGCTTCTGCGCCTATCAGCTGATTATCGTTTGTGTAAACTTTAGGCTGATAATATACAAGAAATTCACGATTCAAAAGTGCTCCTGAAAAGCTCATAAGAACCTCTTTACTTCCTATTAACTTTTGAAGCATTTCTCTTGTACAATATATAAGAGGCTGATGTTCTACTTCCTTTGCCACCTGATATGCAGATGATATTGCCATCATGACCTGTCCCATGTTCTGAACCGCTTCATCTAGATGATATCCGCCCATAGTTGCTCCAAATGTGAACTGATATTCCTTGCCTTCATTTTCAACTGAAATTTTTACATTAGAAATGAATTTAATAAATTCATCAATTCTTTCATTTTTTATAATTATTGCGAAATTATCTCCTCCGAGACGCCCCACAACTTCATCCTGTTCCACAAACGTCAATAAGTTGTCCGCATATTTCATCAATGCTGTATTTCCGCCCTGATATGTAACAACATTATTTACATACTTAAAATTTCTAAGATTAAAGTAAAAAGCTGTATACTTTTTTGCACTATACAAATTAATAAGCTGATTTCCCTGCAGTATAAACCCATTTGCATTATTCAGCGAAGTCATGCTGTCAATATATTTTCCTTCAACAAGAACTTCAGACATATGTGCCCTGTCACACGCAGCGGCTATGTTATGCATAATAAAAAGAAGTTCTTCTCTTTCCTTTTTATTCCATTTTATACCATTTTCAGGATAAAATTTCATATCCAGTGTATCTGTTTTTCTGCATGAATTAAATGTCCCGGAAATTATATCATTTTCACAGTTTTCATACCCCGCCGCCACTGTTTGTTCTTCATCTGTTTTTTGAGAATTTTTATGCTGTGCCGCATTTTTCTCGTAAATAACATGATTTTTCAAATGGCAGAACATTTGTTCCTTTGAATCCTCGCCAAGATTAAGCTGCATAGAAAATTTTCCAATATTATACCTTTGTGCAATAACAGGAAAAGCTTCTTTTAATGCATCAATCTCAGTATCAATATTATTTATTGATGTCTGTAACTTACTTATAAACGAAACAAATTCATCATTAAACAAACTGACTTCTTCCACATTCATTTCCCCCTACATTTTATTACAATAATAATTGTATCATTTTATTTATTTTGTGCCATTATAAATTTCTAAATTTACAGTTACAAATTTCACAATATGAATTTTATAATTTAAAAGGCAAGATATATCAGTATTCAATCCGAATGTTTTTGGCACCAAGCGAATCATTCCACTCAGTTACATATCCGGTCTTAATGACATATCTTGCCTTTTTATGGCTTACTTCCTAAACCACCAGTCTGCCGCAAACTTATAACCTGGCATCCATTTATCTGACAACTTCAGACATTTAGACTTATTTATTATAAGCTGCTATTTTTCACTGTTTGTTCTCTTTTTATTAAATGTAAATGCTATCATTGCAGCCGATGATATCAGAAGAAGATAATATGCAAACGGATTTTCATTATCACCCGTCTTAGCCGATACTGATTTTCCAGCAATTTTTACATCTGCTCCCTTTACAGATGTTTTTTCTATATCGGTCATTGTTATTTTCTGAACAGAGTTTTCAACATCTGAATCACTAGGTCCGATATCTTTTTTATCAACTGTAAATATAATATCTTCTGCTTTTTCATATCCATCCGGTGCACTGACTTCTATAAGTTTATATTGCTTTCCAGCGTCTAAAATTCCAGAAATAAGCTTTGGCTCCGCTATTGATGTAGTCCAGTCAGGTACAATTACATTTCCGTCCATATCTGTAATTCTGAGAACTGCTCCTGCAAGTCCCTGTCCATTCTTATTCACCTTTTTTATGCTTACCTGAGTTGGAGGTTCAAGCCATGTGAAAGTTCCATCAACATTTGCCTCTATCGTTCCATTGCCTGTATCTACTGTCTGAATCTTTGCTTTACCACTCACTGCATCCACTGCAAATTTTATTGTTACAGGATTTTCAGAAACCTGAGATCCTTTTGGAGCTTCAATTTCCTTAAGTACATATGTAACTCCTGTAATTAGTCCGGTAAAATGAAGCATTCCACTTTCATCTGTCACTGCAGTTTCTACAAGCGTTTTGTCTATACCGGACACATCTGATTTGCCAGCTTCTGATGTGATTCCATATAATTTTTCTACTGCCGTATCATTTTCAACTCTGTATAAATTATACTTTGAGCCCGAAATCACTTTACTGGTGTCAGCTTTATCAACCTTCTTCACATCAAATGAACATCTTACAACATCATTAACAAGTTCGGCAGTTCCCGATGCCTTCTCTGTTTCCACGGCGTCAGTATCAGTCGCCGTATCATATTCTGCTGCAGCCAATCCTGATGCCTTTCCATTTTCATCAATATTCACTTTATAAATTGTCTTGTCAAGAACAATTCGTCCATCAGATAATTCCGGCGCAGATATTTCCTTAATATAATATGTCCCCATAATTACATTACTGAACCTTATACAACCTTCAGAATCACTTACGGCCGTATTTTTCGGAACTCCGTCTGCCGCTTTGTCTGTATAAATTCCAAATGTAACTCCCGGCAGCCGAATATTCTTCGCACCATTATATCCGGTTTCAAAACCATTGATATATTTATCAAATGCTATATCACCTACAATAAGTTTATCTTTAACAATAACCGTATCTCTATCAAGTTTGACACCTTCAGGAAGTTCTCCGACTGAAGCAAGTTTACCATTATCATTTAACACCACTTCAAAATCGTTTATTTTCTGATATCTGTAAGGTGCTGTACTTTCAGATATCTTATATCTGTTTCCAGAAACAAGCGTTCCATCTTCAAATGAACCATGTCCATTTTTTAGTGTCAGTTTTCTGGTTTCGCTGCCGGTTCCATTTGCAAATACACCTGTAATTTCAAATGTTGCACCTCCAAGCTCTTTTTCATTCTCATCAAATTTAATCATTCCAAATGTAGTCAGATGATTCACAATATTTAATGTATTATTTTTTACTTCCTTATAATCTCCATCCAGAAGACTGCTTTCCGAAACTTTTCCATCGTTATCCATTTTTATATAAATATCATGTGCCGGATAATATCCAGGAACTGGTTCTTCTGAAACAACATACTCTTTCCCTACTGCAAGTTTTCCGTTTACTGTATCTGAAATGTCTTTTCCGATAATCCATGTATAGACAGTAACTTTATCATCTGCTCTCTTTACTGTAAATTTAGTTCCTTCAAGAGATTTTCCTGGTACACCAGTTTTATTGATAACAAAACTGTTCATAGTATTTGTTACAGTTATCTTTTGATCTGATGCATCTATACCGTTTTCAGAACCACTTACAAATGTTTTATCATATGATGTTCCATATCCGTCCACAGGTGTTTCTACTACCCTATAGTAAACCTTTGTGTTTACAGACCCGGGCAGAAATGCCGGAAGTTTTTCCCATGTATTGTCAGAGGTTTTTGATGGATCCAGCGTGACAACTGCATCTGATCTGTTAAATGGCGTCTTGTCTACTGTCTTCCATGTATTTTTATCTGTTGAAAACTGCAATGTATATATCATTTTTTCCGGACGCGTATTATATTTATCCGATTCATCTTCCCAGATTTTTTCAGCCTTCAGATTGAATGTAACAGTTTTATGTGTATTTGAGAAATTAATTGTTGAAGTTTCTCCATCTTTTAATTCTACAGCTGCTGAATCTGATATAACTGTATTTTCTGTACCATCAATCTTATAAGATGCTGTATACCCTTTTATAGCAGTTTCCGTAATATCATAATTGATAGTTCTACCTTCATAATTTCTTAAAGGAAGAATGTTCCATGTTGTATCATCTTTCCAGTTATTCTGTTCAGAAAGAATTGTACTGCCAGTAACTCCCGTCGGAAGTTTAATTGAACTGTTTTCAACATATGCTGTCAGATTCAATTCTGCCTTTTCTGGTCGGATTCCATCACGATTATTTTCATCGCTCCATGTTTTTGTTACAGCAATTGCTCCTGTATCTATTGTATTGATAATCTGAGTTGTGTATGTGTTATCTTCAGATGAATAATTTGTTTCACCTTCTGCAGCTGTATATGCTCCTATATAATTTTCACTTCTATTGACCGTATTCAATTCTTTAAAGCTGAACTGCTGCTCTAAAGCACGATACTTGATAACTCTTCCATCCGCATCAATTCTAGGCAGATCTGAAATATTTCCTGTAATTTTACCATCTGTTCCTACTTTAGATGAAAATGTTACAGTTTTACCATTTCTCTCAAAATCTGACCAGTTATTTCCATCGATACTCTTTTGAACTTTAAACAAGATACTTTCAGGCCGAAGATTAAATTTATTATTATAATCACTCCATGTCTTCTGTGCTGTAAGGCTTGTTGTCATCAACGTATTTGTAAATGAAACACTGTATGTTCCATCCTTTTCAGGAGTTACCACAGCCGCATTTCCGGTACTGCTTTCTGCTGTATCAACATTATATGAAGCTTTATAACCATTTGTCTCTTTTTCTGTAACCGTATATACAATTGACTTGCCTAAGCGATCCTTGGTCGGAACTGCTGCCCATGTATCATTATCACTCCAGTTATTTTTTTCATTTAGAATTACTTCTGCCAAAGACGATGGAATCGTAAATTTATTTCCTCCTGCAAGAGCTGTCAACTCAAGTTTAATAGAAGCAGGTCTTATCTTGTCACGATCATCCTTATCATTCCATGACTTTGATACATCAATATTTCCGACATCGAGTGCATTTGTTACCGATGTTACATACTTATCATTTAAACATTCAGTAGTACTATCAGTTACAGTATATGCACCTATTGAAGTTATATTACGTATTGCCGTCTCTCCATCATCATAGATAAATGACTGTTCTGCAGCACGATATTGAAGTTTATTCCCATTTACATCGTTGTCCGGAAGTCCTTGAATTTCACCAGTGATTGTTCCATCTGTTCCAACTGTCGAAGTAAATGTAACTGTATTTTTATCTCGCTTAAAATCGTTCCACTCAGTTCCGTTAATACTTGACTCAACCTTGAAAACTATCTTTGAAGGTCTCAAACCATACTTATCATTGGCATCTTTCCATATTTTTTCAGCGGTAAGTGATTTTACCAGAATCGAATTTGTAAACTTAACAGAAGAAGTCCCTCCTTGAGTTAAATTTACAGATGCTGCATTTCCTGTTGCTGACTCACCACTATTTACTTTATATGACGCTGTATATCCTGTCGGAACCGTCTCTGTAACTGTATATGTAATTGTATTTCCGGCTGCATCCTTTACAGGAACCGACTTCCATGTTTCATTATCTGTCCAGCTGCCATCACCCATAGGAAGTGTTGACCCTGACGATACTCCTGATGGAAGAACTATTTCTTTTCCTGATACCGATGCTTTCAGAGTAAACCTAACAGATTCAGGGCGGATTTTATCAAGATTATTTGTATCATCCCATATCTTGCCAACTGAAATTTCACCTGTATCTGTCTTATTTGTTACATCCGTTACAAATCCCTCTTTACTGTTCCCTGAAGTTACTGCACTGTAAGTAAATCCACCTACAACTCCTTTTGTTTCATCTGATGCATCAGGTACGCAGTTAATAATGGTCTTTTCTGCATCATTTAATGTGATTTTTGTTTCTACTGCTCTATATATATATGCATTATCAGATACATCATACTTTGGAAGATTTGAAAATGTTACAGTCCCCGAAACCTTATCAGCATCAGCTGTAACAACATTTCCTGTTCCGCTGCGATCCTTGACATCTTGCCACGTTGTTCCATTATCAGTACTTCTCTGAAGTTTAAACGTTTCATTCAGAACTGTTCCTGCTATTCCATAAGAATCGTCCCATATTTTGTTTACTTTAAGTGATGTCTCATCCATTTTGTTTGTGACAGAGAGTGAATTATTACCTTCCACTGTATATCCATCATTATTCAGTTTTGTCTCAGTCACATAATAAGTAATCTGATGTCCGACAAGACCAGTACGATATTCAGGCAGATTACTCCATGTTATACTTCCGGATGTCTTGTCATAAGCAATAGTTACTTTCTGTGGATTTGTAATGCTAGTGCCTGACTCATCTTTTTCAACCTTATAGCTTTGTTCCACTCCACTTGCATCTTTGTATTTTGCATTGAGTGTAAATTCAACACTTGAAGGCCGGTCTCCGTATGCTGCATTATCACTCCATGTTTTTGTTGCCTTAACAGCTTGTACAATAGGCTTATATGTGTTTGAAAACTCTGCTGATGAAATTTCTCCCTTTATTACAGTTACAGATGCTGCATTTCCTGTTGCTGACGCACCACTATTTACTTTATATGACGCTGTATATCCTGTCGGAACCGTCTCTGTCAACTTATAAGTTATCAGGCTTCCACCTTCCGATCTTATCGGAACAGTTTTCCATGTTGTATCATTTTTCCAGGCTGATTCCTTAGTAATATCTGCACTTGCAGAAACACCAGCCGGCAAAGTAATATTTTTCCCTCCGGCGGATGCAGACAGATTTACAGTAACCTTGTCGGGTCTGACATTATCACGATTTTCATCATCACTCCATATCTTACTCACAACTATACTGCCTGTATCAACTGTATTTGATACAGCTGTTGTAAATGTATTTGTATCTGTCTTATACTCTGTATCACCTTCTGCAGCCGTATATGTTCCTATTATATTTCCCGAACGCTTTGCTGTTGTTTTATCACTATATTGAAATGAGTCTTCTACCGCACGGTACTGAATTGCTCCACCATTTATATCATATTTTGGCAGATCTGTAAGACCACCCGTTATAGTTCCGGCATCATCTTGTGCTACAACAGATGTAAATGTAACAACCTGTCCCAGTGGTTTATAATCTGCCCATTTGTCATCAGAATCACTTTCAAGTTTAGACTGCACCTTGAACGTTATACTTACAGGGCGCATTTTACATATATTTTTATCATCACTCCATGTCTTTACCGCTGTAAGGCTTGTTGTTGCCAGAGCATTTGTAAATTCTTCCGTAAATGTCGGATAAGATGCTGAAGAACTTCCCCATTTACCTGTACTTGAGTAAAGAGCATTTTCTCCAGGTGTTACGGTCTTTGTCTGTCCATCAACTGTATAATTAAGAGCATATTCTTCCGCACGATATTTATAAGCTATTCCATCTTCTGTATACTCAGGCAGATTTTTTAATGTTATAGAAAAGTCTGCATTTGCAGAAGTAACCAGGCCTTCTTTTGCATTCTGAAAGTCACTCTGAAGCCAAAGATCCGGAACTGCAGTCCATGTTCCATCAATTCCGTCAGTTGAATCTTTCGAATAAAGTACTTTATAAATGATAGATCCCGGTCTTGTATTATATTTATTGTCAGAATCGTTCCACTTCTTAGTTACATTGATTGATGTCAGATTCAACGTATTTGTAACAAGTGCCTCAGCCGGAACTGAACTTGTTATTTTTGCATCCGCTCCGTTTACTTCTGCTGAACTTCCTGCCCAGTTTTTTCCTGCTCCCTCATCCAATGTTTCAACTATTCTGTAATAATAGGTTACAACAGCAGAAACATTTTCATCTGCATTATTACGTGGCAGTTTTTCCCATGTAGCAGTTGTAACTTTTCCGGTAGACGGTGTTACAGTTACACTCTGTGTTGGCACTACATTTCCAAACTCTTCACTATTCTCCGGAACATTTGTCCATGTTCCATTAATTCCATCTTTATATTGAAGTGTGAATGATATATTTTTCAGTGAAGAAAGATATTTCTGCAGTTCAGTCGGCACTGTGACACCTTCTGCACCAGTATATGGCACTGAATTATATACCCATTTTTTCGCTGAATTTATAGTGATTGTTTCTTTCGGCTTTGTATTTTTAAAATATGCATTGCTTCCGTTTTCTTCAAGATCAATTGAATTTTGGGTTAACGCTATATAATTTGAACCATCTGTACATCCCGTAACCGTATATTCCGAATTCAGACCTGATTTTTCGGAAACTGAATAGGTACTTTTTACTTTTTGATCATAATTTGAGTTTTCAGGAACATAAACCTTTACTGATGATGTATCGCCTGAAGCCGGAACATCAAGCGTAACTTCAGCTGCTGCTGAATCTGTATCACTCCAGACCTTGCCTCTGGTCACAGTAAATGTAAGTTTTGTACGTTTTCCATCACGGTTTTTTTCATCATCCCATGTTTTTGTTATTGTTATGACTTTCATCGGAACCGTATTTGTAACAGAAGTCGTTCCTTTAGTATTTTTTCCTGAAGTTGTTGTACCGCTTTCTGAGACTTCAATATTTCCGGTATTTTCACCTCCTATCAAATATACATCTGATTTATTTTTAAATTTGACAGAATATTCATAAGCTTCATATTTTACCGCTTTTGTTCCGCTTTGATCAATTATATATACCGGAAGGCTGTTTAATGTAACTGTATTAAATTTTCCGGCTGATGTTTCTGTAACACTTTTTTCAACCGGTTTTCCGTCAGTCCCATTTAAATCAGACCATGTTGTGCCTTCATCTGTTGAATATTTAAAACGGTATGTAATTATTTCAGGAGTTCCTGCAAGTCCTGTATCAAAAAGGATATTTGAATCAGTCGGGGCAACATTACCTGTTCCAGTTTTATATTCCCATGTTTTCGTAACATCCAGACTTGTTAAAACTGCTGTATTGGTAACTCCTATTGTGCTTGACGCACTTGAAGACACCGCAGTACCTGCCTCAGGCTTCACTGCGGACGTAACAGCAACTGTATATCCTTCAGGTGCTGTACTTTGACTGGCAGCTGTCTTCGTTATATCTGCAAAACTACTTTTTTCACCTTCTGTCACGCCATACTTGTATTCAGAACCATCGGGTGCATATATTTGCAGATTTTGAATTTCCTCGCTCCAGACATCACCGCTTGCAGGTGATTCAGCTGTAATATCTCCACCAACATGTTCAGGAGTTGTATTTTTCTCAGTCCATCTCCAAAGTTTTAATGTGACTTTTGTTCTCGGAGATATCGCATATGTCTTATCAGATTTCCAGGTTTTAGTTGCCTTGATATGTCCAGTCACATCTCCATACTTGTTTGTAATACCCGCAGCACTTGTTCCGGACATTTTTTCCTTATCATATGTTGTTCCATCAACATCTACTATATATCCTGTTTTAGTGCCGATTGTCGAGGAAGAAATCGGCGTGGTCTGGTTCGAATCATAAACCACATATCCATTTGGAACATTGGTTTCCTCTATCTTATAAACATAAGGATTTCCATTGGGGCCATAATATGCCAGATGGTTCCAGCTTATAGTGTTTACTTTTCCATTTGTACCTTTACCTGCTTTAGAACAATCTGCTGTTACAGCATTTATATTTCCATTTGATGCTGAAGTGGCAAATATTGCATTTCTGGAACCTGTAATTATTCCGCCATTACCATCAGTAAGATATCTGACAAGAGTAATTGTGCTCGAAGGATTTACTGTACCATCCGGTACTCCGCTCCAGACTTTATCAAAGTTTATAGTATAATTTTGATCATTTTTAAATTCATTCGTTACAACAAGTCCACTTTTTATATCATTTGTAATCTTAAATGCAAGTCCTACATCCTCAGGTGATGTCTCCTTTACTATATATATATAAGGAATTCCATCATCATTATACCTAGGATATTTACCTTCAAATGAAAATGCTGTGGTTCCGGATTTTAATGTAGCAGTGGTGCTTACTGATTGTTCATCTTGAACTTCCACTGCATCTTCCGCAGTTTGTGTGCTGAGATAACGCATGAGTTTAAAATTAACATCAGGAAGATATTTTTTCCCAAATCCTATTGGCAGCTGTGACCATATTTTAGTTCCCGATATTGTACGATCTGCAACCGGTTTATTTACAATTGTACCGGCAGAAGAAGTAACTGTTCCATCTGTATTATCAGTCTCATAAAGCTGAGCAACATAATAATCTTTATCAAGTCCTGTATCTGATTTTTTCAGCTGATTGATTTTTGATGAATCTTCTGTGAATTTTCCAGTACTGTCATCAGGCGCATACGAATATCCTCCTGTACACATGTAATCATTTAAGATAACAGATGAAAATTCTTCTGCAATATAATATGTATATTCATAACCTGAAGCATTATATCTCGGCTGCGCTACAAATGAACACTGCCACCAGTTATCATTTATAACCTTTGTCTTCCAGTCACGATCCTGATATGTCATCTTCTCATAATTGACTTTACCGCTTGCATCTTTATAACTGCGGATCAGTACAGGATATATATCAGGACGCTTTGCTATTGTTTCAGCGTCTGCCGCATCTTTCCAGTATTTATTCAATACAGGATATACAGAACCCCCCAGCGCATTTGTCAATTTATAAGTATCTATATCTCCTGTATGATTTTTTCCCACAACATATCCAAGTCCATCACCTGCATGATCCCAGCTGCGACTATACTGTGAAGTATAATTAACTGCACCTTCAGCATAGTTAAGACCCTTTTCTGCTATACTGTAGGAAATATATTCTCCCGTATTATGGTCATATTTCTGAAACCACTCCGTATCAAGCTTCCATATCCCATCTGCATCAGGTTTCACTTCAAAATCCTTACTGGCTGTACCACCATCAAAAACAGCTTCACTTGCAGTTACAGTAAATGTTATAGACTCAGGTCTTGATTTTTTTTCATTATTTCCATCAACCCAGTTCTTTATAAGAGATATCTTTTCAACTCCGACTCTCACATTTGTAATCGTGAAGTCATTATCACTATTTACAGCAGCAACCGGTGACACATCATAATTTTGTTCAGGTGTCGATACAAATGACCACCCTGACTGATGTCCTGAATTTCCTGCAAATTCAGTTATACTTTTGTCTCCATCAGATACAACCGGATAATCACTATTTGTTCCAAGTGCTGTTTCAACAACACGGAATGCTCCTGCCTCATTTTGTGGCTTTTTATTTGAAACCCAACTTTTATATTTATCTTTATAGGCATCCGGAACACCTATTTCCACATAATCTGTATCAGTATTTATAGTTCCTGATGCTGCTTTCTCCCATTTTTTTCCATCTGATGTATATTGAAGTTCCACATGTACAGGCTGACGGAACAAAGTATCATCAGCATCTATCCACTTTTTATGTACCCGAATTGAAACTCCATCACCAGGTTTATAATTAGACACAGTAGCTATTGCCTGTGAATATTTTTCACCTGCATAATTTTTGTCATCTGCAGCATAAGTATTATCTACTGTTTTATTATTGCATGTAGTTCCATATGTTGCGGCAGAGTCAATTTTGGTTTCCTGAACTGTATATTTATAAATCGCTCCTTTATCATCATAGCGTGGCAGAAGTCCTGTTGCTGAAGCATACGCATCTGCCCTTGTTGTTAAATCTTCATAACTCTTAATAACAATCTGATCCGGCTTAAATGATTTTCCGTCTACATTTCCTTCATATTTTGCAGTCTTAGTTCCTATCTCATTACCATTGCAATATATTGTATATGTAAGAGTAGTAGGGCTTGCCAAAAGACCATTTGTAAATGTTTTATCAATAACCACTTCTGCATTTCCGACAAGAGTATTTACAATTTCTATTCTTTGATTATCTGTAGTGGTTGTCTGTCTATAACGATAACCATCTGCCGTAATAAAATAATTCTGTCCATTGATGGTTTTAAATGTACAGTCCTTGAACTCACTGCCGTTTTCTGTCTGAAGACTTGTTTCCTTTATTTCGTATTTATACTTATGTCCCTCAGAATTGTACATAGGCAGATCAGTAAAATTCGCTGTCTTTGATACATTTTCTGTTCCAAACCCCGTCAGTGTCTTATCAGCAAAGTGCTTTTCTTCTTTTGTATCAGGATCTGTCTGAAATACGGACATAGTTACTTTTGCATCTATATCCTGTCTTGCTGCGGCGTCCCATTTTTTAACAGCTTCCATTGAAACAGTTCCAGTGATTGTATTATCAAGTTCTCCTCCGTTAAATAAGAACTTATCATTTCCACTTATGCTTCCATTTTTTACAAATATCTGTTCATAGCTGTTTTCTCCGCCACTTAGAGTTTCCTTTGCAAAATATATATATTTATATCCATCTTCATTGTATTCAGGCAAAGATACACTTCCTTCTGCCGCCTGTACTTTATATGATGATGTCGAACCCGTAACTGCAGGTACCATTTCAAGTGTGAGACCTGCTACAGGAGATGCTTTCTCGTAGCTTTCTCCCTTCTTATCAGGAAATCTGTAAAGATCAAACTTAGCTTTCGGTCTGGCTTTTATTGTAGAGCTTTCATTATCATCCTTCCAGACCTTATCTGCTTTATATTCCGTAGTATCTGCAAGCGTATTCGTTACTGTACCGCCTGTATATAATGCATCCATTTTAGAGGCATAATTCCCCTGATTTACATATACAGGTTCATACACTGTTGCATCTGTAACATTGTCTTTATTTGCAGGCTGAATGTTTGTTCCCTCATCAATAGAATATATATATGGTGCATTTTCAGAATCATATCCAAGAGAATTCGGCATTGATATTGACCAGATTCCATTGTTATCTTTTATTTCAATATATCCTTCTGCTTCCTTATCTGTTGCAGTAAGCAGAATTTTTGTATCTTCAGAAAACAAACTGGTACGTTTAGCTCCGCCTCTTTCATTCAATATATTAATCCATTCATTTATGGCAGGACGAGTACCATATGCATTATTTCCATCTGCCCATTTTTTTGTTGCATTATATGGGTTCAGTTTTGTATTTGTAAGAATTGTGTCAGAATTATTTGAATCCGTCTCATAAGATGATTTATATCCAGCTGGTGCGCTTGTTTCTGCCAGACGATATGTTACTGTTTTCCCCGCATCATCCCCAGATACTGCATATTCATTTAATTCCTTTGAGAAAGAATACACCCAAGTTGTATTATTACTCGATGTTTCATTCTTCGCTATTACAGGAACTGATGAATATCCCATAACTGAAATGGTATCTTTATTTACATCAGTCCATGCATTACTGTCCTGTACACAATACTGCAGTTTAAGAAGAGAAGAAATATCAGGTTTTGTATCACTTGCCCCGTCATTCCACTTCTTGATAAGATTTAAATTTTCGATTGCTTCCTGAGACTTAAATTCAAAAGAAGTTACATTTGTTCCAAATGTTACCGATGACTCCCCTATGGCTGATTGTCCTGATACCGGCTGCATAGTTACCACCATATCCTGAGATGTACTTACCGGATTTATTTTCATTGTACCATTTGCAGGTACATCTACTGTACCTCCGGCAGCAACTGAAATTGCCGCATCATTCCCTATTGTAACAGAAGCGTCTGCACTTAATTTATATGTAGTTTTATCGTTACCAGCGTAATTATAAGCAGTATTTGTTACGACATACCCATTTGAAGCTGGTGATGGTGTTCCCAAAAGCGTTGGAACACGGCTGAAACTTACAAGTGAAAATTTATCCAGACTGAATCCGGCTTTATCTTCACCATTCTTGTTCAACTGCACCATATCACCTGAAACTAAATTTACATCAATATCCTTTGCTGTAATCGCTGTTTCATCCGTTGCACTTTTTACTTCTGATGTTTCATTGGCAGATTCATTTGCAACAGGCAAATGTGTAATAACAAGATCATCTGACGACTTTACATCTATTCCACTGCTGAGCTGATGTTTTTTAAATGTCATTGTTACTTTGACAGTTCCTTCATCCGGCTCGTATTCCTGCTTTTCTCCAGCTATAACATTTCCATTTTCATCTTTTTTATCCGACATAAATGCAATGTCATAAAGAAGAGTATTATCTGCCGTAAACTCAGTACCTTTACTTATACCTGATATATCATCAGCCTTATCATTAAGTGCCTGCATATATGCTGTATAATTATAGCCTTTTGTTTCAGGTGTTACAGGCGTGACAACAAGGTTTGCATCTGACGGAACTGCCCCTGCTTTTTCAAGTTCAGCAGTTACAATTATATTGTCATCTTCATAATTAAAACTTGTTTTATTATCAGATTCAGCATCTGAATCTGAAGGTGATTCAACTGTTGAATCTGTATTCTTATCATGAACACTCACTGCTGTTTCATCTGTGCTCTGCTCAGAAGAAGAAGTCACATCTGCATTTACTGTTTCTGTGATTTTATAGTTAAAATTAATTTCAGTATCTTTTGAAATATCTGTCCACTCCGATGAAGAATCAGATGAGGATGAATACTGGATTAATATTTCTCCTGTGTTTTCGTCCGGGAATTTTCTTATTTTTTTCACCGGGCTGCCATCTATTGAGGCATTTTCAAAAGTATATCCGGAAATATCCGGTGCGGTTTCTGACATATCTATCTCATCTGAATTCGTTTTAAAATCAACCATGAATTTTTGATATCCGGACAGAATTTTCCCATCAGACATACATACACCAGTTAAGCTGATTTCATTATTACTGTTTATATCTCCAGCAAGCTTCAAAACTGCATCTGAAGGATTAAAATTGTAAAGTGATTCAGATGTCTGAGCTGATACTGCAGAAGTAATATTTCCAGATGCATTCACAACCATATATTCTGATGTATTTGATGCCAGAATTGAAACAATTCCGATTACTGCTACTGCTTTTTTCCAATAATTTTTTTTCATATTAGTCACCTATATTATAGTTTTTTATTTTGTATCATATTTTTTCATTGCATTATTTTATACTTTTATCAGAAAGTCCTCTTGCGGGCTTATCTGACAAGGTATATATTTTCTGAGTTGAAACTCATTTTATTATATCATTTTACATATTATTTATATATGTTTTTTTCACTGATTCAACAAATATTTTTCACAAAAATCACATTTTCACATACACTTGCTTCATATATTTGTACATGTTATACTGTCGGCAACTTAAAATAACGGCGC
>OBMA010001059.1_pt1 | contig 16744 bp, 14 predicted proteins | sample 1539141 | NCBI WGS metagenome assembly OBMA01 (sample SAMEA3991484, study PRJEB22521) | metagenome | biome: anthropogenic terrestrial biome; feature: sewage plant; material: raw primary sludge | place: Sweden | collected 2012-09-26 | reverse complement strand
CACGAAAATTCTATTTTATCTTTATTAAAACGATTATTTATCATCTCTGTCACCGTCGGTATGAATAATAAGTTCTTTCATTTTCTGAAAAACTTCCGGGAAGTTTTTCTTTAAATTCATTGGTTTAAATTCATTATCTAAAAATGCATGTGCTGTAGACGCTTTGTGTACCAATTTTTTTTCAGGCATACGATATATTTTATATTCAACTGTAAATCTGACTGCTGTGACCTTTTTTATATATGTATCTATCTCTATTTCATCATCATAGTGCAGTGCTTCTATATAATAATCATGCAGTTCAAGTACAGGAATAATTATACCAAGATTCTCCAGTTTTTCATAATTGATTCCAGCCTCATTCATCATATAAAGTCTTGCTTCTTCAAGAAATCGTGCATAATTTGAATGATGTACAACATGCATTTGGTCAGTTTCATAATAATTGATTTTTCTGTAATATGGTTTTAATTTTGTTTCATCTTCATAATCCATTTATATTATCTGCCTTCTTTTTTTGTTTTTGAATGTATATTTCCATTTTTCTCAGATGTTCGGTCCATTACCGGTATACTCAATTCGGGGGTAGGATCGGGATTAATCTTTACCTCTGTGCGATCCTCTTTTATAGGTGTTTCTTCCTTTTCACGAATCTTTACATCGCTTCTCATCTTTTCTTTTTCATCAGATTTTTCAAGATTTAATCTCATCTGCATTTTTTCTTCTTTTTCTCGTGCCTTAACTTTTTCTCTTTCATCATAGAGCTCATTTGCAAGCAAATCTGAAAGTTCAAGTATTTGACCATATCTGTCCTGTTGTGTAAGCTCATCCAGATTTCCAATCAATTCTGCTTTATTTTGAGAAATTTCGTTAACTTTTTCTTTTAATGTTTTTTCCATACGCTCATATTCTAATTCAATTTTATGAAGAGAATCGTTCACAAGATGATCAACCTCTGTCAGCATTTCATCTGTATAAATTAGCGATGCTGCATAAATATCTCCTGCTGCTCTTAAATTTTTTTTCTCATCAGTAGAAAGCTCAGACTCCCTGAATGCCTGTAACTCACCATCACGACGTTTTGAGACTCTTATCCTGCTTGCATTTTTCTCTGCCTGATACATTATTTCTTCTGCATCATTTTTAGCCTTGCTAATTATTGATGTACGTCTGTCAGTAATCTCGTGATACTCACGAAGTTCTTTCTCTACTGCTTCAAGTACATTATCAATTAATTGAACAGTATCATTTTTATCCACAACAGCTTTCTCTGACGAAAAAGCTGTTGTGGATGCATTTTCTATCTTTTCACGCAATTCTTCCAATAGAAGGATTGCTGTACTTTTATATTCCATATTTTCTCCTGCTTATAAAATAATATTTTTACTTCCGGAATATTTCAAAACTCCTGCACATAAATATGTTATCATACAGACGATTCTTACAAAAAAAGGAATTTTCATATACCTGTATACCCGTTCGGTCATAAGTGCAGACTTCAATTTATGTCCTGATCTGCTGTTATTCTGCATACGATAAATCAAAAGAGGTTCATCAATACCAACTGCATAATTATGCGGATTTTCTTTCAAAACTGACAGCCATACTACATAATCTTCATGAAAATTTCCATCCGGGAACTTATGCTTAAGTGCATCTTCGCGAAGCAAAATTACTGATGAACAGTTAATCTGATTTGTTTTCAAAAGATTCTGATATCTTATTATTTTATCACAACCTATATAATGATTAAGATCATTCCCATTTTCATCAATTAATTTCCTGCCTGTAAAGCAAATTGACGGATGTCTTCCTTTTATTGTGCAGTTATTCATTACCTTCAATTGTCTGTAAAGTTTATCTTCTGCCCATAAATCATCTGCATCCAAGAAAGCTATATACTTTCCCTTTGCTACCTTTATCGCAAAATTCCGATTTTCCGCTGGTCCCTTAACAGTTTTTGTTCTGTAAACCCTTAATTTTCCCGAACATTTTTCTGTTTTCCATCGTTCTAAAATTGCCTCATCTAGTGTACCCGCTACATTTATAAGAATCACTTCAAAATCTTTAAATGTGCTTTGAAAAACAGAATTCAATGTATCTTCAATTGTTTTATTCGCATCAAAACACGGTATGACCACGCTTACCAGCATATCATTCTCCATTAAAACATAATAAAATATCAGACAAATGAATCTAATATTCACACTCTGTATTTTTATAAATCAGAATTTTTTTATCCAATTACATTTTTACTGTCAAAAACTGTATCATATCCCAAACGTAAAAAGCTTTAACCAGTCTGACCATACAATCTCGGATCAGTATAACACTTTTTTTCAATCATAAAAAGCAAGTGTTGATTTGTACAAACATATTTAAATATTGTTATAAATTAAATGCTGTTTCTTCCTTTCTATTTATATTATATTTATGCATTCAAAAAAGGTATATCCCAAATCTGGAATATACCCTTCCGTTTATTAATCAAAATTCTGAATCATACTGCTGCATAGCATTATATTAAATATAGAAGCTGCCATTTATTACTGTCTGCATTATTACAGTTCAAATAAAAGTTCCTGATATGTAGGAATTGGCCAGGAATTCTTAGCAACAATCCCCTCAAGTTCGTCAGCAGGTTTTCTTACTGAATTAAAATAATTAAATACTTCATCATGATAGTATCTTGCCCACTTTTCCTCATCACCTTCATACTTCTTTGCACTTTCAATACGCTTTTTCAATTCTTCAGTTGCATCTTCAAGTGCTGAAACTTCCTTTGAAATTGTAGCAATAATCTTCTTATGAACATTAGGTTCTGTACCTGCTGCAGCTATGTCATCAGCTTCTTTAGCAATAGCTCCTTCATATTTCATTACAGCAGGGAGTATCTGTCTCTGAGCCATATCAACCATAACTCTTGCTTCAATATTGATACTCTTTGCATAAATTTCATATAAAACAGATGCTCTTGCTCTCAATTCAACCTCAGACATAACCTTCATTCTCTTCATAAGTGAAATAGTCCTGTCTGATGTATAATACTGAACCGCATCTACCATACATTTTATATTAGGAAGTCCCCTATGTTCAGCTTCTTTAACCCATTCATCAGAATAACCATTTCCATTGAATACTACTTTCTGATGTTCTGTTAAAGTCTTTCTGACATATACCTTTGCGGCACGTTCTACATTTTTCGTCTTTTCAAGTCTGTCAGCTGCCTTTGAAAGTTCATCTGCCACAATTGTATTGATAACTGTACATGGCTGTGAACATGGCTGTGTTGAGCCAACCATACGGAACTCAAACTTATTTCCGGTGAACGCAAATGGCGATGTACGATTACGATCTGTAGAATCCATCTTAAAGCGAGGAAGAGTTGAAACCCCTGGTTCGTAAGAATTGATCTTTGTCTTAGGCTTTGCTGTTCCCTTAGCTATAATCTGTTCTACCATTGATCCAAGCTGTTCACCAAGATAAATTGAAATTATTGCCGGAGGAGCCTCATTTGCCCCAAGTCTGTGATCATTTCCAACTGAAGATGCCGATGCACGAAGAAGCTCCGCATTATTATCAACTGCAGCAACTACAGCAGACAGAAATACCTGAAACTGTAAATTTGTTTCAGGTGAATCTGTAGGATCCATCAGATTTTCACCATCAGATGTTGCAACTGACCAGTTATTATGTTTTCCTGAACCATTTATTCCTGCAAACGGTTTTTCATGAAGAAGTACTTCAAGATCATGTCGATCTGCAACTTTCTTCATTATTTCCATTACAAGCTGGTTATTATCTGTTGCCGTGTTTGTATCATTATAAATCACTGCAAGTTCACACTGTCCTGGTGCAACTTCATTATGCTGTGTCTTTGCCAGAATACCATATTTCCAAAGTTCATCATTAAGATCATTCATAAAAATCAATATACGATCTTTTATAGATGCAAAATAATTGTCATCCAGTTCCTGTCCTTTAGGTGCAGGAGCTCCAAAAAGAGTGCGTCCGGTAAGCTCAAGGTCTTCTCTCTGTTCATACGCCTTCTTATCTACTACAAAATATTCCTGCTCAGGTCCTACTGAAGATCCGACTCTCTTTGGCATTTTTCCAAATAAAGCAAGCACACGTCTTGCCTGCTTATCTATTGCGTCCTGAGAACGAAGTAACGGAGTTTTGTTATCAAGTGATTCACCAGTATATGATGTAAATGCTGTTGGAACACAAAGAACCTTTGTTCCATCCGGAGTATCCTTTACAAATGCCGGAGAAGTGCAATCCCATGCTGTGTATCCTCTGGCTGCCGCTGTTGAACGGAGTCCACCAGATGGAAATGAAGAAGCATCTGGCTCAGCTCTCAGAAGTTCCTTACCAGAAAGTTCCATCAATACCTTGCCATCATGTGTTTCATTAATGAAAGAATCATGTTTTTCTGCTGTTATATTTGTAAGCGGCTGAAACCAATGTGTATAATGAGTTGCTCCGAGAGAAATTGCCCAATCCTTCATTGCTGCAGCAACATCATCTGCAATTGAAAGATCCAATGCTTTTCCCTCATCAATTGTTTCCCTAAGTGACTTATAAACCGCTTTGGGAAGCCTTTCCTTCATAACTGCATCATTAAATGTGTAAGATCCAAATAGTTCTGGTACATTCAAGTTTGACATATTCTTCTTCCTTTCTTTTACATATCCCAGATATAAAATAAATCAAGTATTGCAAAAAGACAACAAGTTAATTTTGGCAAATTTCTTAACTTTGTTAAGTCACACTGTAAACATCTCATCATTTTATATTTGAAACATTTTCTCACTTTGCTCTTTTTCATTCAGGAAACAAAAAAACCGACAGAAAAAGACACTACTTTTTCTGTCGGCATCGACTTCCTTTATGAAACTAGAGGCATTGTAAACCTCTTTTTACTTTTTGTCTATCCCCTTTTTAAAAAATCAGGAATTTTTATACTTTGTTGTGCTGAACGAGTCGGATTAGCTGTATTTTCTGATACAGACACTGGCTTTGATGTTGCTTTTACTGTATTTAAATCAGTATTTACAGCTGAATTTTCAGATTCAGCTTTCCTAGGAGAAGTAAATCCGGTTTTTTTCATTACTGGAGTTTCTGAATAATCAGCATTTGCCTTTACCGGAGTTTTAACTGTTGATGTTTTAGCACTTCCAGGCACACCAATCTTATCAGCCGCATCCTTGACAGCTTTATCAGCTTCTTCCAGTCCTGTTGCAATAATTGTAATACTTACATCATCACCTGTAACATCATTATCAACAGTACCAAAAATAATATTTGCATTTTCTCCAGCTACTTCAGTAAGATATGTAATTGCATCATATGCTTCAACAATTCCAACATTACCAGAGAAGTTTACAATTATATCAGATGCACCATTTACAGTTGTCTCAAGAAGTGGTGAATCCATAGCTTGCTTAATTGCATCAACTGCTTTATTATCACCGTTTGCCTTACCTATTCCAATATGAGCTATACCCTTATCTCTCATAACTGTCTGAATATCTGCAAAGTCAAGATTAATAAGTCCTGGTTTGTTTATAAGATCTGTTACTCCCTGCACACCCTGCTGAAGAACTTCATCTGCTTTCTTAAGTGCATCTGGAATGCTTGTACGTTTATCACATATCTGAAGAAGTTTATCATTCGGAATCACAATCAATGTGTCAACATTTTCACGAAGCTTTGCTATTCCCTTTATTGCGTTGTTCATCCTTGGTCTTCCTTCAAAAGAGAAAGGCTTAGTTACAACACCTACCGTAAGTATTCCAAGATTTCTTGCTATTTCAGCAACAATAGGAGCAGCACCGGTTCCGGTTCCGCCACCCATACCACATGTAACAAATACCATGTTGGCATCCTTTATAATATCATTAATCTCTTCTCTGTTTTCTTCTACTGCATTCGCACCAATTTCTGGCTTGGCACCTGCTCCCAACCCCTTTGTGAGTTTCTCGCCTATTTGAATTTTTGTTGTTGCTCGGCTAAGTGAAAGTGCCTGCTTATCTGTATTTATTGCAATAAGCTCAACACCTTCCACATTTTCATCAATCATGCGATTCACTGCATTATTTCCAGCTCCGCCCACACCTATAACCAAAATTCTTGCTGGTGACTTTTCATCATTTGATTTTATTTCAAGCAAGGTCTTGTCCTCCTAAAAAATATTTCATGATCATATAAACACACTTGGTATAATAATAAATGGTTTTTAATCAAATATCAAGATGCAACCATATCTTTATCTTAAATTTATAATTATTCTCCATATTTTTTAAAACTGATCTCAAGATTTTCAGATGAATAGTTTTTCATATCAAGCACTCCATTTTCTCCATCAACTTCATCAAGTATATTTTCCAGATTCATGATTTGAAACGGAAGATTTGTTCCATCTCCCAGTTCTATTGTCACTCCTCCTTTTTGAAGTTCAAGTTCGCCATATCTTGTAAATTCAATCCCATCTATATTAACTTTATATTTATTTATCAACTGTGTAATTTCAAGTATTGTTCCAAATTTTGCTTTATTTACCGCCGGTAGTTTTTTCCCAAGTGTCCAGTTTGTTATTTTTAATCCTTCTATATATGGAACATTTTTCTTACGGTCATCTGATGTTTCAAGAACAACTCCATCTTTATCTATATAAATATACTTTTCCATATATTCAATACATCCCGCCGTAGCCTTCTCATAAACTGTAACAACTACATCATTCTTATTTTTATAGTTAATATCATATTTGACAACAAACGGAATATCATTTACCGGATGAATCTTATTCTGTATATACATGACTACCGTATTTGAAATTTTCAGGTTGTTCATGATTTTTTCTTTTACCTCATCCGACGAAGACATTACACACCCATTTACTTCTATTGACTTTAAGTGAAACGTCGATAAATAGCCAATTAGCATAAGAAACACCACAAGGATTCCAATCAAAATAATCCTGCGTTTCATCTGGTTTCCTCCCCTTTAACAGCCTTCACTTTTCTTCCATTTTTATTTTTCATCTGAACCTTACGTACTTTCGCACTTTTAGGCTGTATCTGTCGTGAAACAGAAAGTACTATTCCCATTTCACCGAGAGTTGCAATAAGTGAAGATCCACCTGCACTGATAAGCGGAAGTGTAACTCCTGTATTAGGAATAGATCCTGTACTTACAGCTATATTTATCATAGCCTGAAGTGCTATATGTATCATTATTCCAAATACCAGTAATTTTCCAAACTGATCTGGTGCCCCATCTATTATAAAAAGCATTCTTCGTATTAACATTATATATATAATTATTACTGCAATTCCTCCTACAAATCCAAGTTCCTCACATATTGCAGCAAATATCATATCATTTTGAATCTGAGCTACATTCCCCATTTTTTGTTCGCCCTGTCCAAGGCCTTTTCCAAATAATCCTCCATTTCCAATCGCATATATACTCTGATTCGTCTGCCTGTTCTCGTCTTCTGTTGCTGTATCTTCTCCTGTGCTTGCTGAACTTGATGTTTTTCCGGCCCAGTTAGTAATTCTCTTTAAACGATATCCGCCTTTAAGAGGTATAAGAATTCCGACAGCAAGCACAACAATCAAAATAAGTATTGGAAGATTTTTAAAATTCGGAGTTGCAATCAGCCATATAAATCCGCATATTGCTCCACATATAATACCTGTACTTAAGTTTTCTATTGCAATCAGGCCAACTAAAGCTGCAGGAAATATCAGAATTTTCAGTAAATCTTTAATATTTTCCAATTTTTTATATCTGGCGACACATGTCTGTGCCATATACATTACCAATGCAATCTTTGCAAATTCTGATGGCTGAAATGATGAACCTCTTACTGTAACCCAACGTGATGCTCCATTTGCAACAACACCGCTGAATGAAACATATGCCTGAATTGCCGTCATAAATACCATAAATACAATAGTAAGGTATGAATATAAATGATAATTTATTTTTGTAAGAATCGCCATAAACAGAATTCCAACAAACATGAGTTTCATTTCTTTCTTCAGGTAATATAAAATATCCCCCTGATTTACGCGAGCATCAAAGGATCCGGCGCTAAAAACCATCACAATACCAAAGCCGCACAGAAATAAAACCAGAAATAGCATCTGATAGTCAAAATATTCTGTATGTTTGTATATATACTTTTCTTTGAACTCTTCAAAATTTCTTACTCCAAACATATACGACTCCGTAATAAATCTATTTCAGTTTGTTGACATATTCTTTAAATAATTCTCCACGCTGTTCATAGCTTTTAAACATATCCCAGCTTGCACATGCAGGTGAAAGAAGAACTGAATCTCCCGGTCTTGCATAATTGGCACATTCATTTACAGCATCTTCAAGACTCTCACATTTAATGATTTCGTTAAAACCATAATTCTTACAGCATCTGACGATTTCGTCCGCCGTGTCTCCTATCAGGGCAAGTATTCTTACCCTTCCTTTAAAACATGCAACCCATTCATCAAATGGTATTTTTTTATCATATCCGCCTCCTATAAGGCATGTCATTCCTTCCATTGCAAGGAGTGCTTTTATAGCAGCATCTGGATTCGTTCCCTTCGAGTCATTATAATACTTGACATCATTCAGTTCTCTTACAAATTCTATTCTGTGTTCTACACCTTTAAATTTACTTATAACATCTCTTATAACCTCTGCAGGAATTCCCATATAATATGTTATTGCTATTGCTGCAAGTACATTTTCCTTATTATGATCTCCGAGTATCTGTATTTCACTTGTCTGAATAATTTTTTTGTCTACCCCATTTTCCCTTACAATCATCCAGCCGTCTTTTGTCATTAAGACTCCTTCACTTAACTCTGCTGTACGACTGAAGAAAATTGTCTTGGCGTTCTTTACATATCCAGCTCTTTTTAATGTTTCAGGATCATCATAATTCAAAATACAAAAATCATCTTTATTCTGGTTCTCCTGAATTCTGAATTTACAATCTGCATAATTATCAAATGTATAATGTCTGTTCAAATGATCTGGTGTAAGATTAAGAACAGCAGAAACATGTGGATGAAATTTGTGAATTGATTCCAATTGGAAAGAACTGATTTCCGCTGCAACTAATGTGTTTTCATCAGTTTTATCTGCAAATTCTGCAAATGGCTGTCCAATATTTCCAACAACGAGAGCATTAGAAGTATATTTTTTGAATATTTCTCCGACAAGTGTTGTTGTTGTTGTTTTTCCATTTGTACCTGTAATTGCCGCTATTTTACCTTTGTTAAAAAATGCAGCAAGTTCAATTTCTCCCCATATTGGCACACCATGTGCCCTTACTTTATTTACAAATTCTGCATCTATTGGAATTCCAGGGCTTATGATAAATAAATCTGCCCATTCAATCAACTGTTCCGTAATTTCTCCAATTACAACTTTCACACGATCCGAATTTGAAAACTTATTTAATACATCTTGTACATTTATATTTATATTACCATCATATATCGTAACATCTGCACCATTTCTGATAAGCAGTCCTGCAGACGCTATACCGCTTTTACCAGCTCCGGCAACAATCACTTTTCTTCCATTCATAGAATAATATCCTCCATTTACTTATAATTACAATGCAATTATTCCAATAACACAAAATATAACAGCCATAACCGTAAATTTGGATGTGACTTCAGCTTCTTCCCATGCACCACGTCCTATTTTTATTACAGATTCCTTAGGAGGATTTCCCTGCTTATCTTTTTCAAAATGATGATGTATCGGAGACATGCGAAAAAATCTTTTCCCGGGTACTTTTCTTATCTCTTCCAAAGTTCCTTTTATGGTTCCATCTGCAATTTCTCTCTTTACTTCGGCATTTTTTGTTTTCTTATAATACAGTACCTGTATCATAACAGAAAGTACTTCTGCAAGATAAATGCAGGCCACTATTATTATTATTAAAGGATTTTGTGTAACAAGAGATGCTCCTGCTGCAATTCCTCCAAGTCCAAGAGAACCTGTATCACCCATAAATACTCTTGCCGGATTTATATTATACATCAAAAACGCAAGAAGTGCGCCTATAACAGCTCCTGTAAACGGTTCAATTCCTGTCTTATAAAGAACTGATGCAACTGTAAAAAATATCGAAATAACAACCCCTACAGATGCTCCGAGACCATCTAATCCGTCGGTAAAATTTGCACCATTTACCGTACCAAGAATCATAATTGCTACTATTACATAATACCATCCATGTACTTCATATTTTCCATTTATAAATGGAATCCGTATTTCTGTTCCAATTTTTGCCACAAAAGTCATATAGCATAAAAGTGCCGCCATGACAATAATCTGGCAAAAAAGTTTCTGCATAACAGTTAGTCCCTCTGATTGATGTTTAACAGTTTTCAACCAATCATCAAGAAATCCAACAAGACTGAATCCAACAAGAAACAAAATTACAATAATCATATTTTGATTCTTGCCTGCAAAAAATAATGAAACTACTGCGATTACAGGTATAAAGAAAACTCCTCCCATAGTAGGAGTTCCTTCTTTCTTTTTGTGTGATGCAAGTCCTTCTTCTCTTTCATGCTGCCCGATTTTTTTCTTTCTCATTGCTGGAATAAAAAAATGTCCGAGAATAGCTGTAATGATGAATGCTGCAATTACTGATACTGCAAAAGAATCAATGATTTTCATAACTGTACCTCATGTTTTATATTTATATTTCGCAATAATATTTGCAATAAAATGTTAAAGTATTTCTTCTGAACTATGAAATTTTTTATATTTTATAACAATATACCTCACATATAATTATTCTTAAAATCGAAATTTTCATTTTAATTTGCTGCAGCAGGAGTTGTACTTCCTGTACTTCCTGTACTTCCTGTACTTCCTGTACTTCCTGGAGATGCCCCATCAAATACAGAAGTTGCAATTTCATCTCCTGTTGTATTTGCTTCAACTTCTGCATCATTACCTGTTTTGTCAATGTTCATATACGGAAGAAGTTCAGTTGCAATCTTATTAAAAAGCAACGTACCTGCTGCTGATGATGACGGATCATCTACATGCGGTTCATCTACCACGCAATAAAGAACAACCTGCGGATCATCTACTGGTGAAAAACCTATAAAAGAAAGAACATATTTATTAGTACCACGTGGCTGTTTTTCGGCAGTTCCAGATTTTCCTCCTATGGAATATCCCGGAACTGCAGCCTTTTTTCCTGTACCGCCTGTTATAACATCCTTGAGCATTGACCTTAATTCAATAGAAGTATTGGTTGAAATAGGCCTTCGCACAAGAATTTTATCATAATTTTTCACAAGATTCCCTTCGCTGTCCAATACCTGTTTTACAACATGTGGCTGATAATAAAATCCTCCATTTATTGCTGAGCAAAATGCAGCACCCAATTGAATCATAGTTACATTTACGCCTTGTCCAAATGATGATGTGGCAAGTTCTACTTCATTCAATTTCTTATTTTTATCGTCATAAACCTGATTGCTGAGTTCTGTTTCTGATGGTTCATCCGGTAAATCAATGTTTGTTTTATGCCCGAATCCAAAAAGGCTCTGATACTCAGCAAATGTTGTTCTCCCTTCCTTTGCCGCTATCTGCATAAGAACATCGTTACATGAATATTCAATTCCCTGTGCAACCGTAATTAGTCCATGCCCAGAATGCTGATGACACCTGATATAAAAATCACCTATCTGCTGTCCTCCATCACATAAAAATTTTTCATCCGGAGTTGTAACTCCTTTATCAAGAGCTCCGGCAACAGTGAATGTCTTATATGTTGAACCAGGTTCATATGTACTTTTTACAGCAGAATCTGACCATAGTGCTGCAAGAGCATTATTTTTATATGTTTCCAATTCCTTCTTTGAAGCAGCATCTGAGGGACTGGCGTCTGTTACTGAAGCATATTCTTCATCTGAAATTTCAAATGATTTATAACTTTTCTTCGAATCTGCTGTTTCATTTTTCTGCTCATAATAAAATTTAGTTTTACTTAATTCATATGGATTGTTTGGATCATACTGATGTGAATTATAAAGAGCCAAAACCTCTCCGTTCTGTGGGTTCATGACTAATACCGAAATATTATTTGCCTGCATCTGCTGTTTTTCAAATTCTTCACATTTTGTCTGCACAATTCTTTGTATTTCTGAGTCAATTGTAGTTACAATACTATCGCCATCAACTGCAGGTTCTATTTTTCTAACTTCACGATTATCTTCTGTCCTTATTGTATAACTTCTTCCATTTTCCCCCGAAAGTACGTCATTATAACTACTTTCAAGTCCCTGCATTGAATTCTCACTTCCATAAAATCCTATAACATGACAGGCAAGTTCTCCATTAGGATAATCACGTTTATAATTATCTATAAAACTTATGCCGCGAACCTTTGATAATTTTTCGGCTTTCTCTTTCTCTGCTTTCTTTTCAGCAGCAGTTGTATTCTTATCTTCCTTTTCTGCTGTTGTATATGTTTTATCATTCTGGAATTCTTTCACTTTATCATAAGAAACTTCAACCAGTCTGTTGGTATCTGAGTCTTTTAAACCTTCTTTTTCAATAACATAATAATATGAATTAGGTTGTTTTTTCATTTCTGCAAGCAGAAAATCTGGAGAAATTCCAAAATATTCCTTTAATGCATCTAATGTTTCTTTCTGAATTTCATCTGCATCATCTCTGCTTATATTATTTTCTGACTTTGAGTATATATTAATTGGTTCAATTAATATATTGTATATTTTTTCGCTTGATGCAAGTATTGTCCCATTTCTGTCATATATATATCCGCGCTGCGCCTTTATATCAGTACTTGAATATTGCTTTTTTTTCTGTTCCTGAAGTTTTTCTACCGATTCATCATTTTTTACAAGACTTAAATAAGCTAAACGCGCAGACAAAGCAGTAAATAATACAACTATAATTACAAATCCGACTCTAAGACGTTTTCTTATTCTCTTTTCAATTTTTTTATTAACATTCTTTTCCATTTTATTTCCTTGTCAAAATTTTTTTACTCTTAATTTGCCAGCATTCATTCTACACCATATTATAAATAAAAGTGCAGATTGTTTCCACAAATCTGCACTTTACTTTTATAATTTCCGAAAAAACACATTTAATTTGTTGATGACGAAACATCTTTATACTGCTTTACATAGTCATCCTGATTAATCTGGTAATATTTCACCTGTCCGTCACGTGCATATACCATTCCTAATTCATTTGTTGCTTTCTGATAAATCTCTTCCATTGTATACATATTCTCAAGTGAGTTTTCAGCTTGCTTATTATCAGTCTGCTGATTTCTTATATCACTCTGCAAAGTCTCAATTGATGCTTTTTTCTCAACAACTTTTTGCTGTAAAAGCAGCATACCTATACTTGCTGCTGCCATAACTGCTACCATTGATAATATAATCAACATATATTTAGCATCAAAAGCCTTTGCACGATCAGCTTCCAATTCTGCAGCAGTATATACTTCTCTTTGTATTTTTTTACTTGAATTTCTTTTCTTTTCAGGTTCTGATACCCTTCTGTCTGGTTCTGCCAGAGCATTCCCGGTTATTCTGGCGGTATTTCCTTCTTCATAATAAATATTCCGTTCCATTCTTGCCATCTTTACTATTCCTTCCACATTTTTCAATACTTCATTTCAACTTTTTTTCAAATATTCGAAGTTTTGCACTGCTAGACCTTGGATTTTCTTCTAATTCTTCTTCTGATGGTGTTATTGGTTTTGCTGTAATCACCTTCCCTTTTGACTTCAGCCCACACACACATACAGGAAACTCAGGTGGACATATACAAGGTTTTTCTGCTTTTTTAAATGCTGTTTTTACAATTCTATCTTCCAGAGAATGAAATGTTATTATACACAGCCTTCCTCCATCATTTAAACTATCAATCATTCCATCTATTGAATTTTCCAAAACACTGAGTTCATGATTAATTTCTATACGAATCGCCTGAAAAGTTTTCTTGGATGGATGTCCGCCACGCCTTCTGGCCGGTGCAGGAATTGCTTCATGGATTATGTCATTCAACTCAAATGTTGTTTCTATCATTTTTTTCGACCTTGCCTCAACAATTTTATGTGCAATTCTTGAGGAAAAATTTTCTTCACCATAATCACGAAGAATTCGGTTTAAATCACTTTCTGAATAATTATTTACTACATCGCAAGCAGAAAGTGGTGATTCCTGATCCATTCTCATATCCAGTTTTCCATTTTCTCTATATGAGAAACCTCGTTCTGCATTATCAAACTGATATGAAGAAACTCCTAAATCCAATAGAATTCCATCTACCTTCTCTATGCCAAGATTACTCAGAACAGTGTCCATATTCACATAATTATTTTTTACTATTTTGACAAACGGGAATTCCGAAAGTCTCTTTGTAGCTGCTTTTATTGCTGCTGCGTCCTGATCTATTCCTATAAGCTTTCCATTTTTTAATCTCTTACATATATAATAGGAATGACCTCCGCCACCAACCGTGCCGTCAACATATGTACCGTCATCTTTAATAGATAGTCCTTCAAGCACTTCCTGAAGCATGATTGATTTATGCTTAAATTCCATATATATCCTCTTCTCTGAAGTTCATTTTAAATCAGATTTTTTAAATATTTTCGAATATCTGGCTTATATATTCTGTTGAAAACTCAGGTGTTTCTTCAAGCTCATCCCAGACAGGAGCACTCCATATTTCAATTCTGTTAATATTTCCAACTACAACTACTTCTTTATCTATCTTGACCTGATCACGATATTCTGAAGGAACTACTATTCTTCCCTGATCATCCATATCAATATCTTCTGCATTTGCCGCAAAGTATCTTTTCAGCTTTCGTATATCATTCTTATCTCCAAGTTCCTCAAGTTTATTCATAAAGACATCCCATTCATCTTCAGTATAAATATAAAGACAATTATCGAGACCTCTTGATATTACCAAAGCCTTTGTATCATCAATTCTTAATTTTGATGGAATAATAAGGCGGCCCTTTGTGTCAATATTACGTCTGAACTTTCCTTTAAGACTTTTTGACATGTCAGACCTCCTTTCAAATTAATCTCCATTTTATGGTTTTTTGTGGTAAATACATCCATATGTATTCATAATAAACCCCACTTTTGCTTTTTTCAAGCAGTTTCAAAGAAATATTCAAAACAAGAATGTCTGTTTTGCAGAATTTTTATTGTAGTCAATTGTGTATAGACTAAATATAGTTGTCGTCTTTATCACAGCCACTACATATTGTATTTATATATTTTTTGCCAGTTAAAGTGATTTTATGTGGTAATGAAAATTCATATCTAAAATCATTTTCTGCACAAAAAAATGCCCGCAAATATTTATTATTTGCGGGCATACTATATTATTACTTTATAACAAACATGAACCTTTTATCTGAATTTTTTATTAACAATTAAGAACCACTTTATGGTCAACATCATTTCTAATATTTATATTAAAACTCATTTTATAATGTGGCTAAAATATCATTCCTTATTGCATCAAGATGATGATCCATAAATCCAAAATCTTTTTCTTTATAATTCCATAGTGCATGTCCAATATTAAACTTCTGAAAAACCGAATGTATATCTGAAATCCATCTCATGGTGTCTTCTGCTTTTGCACGATCAATCACTCCATACTCACCACAGTATAAAGGGACATTGTTTTTTTCTGCTGCATCTACAGCCTTCTTGAACATACATTCAAAATATTCTTTCCCTATTCCATTTATATCATTGTCATAAATAGTTTTCACAAGATCACTTGATAAATGTTCACTTAATTTTTGATAATTTTCAATACTGTCCGGATAATTTACGACGAGATCGTCCGGCATATTATCAACCCAGTATGCCTGCTGATGTGTAAATATCAACGGTTCATAACAATGAAAATTATAAACAACTCTATCATCGACAGGTTTGTCAAGAAGAGGTACACTATTCACATTATTATATCTTACACCTCCCACCACAATCCAGGTGTCTGGTGCATATTCCCTTATAACAGGAATCACAGCTGAAACAACATTATTCCAAGCCTCATATACAGATGATACTACAACCTCGTTTAATAATTCAAACGCAACATGCGACGGATCATTTCCAAATTCTTTAGCAATACATCTCCACAAATTCTGAAATCTTTTTTGCAATGCTGCATCATAAAAAAATTTTTCACGATCAATATCTTTCTTTAATGGGTCAAAACTATATCCGAATATTTCGTGAAGATCAATTAATACATTAATACCATTCGTCTTTGCCCATTTAATGGCATTATGAAGCAGTTCATATCCAAAATCAGCAGACTTGCCTTCTTCATCCTCAAGAAGTATATAATCAACCGGAATTCTCACATGATCAAATCCCATTTCTGCAATTTTTTTTATATCATCTTCTTTTATAAATGAGAGAAAATGCTCCTCACTTTTATCATTGAACTGACTAAGCCATCCTCCAAGATTTATTCCTTTTTCGAATCCTTCAAATCTTCTCATATTTTTCCTTTCATTTAACATAATTACACATTCTGCATATACATAGTTTTTATCATGGTAAAAGGATACTTCCTACCATCATATCTGTAATATTATCATGTTTAAATTTAAGAAAATATAAAATTACTGTCATTATTTTTCATTTTTTGTTTTTGT
>OBMA010001055.1_pt1 | contig 16759 bp, 8 predicted proteins | sample 1539141 | NCBI WGS metagenome assembly OBMA01 (sample SAMEA3991484, study PRJEB22521) | metagenome | biome: anthropogenic terrestrial biome; feature: sewage plant; material: raw primary sludge | place: Sweden | collected 2012-09-26 | reverse complement strand
AGGTTGTTTCATATGTGTTTTATGAACGTTTAGGATGACGTATTGTCATACTGACATATCTCATTTTGAGATACAACACTTTCGATCCAAATTGGTCTCTTGGCCCAGTTGGTTAAGGCACCGTGCTAATAACGCGGGGATCAGCGGTTCGATCCCGCTAGAGACCATTTTTATTTTTTTTCCTCTATTGTTAAAAATAGCTCTTTACTATCATAAACTTTTACATCAAAAGCTCAATAAGGCTAATTGTTGTGGAAAGACGCAGTTTGGTGAAGAGAACACTTCCTGTTTTTGTTTTCTACATATACATAAAGCCTATTGTAAGCGCTTCACTCCAGTTCTGAAGTAATAATCAAACCAATCAGGAGCAATATGAGGATTGTTATAAAACTCATCTCTTTCTATTCCTACAATGTTGCTCCCCTTATAGTGCAGAAGTATTTTTGCGCATGCAGAACCAGCCTGCCAGTAATTTTTAGGAAACTGGATTTTGGACGTATCCATTTTTAACTTGAATAAATTCCTTATTACTGTTTCATACGCCTCTTCAATGTTTACTATAATGATATTTTCTCTCAGTGGCCTTCTCAAGTCGATAGGAAGTGACTCTACAATATTTTTGACAAGATTTATTACCGGGGTTTCATCTACTTCACAATTTTTAGAGTTGTATTCTTCGTCAAAAAATATTGGCATGTAGAGACTGCCCGGGAGAGGAATTCTTGACTCAACCTGTCTTTTGCCTCGTTTTGAGTATTTTATGAACTGTTGCAAAGGTCTAAGGTCGAAAATAGGTACGCATGTAGTATAATTGGTACCTATATCTATAATTATGGCATTCCTTGTATTACAGGATAAGCAGTGTACAATGGCCCTGGGGACAAACGAAACGTGAGCGCAGTCAAATTCCTTAAACAAGATGCTACAAATAATTCTTTTCTCTACTACAGAAATGAAGATATCTTCTAGTATCAACACTTGTACTTCTCGATTTCCCAAGATGTTGCAAATTTGGAAGTAATGTTCAAATATTTTTTTCAATTCTTCCCTATTTTTTTCATTAATACTACCTGTTTTCCAGGCGATAATTTCTTGTGGACACGCATCAGCACTTCTTCCAATTTCGATTCTGTTAGCTCCCAAATAGACTATCACAATAGTATTCGACATTTCCTCATAGGGTTTCCTGGGTAGATTTTTTTTATCATTTCACAGTGTCGAATATTGTAGTATTTGTACCTCTTTTGTTTATGTCTCTCGGCTACAATAGAAGTTCCGACAATTAGATTCTAACAAAAAAGAGAACTGTTTTTGAGGTCTTTATGCCCCCAAAACGAAGTTTATAATCAAACAACAGATTTACTTCATATCAAAATACCCATCACAAAGTACAACAATCTACCATGGGTGCCGTAATTTCTTTGCCAGTTAGCATGGCGGGCTCATTCGTGGCGTCCTGTTTTGGAGGTTGCTGCTCAAACTTGGTGACTAAGACTGCATCTTCCCTAGGATCTTCTTCTTTAGGGACAAGACTTCTGTACGCCGTTTGGCTTTTACTTAACTCATTGATATCATGGGTGTCCTATTCTGCGAACAAATCAATCCTATGGCCAGGGAAGACATGTACTGGGACTGGGGAATGTGGATTTTTTACAGTTCATAGGTTGAATTTTGCATTGGGATGCTTACATTTGATATTGGCGCTTGTACTAACGGGCGTAAAGTCGACTAATGACGTAAGAGCAGCATTACAGAATTCGTGGTGGAGTTTAAAATTTATACTGTATTTATGTCTCATTGTTTTGTCATTTGTCATCCCCAATGACTTTTATATTTTCTTTTCCAAGTGGGTGTCAGTCCCTAGTGGAGCAATTTTCATCCTGGTTGGGCTTATATTATTAGTAGACTTCGCTCATGAGTGGGCTGAAACGTGTATTAGTCACGTTGAGTCAGAAGATGAAGATTCCTCATTCTGGCAACGATTTTTGGTTTTAGGGACAACTTCAATGTATACCGCATCGATTATCATGACTGTTGTTATGTATGTTATGTTTTGTCATCAACAATGTAACATGAATCAAACAGCGGTAACAGTCAATTTAATATTAACTGTTATAACGCTTGTCTTATCGGTGAATCCTAAGATCCAAGAGGCCAACCCTAAAAGTGGGCTGGCCCAAAGTAGTATGGTTTCTGTTTACTGTACTTATTTGACAATGAGTGCCATGTCTTCCGAACCGGATGACAAAATGTGTAATCCGTTGGTTAGATCTAGTGGAACCCGTAAGTTTAGTATCATTTTGGGCTCTTTATTTACTTTTATTGCGATTGCTTACACCACAACTAGAGCCGCTGCTAATAGTGCTTTTCAAGGCACCAATACTAATGGTGCTATATATCTCGGGAATGATATCGAGTACGAAGGACTAGGTGGACAGACAAGAAATCAGTTGAGGTATGAAGCTATTAAACAAGCTGTAGAAGAAGGATCTTTACCGGAAAGTGCCTTATATGATACCGCTTGGTTAGGGACATCATCTCCTACAGGCGCAATGGATAACCAAAATGATGATGAAAGGACTGGAACCAAGTACAATTACACTCTGTTCCACGTTATATTCTTTCTGGCAACCCAGTGGATTGCAATTTTACTAACAATAAACGTTACCCAGGATGATGTAGGTGATTTTATACCCGTAGGAAGAACATATTTTTATTCTTGGGTAAAAATAGTTAGTGCATGGATATGTTATGCCCTTTACGGTTGGACAGTGGTAGCCCCAGCGATTATGCCCGATAGATTTGATTACGAGAATTACTATTAAATAGACTAACACAAAAAGATTTTCTTATAATGTATGTAACTTTTTTTTAAGTAGCCCCCAGTAGAAACACTAATTTTACTATACTCATGCACTAGTTTCAAGAAGATGAGTAAACCTCCCTCAAAAAAAAATGGATCTTAATTACCTAATTGAGATATCGCTTCTCGAGGATTATTTTAACTATCCTCTATTTATTTGAAATGCCAATTACAGTTATTATCGATCGACCGTTTTCGAAGGATCTCTTTTCTTCTTTTAAAGGTAGAAAACATTCTCTCAACCTTCTTTATGCGATATTCGGAGTTTGCGCCGTGCTTCAAAGATATGGTAAAACAAAATCATTGTGGCTAAAGAAATGTCTGGTGAAAATATCAATAACAAAAGTCAGCATACAGTGATTGTAAAAGAAAGGGATTTGTCTTCGAAACATTTCGAAATATGGATTCTATCGTTAATGTTGTTGAAGACGATGTTAAGTACGCGCAGAGAGTGACTAGCTTCAGCTCACCACAAAATGCAAATGTCAAGGTCTTCACCATTCCCCGGCATTCCTTCACAGCGTTTAGACTGTCGTATGTTTCACCTACAGAGCTTTCAGCATGTTCACAGGTGACTTTGCTAGGTGGTATTCCAAAACAATGGTACGCTGATCAAAATAATCAAGTCTGGAAACTTCTAACTAAAATTTCACTTCGGAAGGTTAGGAAGCAATCTGACATGCTAAGAAGATATGGCTATGGAACAATTTACAAAAAGCGTGTAGGGAAGATCCCAACTGCATTGTACTTAAGAAAGCACTTTACATGGTCCTATGAAGATAATACATCAATTCACAACGGTCATCGTCTTAAAGAAGCGGAAATGGAGATGAGGAGAACTAGGTCAAGTCCTGCGCAGAAAAGTGAATATAAATTAAGTCTACCCAGAAGGTGTAGGAGTTCTTCCGATCAAAATTTCATGCGACAAGAGCTTTTGAAAGAAAAAAAATCAGAGCTTTCTAGCAACAATAGTTTGCCTCTCATCGATACGGCGCAAGCCGTGGATATCCACCCAGTTTTACATGAAGAAGATCAAGAAAATACAAATAAAAGGAATAAATCACTCCTTTCGAATTTGAAACGAAAAGATCTAGGGGAATCAAAAAGCATATCCAGAAAAGATTATTCGCATTTTGATAGAATACCGAGCCCCTCTTCAGCCAGAAGTGTTAGAGAAACAGACTTTAATTATAATAGAGAACCTTCTGAAGATACTTTGAGATATCCCGACAGTATAATTGAAGTAACAAATCGGACAAGCCCCGCCCCAAATAGTATTCTAAGTAGATCAGGACAATTTGTTAACTCGAATGACCTAAGTGATGGCTTTTCAACATCTAATACTATCAATAACGTGGGATTAAATGCAAATGAAAAGATTTTTTTTAATGCTCTGCAAAGTATGGAAAAGGAAAACTTGATGCTGTGGAAAACATCCCAGAAATATGGGACTTATCTCGATGAAAGACGTAAAAGTGCGGATGCCTTTCAAAAAAGAGAAAGAGGTTCATGCGTGGACATTGGTAAGTTGCATTCGAGTCATCTTCCGTTTATTAATATCCTACCTCCATGGCCTACCGAACTGACGGAGGAAGAGAGAATTATACACGATAGGCTAGCCTCTAAACATTCTCATCATATAAGAAAACATGTTCACAATGCTCGAAACAAAACTAGCTGCAAAATCAAAGATAGTGTTGGAACTTTCTTAGGTATGACAAATTCACTAACAAATAAAGCAACTATCAAGAGACGCACCGGTCAGATCCTTAAAAAAGAAAAAATGCTAATGATGGTAAAAGAAGCTATACAAAATAAAGTACCACTTCCCAACTTCTCTGAAAACGAGTGCTTTGATACAAGGGTCAGTGAACGGTGGAAAGAATATATTGTTATTGCAAGATCCACGGGAAGATTCGATCCCCCGATACTTTTACAGTTCTATCGTCATCGTCATATCCCAGAAATCGAAGATATCAGTTCCATAGCTACAAAGTATCACCGCAACCCGTTGGATTTTTTTCTTTCAAGAAATTGTATTGTAAAATTCTACAGCTCTCTAGACAAAACTATATCCATACAAAAGCCTGATAAGCGGTTAGGTGGGTTTATAGACGAGAGTATTGAAAAGAAGGACGAATTAAAACACTATTCCCCCATTAAAATTTTTATTTTAAGATGCAGCAGTATTCGCTCGTCTGGTAGATGGTACAAATTTCTACTAGAATCTTTGGACCGACAACTATTTACACCTGCCATCAACTTGAAAATTCCATTAACTGAGATCTCGATAAAAATAAACTTGAATGAAATTATATTCCAAAAGCTAATAGATTTAGGGAAGCAGGAAAAAGATAGATTAAAAATATGTTTTCTTCAAAGAGGTTATAAAATTTTCCAGCATCCCATTTTACGATATTTCACAGTTGCTATTTTGGAGAAATTAAAATTGGCGCATTATGACTATCTGATTAGGAAATGGGATACAGAAAATCCTGTACTAGGATGTGCCCTGAAAAGATATGATAGATTGGAGTGGATCCCATGTGATGAAGATTCTCTGGTAACTGGAATTTTTGCATTTTGTCAATCTCACCTAATCCAGTACAGGCCAATTGCGAATCGTTTAAGGGAAACAAAATCTTTAGAAGGAAAATGTCTGAAAGAACCAACACCTATTGAAGGTTTTTTAATAAGATTGACTGACAAGTATGGCTCTGCGAGGACAAATTTTGGTAAATATAGTATTTCAACAGCTTACTTCTTCACGTGTGAGAATTTGCTTTTTTCGATGAAAGCATATAGAGCAAACCCACCATTGCCTATAGATTCGATGATTGACGACACTAGCACAGAAATAGAAAAAGAAGAAATTTGGAAACAGTGGAAGAAAATTCCAGAGGTTTACGAGCAACAACCTTATCCCTTAGACGCAAATGATCACATCGAGTGGATGAACTGTCAAACGACCCAAAGTGAATATGATTCCAGAGATTTCTATGCTTTCCATTGTTTTCATAGAAGGATTGATCAAATACTAAAAACGGACAATGTGATTGACCTAACTGAGGTGAAAGATATATATCAAGGAACAAGGACTGATTACGAAGCAGACAAAATAAAATATGGGGTTTACAAGGAAGCTAGTGAAATCTTTTGGCATAGAAACTACGAGATTGATGATGTTTCACGGTCCGTAATAAATATAGAAACCTCAAATGGACTCCTCTTGAAGCTGCTTGCTACATCAGCAACAGTTGCTGAAGAGTGGGTCATAAAGCTGAAACAAATGATATCCTATTGGAAAAACAAGCAAAGGGAAGATACGGAGAGGCTTTTAAAAATAAGGCGTTCAAATGCAGGTCTTTTGATGCTAAATGGAGAAGAGGAAACAAAAATTGGTGAGAATACATTGCGCTGGATCGTAGAACATGGGCGTGCAGATGAGCAAACCTTTAATGCAAATGGAATATCATTAAGTAGGCCGTTAATTCAAAAGGGACCTTTATATCAAAAGCCGCACAAGCATTCTGTTTTCTCGAAGTACTACGTCGTTTTGATATCAGGTTTTATTGTACTGTTCCACTGCTTTCATAGATCAACCACAGGTTTTGCTAAGGAAGTTTTGGAGTATGCTCATTATGTAACCATTCCGATTGACGATTGCTACCTATACTCTGGGACCACAACAGAACTAGACCTTCTGCAGAGAGATCGTACTTTTGACGAAATAAACTATGGATCCCACGCTCTCCCACGAGTTTATGGGGACGGATGGCGATCTGTAGAAGACGAGAGTTCGCGATGCTTTACGCTTTGGTTTGGAACAAGGCGTGCCCTTTCTAGCAATCGCTTACAGAAGAAAGGGAATGAAAAGCAATATACGCAAGATTATGGTAGACAAGATAATAATATTGACCCACCTTCTGCTCCGGAAGCTGACTTGAATAACACTAATGTTCCAAGTAACACAGATAAGATCCATTTCACTAAAAAGTTAGGTGTGAGCGGCAAGTCAATGGTTTTCATGGCAAGATCAAGACAGGAAAGAGATCTTTGGGTAATGTCTATTTACTATGAACTTGAAAGACTAAGAAGAACTGCGTCCACTTCAAATTCACGGAATCAAGCTATGTAACAATATATAGTTAAGAAACGTTTGGCGGGATGCTTCCTTTTTATTATTGCATAAAATTTAGTGTATACTCTATATATAATCCATATGGAGGGGACAGTTGTTATTACCGCTCTCTATAAGACTCGAGAATGAACTGCGTCTGGTTATGCCATCGATTCCTTTATCCATATCACTAAGTAATAATACTGGCATATCATTTTCATTTTCATTTTCATTAGTACCCTCCTCCTCAGAATGAAGTGAAAATCTAATATTAGGAATCAGAGCTGGCTGTACTGAAGAAGCGACAGTTTCTAAGTTTTCTATATTGCTATGTTCACCCTCAGTGAGAAGGTTTCTGTCATTCACCATATTTGCGGTAGCATTTTCATTATCAAATGGAGAATCAATATGAATAGTAGTTGTAGATTCAGCATCCGACAGTGATCCTGAACTATTATCAAGTTCATTATCGGTCGAATCATCATTATCCTCTTCGTCATCGTCATCATCTTCATCAAAACTTAGACCGAAACTGTAGCAAAGAGTTTCTAAAACAAAAGTCCAGGAGCTGGCCTCGACTAGTTCATCAATTTTATCACTGTAGTCAACGTTCAAATAGCCCACCTTAATCTTCAATTCATTGGGCCTTCTTCTTCCAAAACTTGTAAAGCATCTGTAATCTTGAAATAGTACGGATTTTTTTGCTTCCATATTACTATTTGATACAGCAACAATACCCAAATGTTCATGAATATTTTCGGGATATAGAGTATTTTTCAGCCAAATAGGTGAAAATTGTGTCGAGGAACTCTTTGATTTGAGATTTGAGATGGAATCTAGTGAATCTATCTTGTGTAATACCGATCCATAGTCCAGAACATAATTATTTCGATCAACGAAACAAAACTGCAAACGCGCAAATTTAATGGTTAAAGCTTTTAGGCTGTTATAAATAACAATTAAACTGTCTTCTTCCTTCAATTTCGTAAAATCAATCTGTAAGATTATTGCCAAATTATCAGGTTTTTCTCGTTTTAGGGAAAGAATTGAGCTTATCGTAGTTAGAACAGATTGTATACTGTCAACAGTACTCTGCCTAGAACATTCTCCTGAATTTAAGGTGAATCCCCTCCTTATGATTACAGTATCATTATCGTGCACATTTGCAACTTCAACAACTTTGTTAGGATTGATTAAACCTAGAAAGGTACTCGTCTCGTACCTACCATTACCAACATCTTTTGAAAAGTTCTTTATAATGGGAAGAATAGGCAGGGTGGAAGTGATATTGTCCTCATTGAATACAAAATCCTGATTCAATATACCAGATATCCATTTCTGTACAGTTGTGCTTTCGTCAGAATTTATATTCTGAACAATGTAAAGATCTGATAAATCGGCGCAATGTTGTTTATTTAAGGTGCATTTGAGTACTGAAGCTTCGAGTGTAGTCATTCTCAAGTTGGCAATAGGTGTAAATACTTCTAAATTCTTTAGTCTAGTTTCCAAAACATCAACATCGTTATCCACTTCTGCTATTACAAATGCGTCTTCAAATAAGAAACACCAGCATTGTATATATCTCTGACCATCTTTGGAAATCATCAATTTGTCTACCAACCTTAGTAATCCATAGTCCCCGTCTATTCTCCAATCCTGCAATTCTTCCTGGAAATTGTTCAAAAGAATTTGAATAAAATATGACCTTAACAGCGGCAACGTTATTTTGGTTTCGTCATCCTTTGCTCTTACCGAATTGGAAACAGCAGAAATAGAATCATTAGCTGATAACGCTACAGAGGTGTCTGCTAAGATAGAGTTTGCTCCGGACGGAATTCTTCTGTGCCCCAGGGGTGAATGTAAAAATGTATAGTTTGATTTTTTTTGTGGAATTTGGTTTCTTTCCTTGGGGGGTGCAGCCAATATGAGATTTGGGTTTAGACTTGGAGCTTGAGAATATATCGTTTGTCTTTCAACAGGTGTATAGGATAAACCAAAAGGAGGCAAGAGTGGTGAATAAGGAGGAAAGCGGGACTGAGGTGTGATTGATAACTCAGAATCAGGAATCTTATGAATCAAAAAATCAGAAATTAGAATATCCTTTAGTTCATCATTTTCTGGAATGCATTGAACGGCTTTGTTAGTATCTTTTTTACATTTGGTACAAAAAGGAAATAGCGCACGAACGTCTGCCTTTGAAGTGGTGCCAAAAGAGATAATAAGACATTCTTGGTGACTTAAGTGGCCACATGCAAGCTCTATAATTTTCTCTCCCTTTCTTCTGTTAGAAATAGGCTCGTCACATAACGTACAAGAAGCATTCAAAAAGGATTTTTTAATAGAGGTTCTTTGTATTGGATAGCCAAATGGAGCGACCTTGGGTGGTATATTATCTGATAAATTTTCGGCCCTTGGAGGCTCATTTGCTCGGGATAGGTTACTATTACTTGCGTGAAAGAGATTGGAATTAGGTCTTGGCAAAGACGATGTTCTGTGAGGGTGTTGTGGTAAATAATCAGTGGAAACCGTAGAAGGTGTATTCATTAGATTACCGTCTTCATTGCCAGAAGAGTTTGAAGAAGTGACCCTAGATTTGGGTGAGAACGAAAATGTAGAGGAGGAAATAGGAGAAGGTGAGAATCTTTTCTTTTTAGCACTACTTCTTTGGAACCTGGCTAACTTTTCCGTCCATTTTTTTCCTCTTGACAATGGAGATAGAGTGCTGGGCTTCTCTAGCTCTATTATTTGGTTGGGCGTTCTCGACAAGGTACCACTATATTGTGTCGAGCTACCAAAATTGTGAAAAGGGGAAACTATATTGTCTGTAGGAGTTTCCATCATTTAAAAGTTGTTTCCGCTGTATCCTGTATCTTCCTTTTTTAGCGCGGATGCTAGATGGGTTAAAACAGTTTTAAAATATTTTCAAATTACTTTTTTATGCCTTTCTTTTGTCGTCAACTTTTCGAGGAAATTCTCGGTATTTTCTTTAGCTACTATCGCCTTTCATATTTTGATGCAGAAAAGTACATGATGTGTAAATTAACAAGCTACATATCGCCGCACCCAAAAAAAAAAAAGAAAAGAAGGGAAATTGTTCAAAATTATGACAGGTTACCTATGGACATGTGTCGTCTAATCACTACCTTTATATTTTTTAATTAATTCATGTGCACAGGCCTGCTTTCTACTATTGAGCAATACGCCTTCTAAATGACTCTCCTACTTCAAAAATGTATCAGAGTAGAACTGCGGAAAGATCCAATATTTAACGCTTCTTCTTCACTCGAAATATTTCTGTCAGTTTTAGAATCTGTTATATATCCCTTTAAAGGAAACTTGATACTTCTAGATTTTCATCTTGTCGATGTTCAAACAACGTGTTATCAGAGAAACAGCTCTATGAGAAATCAGCTGATGTCAGTATTCTGTCAGTCACTTCGTGAATTTACATTGACTGCGCTTTCGTGCAATTCATACTGTATTATTATAGTTGCAACTAGATGGCAAAAAATTGCTAATGCCCTAAAAATGACAGGCCGGTAACCCTAAGCTTTTTTTACCCGGAGAGGGTCATGCCTCTGTGAAGCTTTTTTTGCTTTCTGAAAAAATTTTACCGAAGTAAAGAAAAATTTCAGCAGAAGAGATGAGATGAGCTAAAGCATCGTGTTATTCAAAATACTTTTAAGAAAAAACCCGACCCGACTAATATTGCTAAAACTATCATGGCTCTAGCTATCTCCCACGAGGATACTCAGATTTTGCTAAAGGACAAAAATATTCTACAGGAATCGGTCTTGAACAAATACAGAACTGCTGGACAAATTGCACAAACTGCTTTGAAATATGTTACTTCTTTGATCAATGATTCATATCACTCTAAGACCACACAGCGCCAATTAACCGTGCCAGAGCTATGTTTGCTTACCGATTCTTTTATTTTGACCCGGTTGGAACAATATTATAAAAACAAAGTTAATGAAAGAGGTATTGCCATTCCAACCACTATTGATATCGACCAAATTTCTGGTGGATGGTGCCCCGAAATAGATGATACTCAAAATTTGTTAAACTGGAATAAAGGGAAAGACTCCACTTTTGCATCATCTGTCACTGGGACTTTGAGACCGGGGGATTTAGTCAAGATTACACTAGGTGTTCATATTGATGGTTACACCTCTGAAGTTTCTCATACTATGGTTATTTACCCCGTTGATGAAACCAAACCTATTCCTCAACCCACTGGGCCACTACTAGGTGGTAAAGCGGATGCTGTAGCTGCTGCTCACATTGCTATGGAAACAGTTGTTGCTTTATTAGCCTGTGCTCTGACTCCAGAAAAGCTTCCTGCCTCACTGGGAGGAACTTCAAGTGGTATCACAGGCCAATTGATTAGAACTATAGTGGATACTATTGCCAGATCTTATAACTGTGGCGTTGTTCCTGGTTCTCGTGTAAGAAGGATTAGAAGATTCCTGGCAGGCCAAAACGAAGGTATTGTTGCCGAAAGGGAATATAAGGGTGTTGTTTGGACAGAGTCCCATCAAGAAGCAGATTTGCTATCTAATACTGATGCCAAGGATTTAACAGTGGTAGATCGTGGACAATCGACTCCATTCACTAATGTTTCTGCTATTCCAAGTGATGATTTCGTTGTTCAATCAGGTGAAGTGTATTTAATTGATTTGAAAATGGCATCTTTGGAGCATTGTACCAAAAAGGGTTTAGTAACTTTAGAAACCGTTGACTCTTACACAGGTAAATCTCATAAGGCTGGAGAATTGATTGCAAGACCCGGTGCATATGTTAGAGATTTTGCTCAAACCCATATTCTTAAATTAAAGACTTCTAGACAATTATTAACTAAAATCGATAAACAAGGCGTTTATCCATTCAAGTTATCTCATTTATCTTCTAACTTTCCTTTCGTTCACGAAAATGAAGAAGAACTCCAAAGCTTAAAGAAAGATTTGAAATCATTTAGACTTGGGATGAGTGAGATTTCCAACAACTACTTATGTGTGGAAAGTCCAATACAAATTGCTAGATGGGTTCCATGGGACCATATTTTAAAGGCTACCAATCCAAACGGTAATTTAAGTTATGATGCAACCTCTACATTAACATTACCTGGGCATGAGTTACCTTTACCAAAATTGGGTGTTTCAGCCATCAAGCTTAAATCCTTAATGAATTCAACCAAGGAATCGATTTCTTTACCAGTTGCTCGTGAATGTAATACCATCGTATTATGTGACTCTAGTGTAAGTACAACGGACAGACCCGAATTATTGAGATTAACTGGTGGTTCTAAGACCTGTCAACCGAGCTGGATTCACTCTCAGCACGAATTAAATCCACAAGATTCAATTATTCAAGGGATCTTTCTATTAGCTACTTTGGCCAAGGATAAGAGGTTCGGTCTATTATTAAAGGAAACGCAGCCAATGAAGCAGAAGAGTGTTGAGACATCAAATGGCGGAGTTGAAGAAACCATGAAAATGTAGGAAACTTCATCATTTCTAAAGCTAGTATATAAATAATATAAGTATATCATAAAATGTAAAATAGAATATTATAAAAAAAGTCAACCTAGCTGTACTAAAACCGCTTGGTTCATTTGCTCAGAATCTTGCATTATAATTACATTTTATTTGCTATACAGATGAGATGGAAGATTAAATATCTCACGCCTGTTTCGTCATGCTTTTGTAACACCGGCGGATTGAGAGACATGGGCTTCTAATATTAAATCATGTCATCGTCATCGTCGATGTCATCATCACCAATTGACAAAGATGAGCCGGGTGCTCTGAAGTTAGCAGGTTCTTCCACAAACTGGGAAAAATGAAAAACAATAAAGGCAACCCCTAAAATAAAAGTAAACATTCCCGCCAATATGTTGTAGATACCGCCGAAGCTGATTATCAGACTTAGTAAAATATAAGATAAACCCCTTCCAAGAAAACTAAAGTAAAAGGAAGCATACCTGTAAAGATTTGACGGAACCTTGAACTCCAGATAGACGATAGGTACGGAGAGTGCCAGTCCGTAAACTGCCAAGAGGAAGACGTTTAAATTGGTGAAAATATACGTCAATTGTGAAAGGGCAGCAATAATGTCTATGCAGCCAATTGATATATTTGCAATCTTGAAGAATTTTGGAGGAATAACTGACATCCTTTCGTTTGTGATCCCTTGTGGTTATTTGACTTTGTTTATTGTCCTCTCTTGTAAGACATACATATTAATGGTCATAGTTTTCCACTCGAAGTATTTTTCCGTTGCGGATCTACGCTACTCTACCCCCGCCCCCCTACACCCAGGGAGCGCTGTTTCATCAAATGAGAAAAGATGCCTTCACCTTCAATAGGTAGATCAAGATTCAAGGGAAAACAGAAGAAAGAAGTGCTTATACAATGGAAGGAACTTATTTTAAAACATACGAAAATTACTACTCAATTACTCTCGCAAATTGTCTCAACTCTGAACGATAGCCAAAATATAAGAATACACGAAGAAAACAGTGATAGAAGTAATAGTAACAGAAAAACTATTTTATGTTATATATTAAGAAACTATTTTTTTAGAGGTTTGTATATTTTGTAGTTGGTAAAATTGAAAATTTTGTGAATTTGTATTAGACGAAGATATTATCTCTTCCCCTAAAAAAAGTATCAAAATCGAATTGCATTCATTTTCGTTAGCAAGAAAACTGGAGTGGTAAATCTTCATTTCCCCTTGTATTTCTCAGCGCTCTTATTTGGTTGGTTCACCTTGAGTTTGTTCAGCTGGAGCTTGTTGTTGCTGTTGTTGCTGTTGCTGTTGCTGTTGTTGTTGTTGTTGTTGATCTTCTTGACCAGATTCAGAAATATCAGAGGTCCATAAGGTCAAGTTGTCCCTTAATAATTGCATGATCAAAGTGCTATCCTTGTATGATTCTTCAGATAAAGTATCTAACTCAGCAATAGCATCATCAAAGGCTTGTTTGGCCAAGTGGCAAGCCTTATCAGGAGAGTTTTGAATTTCGTAATAGAAGACGGAGAAATTCAAAGCTAGACCTAAACGAATTGGGTGAGTTGGAGGCAATTCAGTTGTGGCGATTTCGGAAGCGGTTTTATAAGCCTCCAAAGAGGAGTTGGTTGCCTTTTCTCTTGCATCTCCGCTGGAAAATTCAGCTAAATAACGGTGGTAGTCACCCTTCATCTTATAGTAAAATACTTTAGACTCACCAGTAGTAGCAGAAGGGATTAAATGAGAATCTAACACAGATAAAATGTCGTCAGAGATTTTGGTCAATTCAGTTTCAATTTTAGAACGGTAAGAACGGATTAATTCAACTTGATGTTCAGATTTCTCCTTTGATTCTTCTTTTTGTTCGATCGAAGAAACTATTCTCCATGAAGCACGGCGAGCACCGATGACGTTCTTGTAAGCAACCGACAATAGATTCCGTTCTTCGACAGATAACTCTTGACCTGATGAAGCAACGGCCTTCATGTTTTCGACCATTTCTTCATAACGTTCGGCTTGTTCAGCTAATTTAGCTAGGTAAACAGAATCTTCACGAGTTTGGGACATTTTTTTTGTTGTAACGGGTACTTTTTGTTGATTTGATAATTTTTCTTTTTACTTCGTTTTGAAATTGTCAGAGTATTAACCTTCTGTCCAAGTTTTCTCGTTCTTTGCTTTTCCCCCTTAATCAATCGAAAAAAATAATGATTAAAAACCGGGAGAGGCAATTTTTTTTGAAAAAATAAGTTAGTAATTGAAATTTGATAAAAAGAACGAATGTTTAAGATAGCTCAAAAGATTTCGTAACCTTTGATGATGAATATTTGAAGAAAAAAAAACTACTGGAGGGACTTATAATAACATTTGCCCCTTTCGACCGACTTTTTCCTCGTATTTCGTGTGTGTCATTTTGCTGATCCGGGTGACGCACTACTAATCATTTCGAGCAGACGACCGATTTGTCCGTTCTTCCTAAACAAAAAAGGGACGATTTCAATAGTATTCGCTGTATTATTATCTCTGGTCATATGAATACCCACGCTTGAATTACGGATTGGTCGTAACAAAAATAAGTGTTACCTCGCTGTTCTGACAGAGATAACTAAACATTTCAGAATGCAACATCACACGGGTGGACCTATGTTCTAGTTCTTGTATTAGAAGAAAGCAATCCGCTGTGCTTAAACCAATATAAGATATATATAAAAAAAAGAAAGTGGGAAAAACAAAGGAAGAGAAACTATAACACTTCACTTTCAAGGCCTGTTAAGTTGATATAATTAACATTTTCAGGAGAGTAACATTCATGTCGGTAATAATTCAAATCAGAGAAGATGAAGGTGGTTGTGGAAGGAGCTATTAATGAAACAAGTTATTGAGAGGTAAAACATACGGTTCGATTCAAATATGAATTCTTAAATTTGAAGGTGGTGTGGAAAAGAATGCAATTGATCGCGCTAATTTCAAAAGATAATATTAAGTAGAAATGAGGGAAGAAGCTGAAGCGAAAGATATATAAGTCATCAATATATATAAACAGGGACTTTGTTTATGAGCTCATGTTATAAATACAGATAAGACAGAATTGAGAAAGAGGAGAAAGAGCGATCTATGCGATTCGCCCCCGAATCTTCTCGTCACGGAAGACCGTGCATTTTCTACGGCAGCGGCTATGGTGTAATTGTCATTAACAACGGAGAGTGTTTGAGCGGCTAATTTTCGGTATTCCAAGAGACAAATTTGATTTGTACGAGGTATATGAACGATGCTCACTATATGTTGGAACTTTTGAAACATCTTTGTCTATTTCTCACAGAAATTGATGCTGTGTTACTTCGTTTCATGATTTTTCGGAAAGATACTGTGTAAGGTTATCATATATGAAGCGATACGTGCTGACCATAAAGCAGTACTTCAATAAAACGTTTTCCGAAAAAATGTAGTGTTGGAATGAAATCTTAGTGTCATTTTTTGACTAGTGTTCATGCTAATAATATTTTTTTAATGCAGTCTTTCAGTCTTCTGTTATGTAGTTTTTGTCATGATTAGAACAATTTATTCCTCGAAGACCTTATTCTTCTCATTGATGTTGCCATACACTATGTGTGCCATCTGGAGATTTTTATTAGCTCGTTATGTGAATGACTATTTACTTTACAGAACGATAATGGCGCGCTCATTGTATTAAGACTCCTATAACCTATAGAGTACTATTTTATATTATTGCTATATTATCAAATGAGGTATAAGAAGATTATACAACAATTGAAAAACAGTCATTAGACTTAATGAGAGCTGAATTGCATAGCTAGATAATGTAATAGGATAATGAAGCATGTAAAATAGAAGGAGAAATAATAGCAATATTATGCAGAAATACCGATTCCCTATTTTGGATCCCAAGATCCTCGAAGAAAAACCTCTAGTATATTCTGTATACCTAATATTATTGCGTTTACCAACAGTGGAATCCCAACAATTATCAGTACATTGGGCATTTCCCACATGGATATACAGTCCAATGTAGTAACATAAACCAGCAAATATGAATGATGGTATTTTAGGAAAACGTACTGTGATTTTGAATACACTGGAATAGGGGGGGCAAGCTTACTTCAAGATCTGTTCATATAGTTTTCAGATAATACAGTTTGTTAAACACAAAATACATGTTGTATCTCAAAATGAGATATGTCAGTATGACAATACGTCATCCTAAACGTTCATAAAACACATATGAAACAACCTTATAACAAAACGAACAA
>OBMA010001052.1_pt1 | contig 16769 bp, 7 predicted proteins | sample 1539141 | NCBI WGS metagenome assembly OBMA01 (sample SAMEA3991484, study PRJEB22521) | metagenome | biome: anthropogenic terrestrial biome; feature: sewage plant; material: raw primary sludge | place: Sweden | collected 2012-09-26 | reverse complement strand
TTGGTATGCAAGACATGTGGAAAGCTACATAGCTTTCTTTTCATCTTTTTTTTTATTTGGCTATTCTCCGCTTATGTTTGATTCGACCCTTCTTTATAATTTATTTCTTATGTATATGACCCAATGTTCCATGTCCATACCTGTATAAGATTCTGAGTGACAATAGTTCTCGTTATCCACACCATTAATAACTAACTAACTATCTCTAAAGTAAAACTGGGATTGCTATAACTGCTTAGTTCTGTTACCCGCTCGTGATACCTGACGACCATTAATCATGAAGAAGTGTTAAGATGATCGAACAGCAGAGAGAAAAGAATGAGAAAAGTAGCCTTCAAGAGGATTAGGAAGGAATAGTTACGGTTAATTTGCGCCTATATATTTCAGGGATGAGTGCCAATAGCCCGACAGGAAACGATCCCCATGTATTTGGTATTCCTGTGAACGCAACACCATCCAATATGGGTTCGCCAGGCAGTCCAGTTAATGTACCACCTCCTATGAACCCAGCGGTAGCAAATGTAAATCATCCTGTTATGAGGACAAACAGTAATAGTAATGCCAATGAAGGTACTAGGACTTTAACCAGGGAGCAAATACAGCAATTGCAGCAAAGACAACGATTATTACTGCAGCAAAGACTACTCGAACAACAGAGAAAACAGCAAGCACTCCAAAACTATGAGGCTCAATTTTATCAAATGCTTATGACCTTAAACAAAAGACCTAAAAGACTTTACAATTTTGTGGAAGATGCAGACTCAATTTTGAAAAAATATGAGCAATATTTACACAGTTTTGAATTTCATATTTATGAGAATAATTATAAGATTTGCGCTCCTGCAAATAGCAGGTTACAACAGCAGCAAAAGCAACCCGAGCTGACTAGTGACGGTTTAATATTAACCAAAAATAACGAAACTTTGAAAGAATTTTTAGAGTACGTCGCAAGAGGAAGGATTCCTGATGCTATTATGGAAGTCTTAAGGGACTGTAATATTCAATTTTACGAAGGAAATCTTATTTTACAGGTTTATGACCATACTAATACAGTTGATGTTACCCCCAAAGAGAACAAGCCTAATTTGAACAGCTCTTCTTCCCCTTCAAATAATAATAGCACACAGGACAATTCCAAGATTCAACAACCATCCGAACCTAATAGTGGTGTGGCAAATACAGGCGCAAACACAGCAAATAAGAAGGCATCCTTCAAACGACCTAGAGTATATCGAACATTGTTGAAGCCTAATGATTTGACGACGTATTATGACATGATGTCTTATGCAGATAATGCCAGGTTTTCTGATAGCATTTATCAACAGTTTGAATCTGAAATTTTAACACTTACCAAGAGGAACTTGTCACTAAGTGTGCCATTAAATCCATATGAGCACCGAGACATGTTGGAGGAAACAGCTTTTTCAGAACCTCATTGGGATGGTGAAAAAGAATTCTTCATTCACGAACATCGTGCTGAGTCTACGAGAGAAGGCACGAAGGGCGTTGTAGGGCATATCGAAGAACGCGATGAATTTCCGCAACATAGTTCAAATTATGAACAGTTGATGTTGATCATGAATGAACGCACAACAACGATAACCAACTCCACGTTTGCTGTTTCGTTAACCAAGAATGCGATGGAGATTGCTAGCTCCAGTTCCAACGGGGTACGTGGAGCTTCGTCCTCAACTTCGAATTCCGCATCAAATACAAGGAATAACAGTTTGGCTAATGGCAATCAAGTAGCTTTGGCAGCAGCTGCGGCTGCGGCTGCAGTGGGATCTACCATGGGTAACGATAATAATCAATTTAGCAGGCTGAAATTTATTGAACAATGGAGAATAAATAAAGAAAAAAGAAAACAGCAGGCTTTAAGTGCAAACATCAATCCAACCCCCTTCAACGCTAGAATATCGATGACAGCACCATTGACTCCACAGCAACAGCTACTTCAAAGACAACAGCAGGCCTTGGAGCAACAACAGAATGGTGGAGCCATGAAAAACGCAAATAAACGGAGTGGTAACAATGCCACCAGTAACAATAATAATAATAATAATTTAGATAAACCAAAGGTTAAGCGACCTAGAAAAAATGCAAAAAAAAGCGAGAGCGGTACACCAGCTCCTAAAAAGAAAAGAATGACTAAGAAGAAACAGAGCGCAAGTAGCACGCCCTCTTCTACTACAATGTCATAATCTACTTAAATAGAGTTATCATTCCTTATATATATATATATATATATATATATTGTATTAAAGTACATCATTATTTAAAAAAAATTCTCACTTGGGCATCTCACCTCTGTGCTCAAGCAAAAGAATCTTTTGGCTCATTTTCCAGAAGATATTTTATTAGTTCGTAGATATTTTGTCTATCACTAACTGTATGAATCCATATACCATAGACCTCATGCTTCAAGTTCTTAATAATGACCAATTCATCTTTCACTTCTACCCCCATGCACTCTAGTGGGTTAAGTGTATCCTCTTCTGCATTAAATACTTTTCTTTTATTTACGACACTATTGGGAACAATGCCCATAGAAAAATTGTCAGGATTAATTCGGTTTAATATGATCAATCCATAATTGTATATGTCCTTTCCACTTAAAGTTTTGCCGCAATTATATGTTAGCGAATCATTACTTTTATAAGAGTTCCCATTTCCACTGCTATTCCTGTTGCTATTGTCAGAACCATTGTTTACTTGAATGTTATTACTACCATTTTGCGAATCAAAAATATCTACTTCTTGTGGGGAGACGGGTAGAAGATTTGTATTTTGCGAGACGTCTCTCAAATATATGGCCAAAACACCTTGATATTCTAGTTTATTCCATTCGTCCTTCTTGAAGTCCCATTTATACAGTGACGCATGTGGTGTGTGAAAAAGTAGTTGCTTTATTTTTGGATCGTATCTCCCAATAACGTTGAAATTCAAAGCTTTTCTATAGAATTCTAACTGTGTGGCAGAGTTTTCTGCTGCAGTTGCTGCTCCGGTCATTGTGCACAGCTTTTCTTGTGATGTGTTGCAAAGATAAATGCTTATCTGAACGTTTCTCTATTGTTTTTTCGTCAATTTTCTTTTCTTTCTTGCTTCGCGTTTTCGACATATTAAGCTGCATATAGAAGAGAAAAATACGCAGAGATGTACCAGATGATAAAAAATAATTGTAATAACGTTAATATATATAAATATTATCTATTTTCATTTAAAATTTATATTCTGCCCTCAAATTTTAAAATTTGGGAGGCAGTGTCGTCAATGGTCTCTTTCAAGTTCCTGAACTTGAAACCTAACAATTTCTTACTCTTTTTATTATCAAGAGTAGCACCAAGGGTGTTATGGGTAGCACCAGAACCTGGTTTCCCCACTGGAATATTGCCTTTTAGGACAGGGAAGTCTTCGTTAAGGATATCGAGAACATCCTGCATAGTAAATCTGGCCTCTGATACGATTAGTCTTTGACCAATTGTTTCCCTCTTTTGGAAGGCAACTAAATGAGCCTTTGCAACATCACGAACATCAATGTATCCACCAAATAGTTCCGGTATCTTGTCCTCTGGTGATAAATGCATCAAGCTGTTGACGAGTTCGCAAGATGTGTTCAAGTGTTTTTTCACATCTTTGTCAAACATTTGCGGACCAAAAACGTAAACTGGGTTAACGGCAGTTAATTCGAATTTTACAGCGTCTCTATTCTCCTCTAGAAATTCCCAAGCTGCTTTTTCAGCAAACTTCTTAGAACCACAGTAGGCGCTAACCGGGTCACTTTGACAACTCTCCCAGGTTGCTGGGTTCCAGGATTCTTCGTTAAATGTTAAAGATTTATCGTTTTCTTTTGCCATGTCGAACACAGCTGCATAAGAAGAGGTCAGAACTACACGTTCTACAGAATCAGCGGCGTATTTTTTAATTGAGTGGAGAATTCCCTTAACACCGTTCACAGCAGGAATTAATAAATCGCGTTCACTGTCAGTGATATCAAAGCAGAATGGAGAGGCCGTATGTAGAACTATCTTGATCTCCTTGCCGTGCTTTTGGAAAACATGGTCAAATGCGTCCAGCTTAGATATGTCTGGGACAATTTCCATGGAGAAGTTTGGATTGTTACCAAAGGCCTCCGTTAAATTCTCGGCCTTTTCTTGACTTCTAGCAGAACCGATGACCTTATAGTCTTCCTTCAATAGGAGATCGACAATGTGTTGGGCAATGAACCCGTTAGCACCTGAAACAAAAACTGACATATTTAAGGGCGTGTGATACTGCTATCTTTTCGTTTGAAAATCGAATACGTTATATCAACGCTACACAAGTGGACTTTTCCTCCTTATATAGTTGAGAAACTAAGGATCCCTTTTTCAATATTGATCGGACTTTTTCCTTTTTTTTCCACGGAAGATCTACTTCCGCGAGAAAATTCCGTATTCCATTACGTAATATGTACAATGATTTTTTTTCATTTACGTAATGGACATTCCAATTATATGCTTCTTGCTTATTTTATCAATGGCGACGTTTTTTGCACAAAAGAGGTGAGGGCCAATTGTTGAAATGAGAAGGTGTCGCAGGATCGATATCAATAAGGTACTATGAAATATTGAAGATTATTTTGTTACGAACTCTTCTTAGTTTTGGAAGGAAACTATAGCGTACAACAATGTATTTGTAGAACCTACATGCAAACATAATATAATAATGATAATATTTATTGTACTTAAAATCGCAAATATGACATAGTTCACGCGGTAACCTTTTTTCGCGGTCTTGGTTAGAAGTCAAGTAACCCCTGGCATCTAAAAATGAAGAGGTTAATGATATGAAATAGGGTGTGAATATGGTGTATGCATTATACTGGATATGTTCTGTTATTGGTGAGAAACAAGCTGCAGAACAAGTAATGTTGCAGGAAGTGCAAAAGAGGGCGAGAAAAGCTGATAATGTTTATATTGTCAACTTTCTCACTGAGGTTTTCATCCTTACAAAAACACTCTTCTAGCGGTTTTAATCACGTTACCGTTTATTTCGGCTGCTCATTCTTATCTGGTCCGAGGAAATGATTACCAAACAAGGATGGAAATTTTGTACTTTTGTTCGTTTGCCCGCCCTTTACCCTCAAGGCTGTAAGATGGTTAGCCAAGAAATGCGTTGTATTGTCTTCTAGATGAACAAAAGAATTAAAGTGCATAACTATTACATATTTACCCGCTAATAATCAAATATTTACATGGTTTTGCCGAAATGCTTGAATGATATTTCACATGGTGGATGCCATCTGTTTCCTACTAGTAGCCAAAACTCTCGCTGTGTAAATAGCACTCTTCGACATTTTTGTTAGAAAAAACCTTGGCCTGTAAACCTGCCACGGAATTTCCGACGGTATACCTTAGGCTGTCAGAACCTGAACAAATGAAGCAGTTCCTGAACCCAATTTGGTAATCATTAATGACCTGATTCAAATCAGGTTTGGAAGGAATAATGGTGATGAGACCTTTATATTCGTTATTGGATTTGTCGAAAGTTGAATTTGACTCAGTATCATCCTGGCCGAATTCGGTATCTTTTTCTCTTTTAGCTAAATCAGATTGGTCACTGGCGGTGTCTGCTGTTTGAGGGAAAGTTTTAATAATACCAGGGACGGTACTGTCCGAGCAGACGTAAATTCTAACCACAATTGTCCCATCTAAAAATAACTGGCGCAAATTATTTGAGAGGGTACATATTTCATCTCTAATCCATGATATATCCTCCCTATGTCTTACCACCCAGTCCAATGTAATAACTTCTAAGTTTGTCTTATGGAGTATGGGGCCATATTTTTGCAGGAAAGGTAAGCATGTAGATATACCTGAACCAGAGCAAATCAAGTAGACATTGGTAAAACTTCTAATATCTCTCTCGATTCCACCATAAGGCCCATCAATAAGAATTTTCTTCATGTCGTCATTACTTTCGTATAGCCTTTTAGAAAACCCTTTCTGGGCTCTAATCAGCATTTTTATTCCTCCGGGATACTTTGCACTCGGAAAGATAGAAAATGGATGGTTGGAAATGATGTCCTTATCAATAGTTCTCACGAATATGTGTTGACCTGGGGAATAGGCCATATCCACATCTTTGACGATCAATTCTACGCATCCTTCGCCGACTATGCTGACATTTGCAATGGTCGAGGCCATGAAACTTCTACCAGGTCTTAAATAACCCTTCACAGCTAGTCTGTAAAACAGTTGTGCAAACCAAACCACAATTGTAGCAACCAGATACATATGGGAATTCAATTCGGGATATACATGATAGAACAAACTAATGTAAAATCCAACAGCTAAAATCCAATGAAGTTGCAAAAAAATCTCATAAAAATGTCTTCTAGCAATAGGCAGCGAAGATAACCATAGCAAATTCAAAAATAAGATGGGTGGGACGCCACTCCTCCACATGTCGGATGCCTTCCACCGTTGATGCATTCTTTCATATCCTCCCTCATGTCGTGCTTGACGTAGGAAGGGAATGACATGAACCCAGCTAAAGAATAAACAAAGAATGGATGCCCATTGGTGGTATATGTTGATTTTTTCATACGAAAGACCAACCAACCAACCTATAACGTTGATCTTCCCGGAAAGTGAGAATACAAACGGAACCAAAGATATTGCCATTATGCCTGCACGAACAGACAAAGGCGGCGAACCAAATCCTGCACAAGGTCTGTAGAATGGATGAGGAACAAAGCAGTATAGAAGTGTGTATAAAGTGGTAGCCATTACTACTAAAAAAGTACCCACAGATGTCGGAATACCTAAATAAGAAAATATCAACGTGGGAAATTTCCTGTAGCAAATGTACCTGTTGAATGCGACAAGTTTCGTCATTATTCGAGCAAGGAATACAGAAGGGGTAGTCGGCGAGTTCTTCTTTTCTGGAAGAAATTCCTCACTGGAATCATAATACATAAATGCCAGCTTTTTTATCAAAGACAAAAAAATTATCACAGCGACAAAGTAAGTGACGAATTTTCCGTATTGTTTTTGGTACACCCATGGTGTCACTGCCTGCGATTCTTTTTTTAACCTGGCGTATAGTTCGGAATGGATGTCAGCAATACAATGGATACCATTGCTTAAAACCAAATCTCTTTCTTCAATCATTTTATTATTTATCGATGTATATAAATAAACTTTGAAATAAAAATTTGAAATATCCCTTTACTTTCAATAAAAAACTTTTAGTATTGGTAATAAAGGCATGGTTTATATGATCTTGAGAACAAACGAGTGCATAATGAAGAAGTACTTCAGAGATCTTAAGAAGTGAATTTGCGCAAATGCTCACGTATTAATGCGCAGTTATACATCCTGCTTAACTAAGAAATATGCGCGGTATATCCAGATGCGAGCACTATAATTTGACACTTTTCCAAATATAATAAGCTTGGCAAACGGGCATTTCGGCTGCGTTACTTGAAACGTATATCGACTTTTTCAATTTGCGCAGACGAGGATTTTCAACCGCATTTTCTGAAAATAGTGAGCACATAGTATGACAGAAGGAGGTTATTTCAAACATGTCTTGTTTAATGGCGGTCACTTATGTGTGGAAAAAATATCCTCCTTGTTCATTGGCCATCCAAATACAGGCGTATGCTCTTGTAATAACATACTGTAGTTGTCTAATAAACTTGAGGGATCTTCTATTGGCCAGAGATGTTCAGTAAGTCGTGGCGTATAGATCCCCTTTGCAGTTTAAGATACTTTCGTATTATCTGTTATCTTCATTTTGTGTCTAAAACCATTAATAAATGACCAGGAAATGCGCTACTGTCACTATAGGTATTTCAGGATGTCATTGGCTGTATCCAGATAAATTCAGAGAATATCAATCACTCCCTATGTTGGCGTTCTTGTAAAGTAAGAGTCACAAAATAGGATGCTATCAAAATAAAAACTTCAAAAGATGATGCATGGATGTACAGACATAGTCAGAAACCATAATGTAGTTTTATTATAGTTCAATTGGTCAAACACTGCTGCGGCTGTCATTGCGCTGGTGGCATGATGAAACTTTTGTTATGAACAACTCTCCAGGTCCTTATTGTCTCTGTATTTGGCACTGAGAGCGCGTCCACTTAAGGTAAGACACTGGAGCAAAAGAGTATAGTATTCTATAGAACAAATAAATGGGTGATGGGCTGATGTTACTTATAGAAAACTCAATTTCGTTATTATATCGATAATTACCATGGGAATATATGGGCAGTCTCAGGCATTTTTGGCCGGGGAGTATTCCTCGAGGCATCCCTCCGCTATCCTGTGATTGTGGAAGAGCGTTTTTCAAAGACATATATTGAAGTCTACATAGCATTAAGTGAGCAGCGTTAATCGTTTGCAATGTTCTCAAATACATGTCATTATTATTTGTAGTGGCATCTTTGGTTGTAAATATCCCAGCGTTGTGCAGGAATATTCAAACGACATCTTGCCGAAGTTGTGTTGGGCAACTCAAAATAACTATAGTTACTTTAATATATTTTAGCAGGTTAACTTCAACATCTGCAAAGTAGCATAAACTATCACGTTGAAGATAGCATAGATAAGAAGTTCATACTTTCGTCGTTACTGTTCAAGAGACAATTGATTAGTATTGCACCTAAATATGTGGTACGGTAAGACCTGGGGTGTTAGTGAATGCATAACCGTCAGTCCATCTGCAAATAGCAGTAAGGATTGGCTTTAAGAAATTCGTTGGTTCCTATTAACGTGGCGTAAAACAATGATATAGTATGGGGGAAGTTGATTGACACGACATGATTGCATTAGGCACGTACCCGATTCCTTGAAAATTATGTCCTTTAATAAGTCGGATCTATATATAAGATTATCAGATGACTATTTTCTGCGGCTGCAACTTTGAGTTCGGTAAAATTAATCACTTGATTACTAAATAGCATGTATATAACATGGTCGAAAATTTGACTCAGGGTCGGTGAAATAAAAGTCAATGAGAGTATTTAGAATAAATTAACATTATGGTAAAGCGGACTTTTCTCTCTGTTCTTTTTCTTAATCTTGTATATGCACTACAGGCCGGGCTTTAAATGAGGGTGCGCTAAAGCCTTGGTCGAAGGAGTGCATATTTCGGATTCTTTTTCATTTCAGGGTCTCTGGAGAAACATCCTCGACAATATATATTTTCTAAGGGGTGCTTAAAAAGGGGAACATAGGAGATATACAAGCAACTACATTAAAACCCTATTCTTAATTATGTATTCGTAGTAGTATACCATAACGGCTTATACTCTGTCATTCCTCCCATATACTAAAATGCTTATATGACAGAGACTCATCACGCTCCGCTTCCGGATGTGTATCCTTCTTCTAAGCAGCCAACCTCCTCTACCTATTCTAAGTGTAAAAAATTTGGTCTGCAATTAATTGGTTTATTGACGTTGCTCTTAGCTTATATCAGCAGCTTTACCAAACCCGTCCCAAATTCCACTTTTGACGTTCCTGCCTCTCCACAATGTAAAAAGCCTCAAGTATATCGTCCATCGTTTAACAAGTCTGTGAATTTGATTCTGAACGATAAGCAATTCAAAATAGACTCAATAAGAAAGTTGTCTGGTGCCATTCAAATTCCTACAGAAATTAGTGACACAAACCCGCTTCCAAACGCTGACCCAGAGTACTATTCAGAATTCTTCAAACTTCACAAATATTTCGAAGAGACTTTTCCTCTTGTTCACTCTCATCTAAAGGTGGAAAAAGTCAATCAATTGGGTCTATTATATACATGGGAAGGTACAGATCCGAGTTTGAAACCAATATTATTTATGGCACATCAAGATGTGGTGCCAGTTAACAGGGAAATATGGGATTCTTGGCAGTATCCACCATTCTCGGGTCACTATGATCAAGAAACGGACTATGTTTGGGGTCGCGGCTCCAATGATTGTAAGAACTTAATGCTCGCTGAGTTAGAGGGTATAGAACAACTGCTTGCCGATGGTTATCAGACTGAAAGGACCGTTATATTATCTCTGGGCTTTGATGAGGAGTCAAGCGGTTTTATGGGCGCTAAAGTCTTAGCACCATTTCTGTTGGAAAGGTATGGCCCGGATAGCATGTTTTCCATTATTGATGAAGGTGCTGGACTCCTAAGACTGGATAAAAACCTTTACATTGCAGCTGCTGTAAATGCTGAGAAGGGTTACGTTGACGTAAGGATTAGTATCCATGGTCATGGTGGTCATTCATCCGTACAACCTGACCATACTACGATTGGTGTTGCATCAGAATTGATATATATGATGGAAAATCACCCATTCGATTATAATTTCTCACTTGATAACCCCATTTATGATGTATTACAATGTGCTGCCGAGCATTCAGGTTTTCTGCCACCACATGTCAGGGAGGCAATCTTAAAAGCACCTGTGGATGAAGGGAAAAGGAAGGTTTTGACGGAATTTGCTGCATCGCACCCTGACATTCGTGACCTAATAAGAACAACTAGAGCAGTCGATGTCATTAATGGCGGTGTCAAGGCTAATGCATTGCCAGGATTGACCAGCTTTATTGTTAACCATAGAGTGGATATTCATTCATCTGTGAACGAAACTGTGGAAAATGATTTGTATTGGGCCAGAGTTATTGCTGAAAAGCACGGGTATGGTTTGACATTCCATGACGAGGTTATCATCCCGGAAACAAAACTTGGCCACATTTCTTTAGCAAGTGAAAAAATGTTAGAACCAGCACCAGTATCGCCAACTTCAGGACATGTCTGGGAAATTTTTGCAGGTACTGTTCAAAACTTGTTTCAAAACGAAATTTTGGCCGAGCAGAAAGATGCAGCTGTCTACGTTACGGGTGGCTTGTTTTCTGGTAATACCGATACCAAGTATTACTGGGGATTAAGCAAAAACATCTATAGATTTGTTGCAGGTATCTTTCCATTTGACCAACTAAGGACAATACATTCTGTTAATGAACATATTTCAGCATCTTCACACGTTTCAGCAGTAGCATTTGTCTATGAATATATTGTGAATGTCAACGAGTATGGCCATGATTAATGGGCGAATTTTTTTATATAATGGTAGACCAGTGTCTATGTTGAACGCGTCTTGGCCAAACAGTCTATTGATATTAAAACTCCTATAACGTTTCAGTCAAAGTCTAGTATTTTTGAAATTAGAACTTTACTCAACGGCCAACAATTGCAAAGAATATTAATAATTTAACATACGGAAGAAGGGAAATGTAGGTAAAATGGGATACTTATTATGGACAAACTTGTTCTTTTCTTGTCATATCTATATTGAAGATTATGCTGTAGTATTACGTCTCTGGAATTACGGTTTAATAGATATAGTATATCAGTTTGTTCGTACCGAAATGTGTGAGAGTTCCTGCCCTCTTTTTATTTTAAAATGGTTACTCTGTGCCAATGATGCCCGTTCATATTAATTTGAGACCATTGCTAATAGAATACTATCTTTATTTCATAATAGTGTTTGGCGACACTAACATGGGTAATTATAATAATCTTTTCTATAAGTGACCAATTGAAATATTGTTCACTGACTGACAAATCTAAAATTTTTTGCCCTGTTCACCAATATTTTATGTGTCTTTCTTTCGCATATTAACAGAAAATCACTGAAGTATATTTTAGCGTAATCCTGTCTTTTTGCCCATGAAGGTCCTATTAGTTTTTTATGTTGAAGGTCTCTTTATTATTTATTCTATCTGAACATATGAGTATTCCTAATTTGCGCATTATACCCGAAATCTATTACCACACATTCTGTTCAGCCGCACTGGCATTACAACTTTTTCTGGTGTTCCATCAGTTGCATTGGCCTATTAAAGGGTTATGTTATTCTCAAGTTTTTTAATAAAACCAAGACGATCATTGATTTCTTTACTATTTATTGCCATGAAATTCAAAAGAGGAAATGTAGGTGCGTAGGCGAAAAGCTTGGTAGAAGAAAACGTTCGGTAAGAATAAATTATCATTAATTTAATGGATAAAAGACGTATTTATGTTTCATTTTGTAGTTAATCCTTTTTTTGTTCTTTTCAGGAACACAGTTCCTTCATTATTTATGATGAGTTCTATAATTTTGCGCGGATTTTGAAAAGTTAGATGGGCAATATAGGCCTCTAAATATAAGTATAATAATAACACAATTATGATAAACTTGTCATTAAATTGTTTCAGACTACTGTAAAATTGAGAAGAAGAATGCTATTGTTTGATTCATTACTCGACACGTATACAATGCACTGAGATACATATATTGTGCTCAATTTTTTGCAGTTTACGAAAAATAATGAGCAGTACATTATCGTCAAAGTTTGCAATCATATAAAAAATACCATCTAATTCAATGAAAAAGAATAGCACCAATTTATTTTAAAAACATAAACGAACTAATATTTACGGTATAGAAAACATATTCTGTGGAAGTAATGATATGGTTATTACAATTTACCTAGACAGCCACCAGGTATAACAGAAGCACTGTAAACGTCAGCGAGATAGTAAAGATAGTTGTCGGTGTTTCTAACTGCGTAAGTAGCATTGTTCTGGGCGTAGTCCACAACTTCTTCAAGAGTTTCCGCGTACTCGCCAACATATCCATCCATACTCATGGTAGGGACGTGCAAGTAACGATGTAACATATCAATACCTGCATAATGTTTTGGACCGACATCGACAATAGTACCTTCGAAACAAATTGTTGATAGTGGCTTTTTGGAAGTGTAGAAGTAATCACAAATAACAGTTTCAGCTGGAGCAGATTGACGGTGATGACCAGCGTAATAGTTTGGATTAGCTGCACACAAGCCATCAATATCATCACATCTCATGAGCATGGCACCCTTGGAAGCCTCCATCAATTGCTCAAAGACACCCATGACGGTGAAAATACTACCGTTACCAAACCATCTTTTGTAGTAAACGTCATCGACACCATAGTTCAAAAGTCTATCTTTACCATAAGCGGTGATTTCAGCGGTATCCTTAAAAGCTGCATTCAACATTCTTGCGTTCGTCTCATTACAGGTTTGGTAAATGGTAGGAAAAGTTGCGTGACTCCAACCCAGAATTTCTTAAGATGAAGGAGATTGTAACTCAGCAGTAGAGTTGGTGTCGTAAGTGACAGGAGCACTCAAAGCTAGAGAAGCAATAGTTGCAAAGATGATAGATTTGCCGGAAGAGAACTTCATAATGTTTAGTAGTTGTGTGTGGATTTGGTTTTCTATCTTAATTGCTCAATCCCAATTCCTAGATGGGTTGTTCTCCCCCAATGACAGTAATTTTGTCTTGTTTTTATACGTTTCTAATTGATATATTGAAGGACCAGAATGTAGCTCTATTTGAAAGCATGTGCGGCGTCTATAGATCTCTTGTAGAGGGTTCAAGCCACGGAAAAGAACAGTACTTCAACAGATTCGTGATCTGGAAAAGAAAGTATAATTTCTTTTTCCTCCAAAGAGGTTACATTCTTGTAAGCAGTATGGCTACAAAAAACCTTCAGGGTTAGGACCCTGAAGGTCAATTATAAGAAGCCTTTAAAAACAGCGCTTCCGCCATGTCATTGTCGACAGCTAGCTACGGCTGATTCAGCGCGCATACGATTTTTTTCTTTTGGCTAGCATAAATTGATCGCATACTGCCCAAAAAGAAACGGCAAAACGTCAGAGCTTAATGCTTCATTGACATTGCGGCAGCAACAAACTTCCGTTTGGCACTCAATGATCAGCACCTCTTTTCCAGTTCACCTGAAAATTTCAAGCAGTTGACTCTTGTTGGACTTTATTCTTATCTTTTTCTTTACTTAATTTTTCACATTTTAAAAGTTGTTTAGTTTTACCCTTTTTGGAGATTTTATTACAGCGATTGATTATGGGCCAGGTGAATATTGGTCAATTATTGAAATTTCATTTTATCTATGAGAAATAGATGAAAAAATTAGATAATTGTGTTGGGATTCCACTGTTCTCATTAGGTATGAATTTCTCCTGGAGGATACAAAAAAAAAAATTCACAAAAGGGAATCGATTTTTGTCTGTATGATATTATTGAGGCTTTCATTCATTTTACATATTGTCGTTCATTACCTTGTTACATTATCAATCCTTCCATTTCTGTATCCTTTAGATATGATGACTGCCTCTTGATGTTATGCCATATTTGCACCAGTATGTCATATATACTAGCAAGAAGACTGCTAGTCAATTAACAATAGTTGATTCTCGATTCAGCAACCATATTTTTGGAATCGGACTGAATTTTGTCGAACTAATTATACACCTTTCCTTGAAAGAATAAGCTGTTGGTGAGAAACAAGCAAGAACTTGCTAGCCGTCGCACTTTGTCGGATTTCACTAAATAAACAAAACTACATGTAGAGTATCGTATTTCTATGGTAAAAGTTTACACCATCAAAAATTACCCCGCGAAGACTACGCAAATAAGGTTATACAAGTTAGTTGAGATGAAATAATCATCTCCACGTTCACGATTTAAGGCTAAATTGGAATGCGGCTAAAAAAGAGCGCAGTTACAAGAAAAAGCTACTATTTTATTATGCACGTGTGATAGCATTATCTTCAAGAATAAGCTCAAAAAAGAAAATGAGCTTAAAAAACCGCCTTTCCAGATAAGTGAATGTAGCATATACCTATACATGCTTACCATGCCAAAAATATAACGGAACCACTACACATATCGGACCGTATTTTTATGGTTTATCAGTAAGGCCAACCATAAACACCTCAATGTTGGGGAGTCTGTCCTCGGCAATCAATGACGATGCCATTTCACCCTCATTCGAGTACTCGCTAACGTAAGAAAAAGGCACCCCGCAATGGGGTAGATCATACCCTAAAATGTTTCCTAGGTAGAAATAATAGTTACTAGGTAGGACGAAGGCAAGTACTACATAGCAGTACGGTTTCTGAGTCAGTAGTAACCCCTCAAACTTGCTCACACTTATCTTACCAAAAAATGGAGACGAACAATCAAACCTGAATTAAAAACACCATCGCTTAACTGAATCAGAGAGAAAGAAGTTAAAACCGATGGTAGGAAACCAATCTAAAATAGAAAGAACACTTTAATTCTTAATAAAAAGAGGGGAACAACTTATTTTCTCCATTTGGCCTCGCCAACTTTCAGGGGGGCTTGAACGTATATACCGATCTACGTTGGAATTGACTGCTACTTCGTTCCACTAACCCAACTCAACAAATAAGCCTTGGAACCGCTGCAAGATTAGTCTATGTGACCGTGCCTTTTTTGCACTTTTAGAGAAACAGTGTTAAGAACTGTAATAACTGTTCAATTCTAAGCACTCAAACCGTGCTTGTACATATGCTTCAATGGCCTGCTCGATAGACCGATCACGTTTAATTTTTCTTTAATTTTGCCAAGGGAACGTTCTTTTCGTAGGCACCGCAATTTATTTCTAATGGATAAGTTCTGAATTTTTACCATGAATTATTTAGTAAGGCCCACTAAAATGGCGTGGTATTTTAAAGGGCCTTTACCAGCCACTTCTCAACAGAAAACCGTGCTCGCGTTGCAGAAATACGAGGTAGACACGCGCCTTAGGAACATAAAAATAAATATCTCGCGCTCACGGAAGGCAACCACTAACTCCTTTTCATCGAAAAGTGAGGTGTAGCTTACTAAAGCATTCCTCTTTATCGAAGTCGTATATTTTTCTTTATACTGCTGGTTCATTCTGAGCGGAGATTCCTGGCTAACTCTCCAATTGGAAATAAGGTAATAATGACTTTTCATGACGAATTGGGTGAAAATGCTTGGTGCTAGGCCCTGTGTTGTGGCTTTTTTTCGGTAATAGTAATTTTCTAAAAAGGTTCCTGTGACTATCTTATCAAAGTAGCCTAGACCACGTCCTGCACAGTTTTGCAGACTACTTAGGGGGTCTCTTGTTGTTATTAGCAGCGGAATATCTTTGTTTACTCATTAAAATGCCCCTCCGTTCGTTGCAAGGAACGCGCGCGCACAGAACTTGCGGATGCTTCCGCAGAAGTGCCCGTAGGATATGTAAGCTAGCCCAACGGTTAATCTTTGCAGTTGCGTATCCGGAGTCCGCTCACACTTGCAAAAAGCATATAAAAAGCTTCATATTCATCTCATTAGTATCGGTTCTGTCATCCCATTATCTTAGGTTTATGCCTTTTCTGGTTCTCAAGTCAGTAACAACAAATACCCATCGTTGCTTCTTTTTGGTAAGATCTCGCCTGTCAAAGAGATGTTCAATCGCTTTAATAAACTTCAAGCCGCTTTGGCTTTGGTCCTTTACTCCCAAAGTGCATTGGGCCAATATTATACCAACAGTTCCTCAATCGCTAGTAACAGCTCCACTGCCGTTTCGTCAACTTCATCAGGTTCTGTTTCCATCAGTAGTTCTATTGTTGAGTCGACCTCATCTGCTTCTGATGTCTCGAGCTCTCTCACTGAGTTAACATCATCCTCCACCGAAGTCTCGAGCACCATTGCTCCATCAACCTCGTCCTCTGAAGTCTCGAGCTCTATTACTTCATCAGGCTCTTCAGTCTCCGGCTCATCTTCTATTACTTCATCAGGCTCATCAGTCTCCAGCTTATCTTCTGCCACAGAATCAGGCTCATCCGCCTCAGGTTCATCTACCTCCATTACATCAGGCTCATCTTCTGCCACAGAATCAGGCTCATCCGCCTCAGGTTCATCTACCTCCATTA
>OBMA010001050.1_pt1 | contig 16775 bp, 14 predicted proteins | sample 1539141 | NCBI WGS metagenome assembly OBMA01 (sample SAMEA3991484, study PRJEB22521) | metagenome | biome: anthropogenic terrestrial biome; feature: sewage plant; material: raw primary sludge | place: Sweden | collected 2012-09-26 | reverse complement strand
GTTCTTCCCCATCCTGACTGAACTTCATCAAAAAGAAGTAACATACCTTTTTCATCACAAAGTTCTCTTAAACCTTTTAAAAACTCTTTTGAAGCAGGGTAAACTCCTCCTTCACCCTGTACTGGTTCAACCATGATTGCAACAGTATCTTCATCAACTGCCGCTCTGAAAGCATCAATATCATTAAATTTTGCATAAGAAAATCCCGGCATAAACGGTGCAAATCCCTTTTGAATTGCCGATTCCGGCTGTCCTGTCGCTGTAAGAGTTGCAAGTGTTCTACCATGAAATGAAGATAAAGCAGTTACTATTTTATAGTGATTTTTTCCAAATTTATCTACTCCATATTTTCTCGCAAGTTTAATCATTGCCTCATTTGCTTCTGCACCTGAATTTTCATATTGAATTTTTTCCATTCCAATAGATTCACATATGAGTTTTGCAAGCATGATCTGAGGAACTGTATAGAAGTAGTTTGATGCATGAATCAATGTTTCTGACTGTTCTTTTATAGCATTAACAATATTTTGCGGACAGTGTCCATCTGCACAAACCGCTATTCCGCCAAGAAAATCCAGATATTTCTCACCGTTTTCATCATACAAATACATATCTTTACCTTTTTCAGCTATAAAATCGTATCTGTCAAAAGTTTCATTCATATATTTTTTACATGTTTTTATTAAATCATCTTTGTTCATCCCAGTATCTTTTAATTTCATGTCATATCCTCCATTTTCCCGACTGCATATGTCAGGTATTTTAGCACAAGTAAAGTATCCATACAATTAAACGCATGAATTGCAGATTTTCTTTATATCTGAATTTTTATTTTTTTATGCCTTAATTCATTATTTTTATTAAAAACACATAAAAATATAGTGCTGTCTATGTCGGGTCAAATTGACTGTTATAAAGTTTTTCATAAAATCCATGTTTTTTTATTAATTCTTCATGACTTCCCTTTTCTACAATATGTCCTTCATTCATAACAAGTATAAGATCCGCATTCTGTATTGTTGAAAGTCTATGAGCAACAATAAAGCTTGTTCTGCCTTTCATCATGACATTGAAAGCTTCCTGAACTCTTCTCTCTGTCATCGTATCTATAGAACTTGTAGCTTCATCAAGGATAAGCATTGGCGGCAAATGCAGCATAACTCTTGTGATGCAAAGCAGCTGCTTCTGTCCTTCCGAAAGTTCTCCTCCATCCTCTGATATAACAGTATCATATCCATTTGAAAGCCTTCTTATAAATGAATCTGCTTCTGTCTTTTTTGCGGCATTTTTCACATCTTCCATTGTTGCATCCGGGCTGCCGAATGCTATATTTTCAAATACCGTACCTTGTTTCAGCCATGTTTCCTGAAGAACCATACCATAACTTTTCCTCAACGATCCTTTCGAAACTCTCCTAATATCATTTTCATCAACACATATAGATCCATTTTTTACATCATAAAATCTCATAAGCAGATTTATTATTGTTGATTTCCCACATCCCGTTGGTCCGACTATCGCAACTCTCATACCTGGTTTTACAGATAAATTCAGATTTGTAATCAATGGTCTCTCTGTCAAATACGAAAATTCAACATTTTTGAGTTCTACATGTCCCTCTGCATTTTTGAGTTCGAAGCTTCCAGCGTCTTCTTCTGCCGGTTCATCTATAAGTTCAAATACTCTGCCAGCACATGCAACTGCATTCTGAAGTTCTGTTGCAACTCCAGAAATTTCATTGATAGGTTTTGCATATTGAGTGGCATATTGAAGAAAAGCCTGCAGTCCACCAACTGTCATAACTCCGCCTATACACATAAATGCACCGGCAACTCCGACAGATGCATATACAATATTATTTATAAGTCTTGTTGATGGATTTGTTAATGCCGAAAAAAAAGTTGCAGATAACGTGTTTTTTGCAAGTGATTCATTTATCTTTTCAAATCGTTCCTGTGCTCTTTTTTCATATCCAAATGCCTGAACAACCTTCTCAGAACCAATCATTTCATTGACAAGTCCCGTAAGTTCTCCCCTGTCCTGAGATTGTTCAGTAAACAAATGAAAGGTTTTTTTTGCAACAAATGAAGCAACAAACAATGATATCGGAGTAAGCAGAACCACACCAATTGTAATCCACACATTCACATACAGCATAAAAATAAATGTTCCTAAAATTGTTATCACGCCAGTAAAAAGCTGTGTAAATCCCATAAGCAATCCATCTGAAAACTGATCAACATCCGCAACCACTCGTGAAACAATATCACCATATTCATGTTTATCTATATATTTAAGAGATAAATGTGATAATTTATTAAATGCCTGATTTCTTATATCTTTTATTACATCATATGTTATACGGTTATTTATACGGTTCATCTGAAGCTGAGCAAGCGCCGCAATTAAGATTGCTGCAAGCATAATTATAATAATTGAAATTATTCCGTTAAAATCAACTTTTTTTTCTTCTATCATGTGATCAATTGCCATTCCTGATAAAATAGGGACCGTCAGCTGTGCTGCAACAGTTATTATAGAAAGTAAAAAAGAAATAAAAATATATCCTCGATATTTTTTTAAAAATACAAATATTCTAGAGTAAACTTTCCTATTTTTCATTTTGCTTCTCCTCATCTGCTTCAATAAGATTCTGGGATTCACAAATTTCTCTATATATATCACTATTTTTTATCAATTCATCATGTTTTCCAATTCCTGCAGCTTTACCATCTTTAAGCACAATGATTTTATCTGCCGATTTTATAGTTGATGCTCTTTGTGACACAATAAAAACCGTTGAATTTATAAGTTTTCTAAGATTTTTTCTAAGTTTTGCATCCGTAGCGAAATCTAGTGCGGAAAAACTATCATCGAGAATAAGTATTTCCGGTTTTTTTACAAGAGCTCTTGCTATTGCCAGCCTCTGTTTCTGACCGCCCGAAAGATTCCGCGCCTTCTGGTCAATTTTATATTCTATTCCTCCTGCTTTCATTGTGAAATCCCATGCTTCCGCCATTTTCAGCGCATTCTCTATATCTTCATTCGATGCATCTTCACGCCCCAATCGGATATTATCAGCTATTGTGCCTGAAAAAAGTTCGGATTTTTCAGGCACAATGCCTATTTTATCCATAAGATCTTTCTTTGAATATTCTTTTACATCTATTCCATCAATTATAACTTTCCCGCTTTCAACATCGTAAAATCTCGGAATAAGTGAAATAAGTGAACTTTTTCCAGAACCTGTACCACCAATAATTCCAACTATTTCACCTGGATTTGCATCAAATGTAATGTTTGAAATAGCGTCTTCACTGGAATCTGGAAACCTGAATGAAACATCTTCAAATGATACATACCCTCTTATTCCTTTATTCTTATTTGTTTTTGTGACATTTCTATATACTTGAGCTGGCGTCATTGCAAGTATTTCATCAACACGATTAGCTGCAGCAAATCCTTTTGTCGTTGTTATTATAAGATTTGCCAGTTTTACAAGTTCTATCAGAATCTGAGACATATAGTTTATAAGGGCTACAACCTGTCCCTGTGTCAATTCACCTATATTTATTCTGACTGCTCCATAATAAAGTAATACCGCTATTCCTAAATTTACAATTACATATGTGACCGGATTCATTATTGCTGAAAAAGCACCAACCTTCATTTGTACTTTTTTTAAAGATAAAATTGCACCATGAAATTCTTCTTCTGTTTTGCTTTCACGATTAAATGCCCGGATCACGCGTGCTCCAGTCATGTTTTCTCTTGTAAGAAGTGTAACCTTGTCAAGATGGTTCTGAACATCTTCATACATAGGTACAGTTTTAAAAACAATAAAAAATACAACTGCGGCAAGAACCGGAAGCACAATACAGAAAACCACTGCTGCCTTTGTATCGACCGTAAATGCCATTATAACCGCACCAAATATTATGAATGGTGATCTTAAAAAAAGTCTGAGCAACATATTTATACCAGTTTGTATTTGGTTTATATCACTTGTCATTCTGGTAATTAATGTTGACACGCCTATCCGGTCAAGATTTTCATATGAAAGCGAATTAATCTTTATAAATAATTCACTTCTTAAATTTTTTCCAAGCAAAGATGATGTAGCGGCAGCAAAATATTGTGCAGTAATAGCTGCTGCATATCCGACAAGAGCAAGTCCTAGAAGAAGCCCGCCCATCTTTAATATCAGATTCCTGTCACTGCCATTTATTCCTTCATCTATCAGTCTTGCAACAACCAAAGGAACAAATAATTCAAATATAGCTTCAAGCATCTTAAATGCCGGTGCCATAATTGCATCTTTTTTATAATTTTTTAAATAACGCAAAAAATGATTCATCCTATTACTCCGAAATATTAATATTTATAACTTCCCATTATCTGAAATTTTTCAGTTTCACTTATCAGCTGAAAAATCATTGCTTTTATTTCCTGTTGTTTAATATTTGCAGCTAATTCAACCATAAAAATATAATTCCAGTCCTTATTTTTATCTGGTATTGAATGAATTTCCGTCATATTAACCCCATAATCAGCAATCATTGCAAGTACGCTTGCAAGGCTTCCACTTTTATTGCTGCATACAAACATAATCTTCAGACGATTATCATCATCACCCGCCACAAGTAACTTAGAAACTCTGACAAGTTTCAGACGTCTTTCTCCATCTGATAATATGTCACAATGATTAATATAAAGTTTATTTTTCAAAATCAACGTATGAAATTCATCTGAAACTCCAAATCCAATGTCCTCAATTACACCAATACATGAATCAGCAGCTCCGCTTGAAATGGTTTTTTCCATTTCATCATATGAGTCAACGGAAATAATTTTAGAATCATCATATTCTTTGCAAAAACGCATTTCATTTTTCAATACTGCTGTTTTCCATAATTCAGGTTCCTTTGAAACATAATCCAGATTCAGACAATTTCTAAGTTCTAATGTTCTTCCGTATTGATATTTTCTGCTTATCTCCATAATTCTTTTAATAAGCGCTGTATACTCCCTCTTTATTGACTGATCCACACCCATTGTAAGTTTATCAACAATTTCTTTTTCACGCTCAGGTTTAAATATATCATCTTCTGTTCTCGCTTTTACAATTGCAACTTCATCAGCAAGCATCATTCTCTTTTTAAATAATTTTTTTATTTCCTGATCAACAGAATCTATTTCTTTTCTTACATCATTTAATTCCATTTTATATTTCCCACCTTTTTTATAAGTCATTTTATAATTTATTTAATCAATATATCTTTCATTTGTTGGAAAGGTGCATCATCTCATCTATAAATCTTGAAGGCTTTACTTCCTTACCCCTTATATATTTTGGTGCATATATATGCAATCTTTCTTTAGTTCTGGTAACAGCAACATACATCATACGTCGTTCTTCTTCTATCTCATACTCTGTTTTGGCTTTTCTATAGGGAATTTCTCCTTCTGTAACATTTAATATGTGTACATCAGTAAATTCAAGTCCTTTAACACTGTGCATTGTCATAAGTTGAACAGCATTTTGTATATTTTTTCTATTCATCTCCTCAGTTCTGATATTCTCATAACTTTCCTTCATTTTTAAAAACTCAGAATAATTTTTGCATGTACATATCATATTTTCAAATTCATCAACAGCTTCTTTCCATTCATCAAAATCGATCTGATGTTCTTCAGCATACTTTTCAAGATAAGAATCATATCCGACTGCTGTTCTTATATATCTTACTGCTCCATACGGATTTAATTTATTAATCATTTCGATGTCGCGTTCAAGATCAAATATATTTTCAATTAAATATTCTTTCCCGCCAGCACTATTAATCATCTGATTAAAATCCACAATATCATTTTCAATCATATCTCTGCTTATATATCTAACAGGCTTATTCATTATATTCAGAAAAGTTTTTCTTGAACGATCACCATTTGCAAATGCCAGATACCTGACAATAGGATTTACAGCAGTATGCATAAATATATCAGGGAATGAATCTCTCACTTCAAACGGAATTGAGTAACTTCTTAAATCAAAAATGAGTTTTCTCGGACTTAAGTTGGTTCTGAACAATACAGCTATTTCAGATGGCTGAACACCCTTTGCAATACTATTTCTTATTCTTTCTAAAATCAGTTTATTTTCTGCTGCAGCATCATCTGGAAAATCAAGAAATATTTCACCTTTACATTGAAGTGCAGAAATAAGTTTTTTATTATATCTTTTTTTATTATTTTTTATCAGATCCGATGAAATTTTAACAATGTCACCTGGGCATCTATAATTATACGAAAGTGTAACTACCTTTGCATTTTTGAATTCTTTTGAAAATGAAAGCATTATATCAGGTCTTGCTCCACGAAACCCATATATTGACTGATCATCATCTCCAACCGCAAATATATTATTATTGGATTTCACAAGCATTTTCAAAATTTCATACTGAACTATGTTTGTATCCTGAAACTCATCAACTAAAATATAAGGATATAAATGTTCTATTTGTTTTCTTATATCTGGTCTGTCCTTTAGTAATGTATAACATACTGAAACCATATCATTAAAATCGATCACACCATTTTTTTCTTTTTCTTCATTAAATAATTTATATAACTTGCGAAAATGTTCATTAGAAATATCAGAAGAATAATAATTTTCAATATCTATAAGATCAGCCGACACTTCATCTATCTGCCTGATTACACTAAGCAGTGTTTCCTCATTATCATAACTTTCAGCATCAATCTGTTTTAAAATTCCTTTTATAATCTGTTTTCTTAAATTCTCATTAAGAACAGATATTTTTCTTCCTGGAAATGCTGTCCTTATTATCCAATAAAAAAATGAATGAAAGGTACACATTCTTACTTTACATTCACTTTTATTCATCAGTTTCTTATATCGTTCTTTCATCGAAACTGCCGCTGCAGTTGTAAACGTAATTACAAGGATATACTCTGGTTTGATTTTATATTTATTAATCAGATTTTTCACTCTATTTACTATAACCGTAGTTTTACCTGATCCCGGAGTTCCAAGAACAAGCATAGGTCCATCACCAAATCCAATTGCCTCTTCCTGTTCTTTATTTTTTTTCAAATTATTCATTCAATAACATAAAACGGATGGAGCCAAAAAGTCACATCCGCTTTCCTTCCATTTTATAGTTTACGACCACACTGCTTATAATCTGATGCAGACATTGTAATCCAAATATCATAAATTTCAAACCAGATAAATATTATTTATTTTTACATAAAATCAGTAAACAAAAAATGCCAACAATAAATGTTGACATTTTTGTTGGCATTAATATTTTCAAAAAAAATTTTCCTTGTTTTATATATATCTTCACATATTTCATCTTCAGTTTTTTGCTTATAAAAACAAAATGAAAAAATTTTAGCCTTTTTACATTTTTTACTATTTATTTTGTAGAAATCATTTATTTCAAGATTTTTTGCCACAGCAGTTCTTGTACTTTTTTCCACTTCCACATGGGCACTGGTCATTTCTACCAGTCTTAGGTCCGCGAACAATTGTATGTGACTTCTTCTCTGTAAGATAGAGTTCTTTACGTTTTTCAGCATCAAATATATTTTCCCATGCCGGTAAATTATAAAGCCACTCTGCATTGCACTGAACCATATTCATATACAGTTTTTCAAGATCAAGATCAAGTGTGATTTTTGTATTTTCATCAGCTTCTTCAAGATTATTAGATACTTTTAAGCTGTCATCAATACCATCAAGAAATCCTGTTATTGTTTCAATATCTGTTCCGTATTTTTCCGCAAGTTCTTTTACTGTACATGATTCAGCTTTTTCAGGCTCTGCAAGAATTTTTTCATAAATGCCCTTTTCAACCTTAAAATATGCAAGCCAAAAATTTTTTCCCTCTGGTGTACGATCATCCAGACTATACGCATGATCACGCCAATCCTTTAAAATTCCCATATATTTAACTCCTTTGAATTAACTTTTATATTAGCATACGGCATTATATCAAACATAAATCCTGACTTCAACAAAAGCATTAAAACTTTATTCATATCTGAGTGCATCAATAGGACTAAGTTTTGCCGCCTTAACAGAAGGAATAAGTCCAAATATAATACCTATAAGCATTGAAAAAACTACAGATACAACTATAGCAGGTACACTTATTGCCACAGGTACTTCTGCAACTTTTGAAACAAAGTAAGCCAGTCCTATCCCGGCTCCAACGCCTATAACTCCACCAAGACTTGTAAGAACTGCAGCCTCTGTAAGGAATTGTCCTAATATTACATTTTTCCTTGCACCAAGAGCCTTTTTCAAACCAATTTCTCTTGTACGTTCTGTTACCGAAACCAGCATTATATTCATTACCCCGATTCCACCTACAAGAAGAGAAATACTTGCTATCCATATAAGCTGTTTATTCGTAGCATTGCTGAGTTTCTGCAATTCCTTTGCTTTTTCCAGAGTGTCCTCACTTTTATATACTACAGAATCATCCTGCTTATTTGAAATTAAACTATTCAAGTAATCTTCTGTATTTTTTCCTGCCTTCGTCATATCTTCAGTAGAATTTGCTTTGACAAGTACCATTGAGGGCTGATCATAACCATATATACATGGCCATGAAGTATCAGGAATCATAATAAATCCTGATGTATCTGTTGCATAGTATGTATTCCACTCTGATGGTGAATCAATTACAGGTTCAAAATCATCACTTTTATCAACCACACCTACAACTACAAATGGAACACCGGCAATTTCTATTGTCTTACTTACAGCTTCATCTCCATCAAAAAGACTATACGCTGTAGAACTGTCAAGAATAGCAACATTTCGATAATTTTTAAAATCAGAATCGATAAGTTCTCTTCCTTTTATGAGCTGATATCCTTCGAGACTAAGATACTTATTTGTTGCACCTATAATATTTGAGCCTTCTATTGAGTTTTTTCCGGCAATTATACTGTCATAGCTCTGTGCCTTCATATATCCTGTTGCATCCTTAATTCCATCTTTGCCTTTAATTTCATCAATCATATCATCTGTAAGAACCGGAATTTTGCTTACATCAACACCATCTGACGGAAGTACATTCATTCCATTCTGACTTAATGAAACATTAACAACATTGTTACCTGATCCAACAAGATTCTGTTTTATCTGATCATTTGTACCTTTTATTGTTGATACTATTGCAATAATTGCAGCAATTCCTATAATAATTCCAAGCATAGTAAGGAAAGACCGCATTTTATGTGAAAATATTCCCTGAAAGGAAAGTCTGATATTTTCAATCATTATTTATTCTCCTCCTTACTCTGATTCTAAATCACTTAATTGACCATCGACACATGAACGACCTTCTTTAGCATTTTTATCATACGGAAATGCAATCTTATCATCAGCTGTAATGCCACTCTTAACTTCAATCATCTGACCATAATAAATCTTTCCTGTATTCAAAAACACCTTTTTCAATTTTCCGCCATCTTCTTTATATGTAAAATAGGAATTTTTTTCCTTTTTTACCATAAACAAAGGAAGAACAACCTCATTACTTAAATCTGCATTTACAGTACCATTTGACTGAACGCTTACATATGCCCCTTCTTTAAGATCCTGGCTTCCATCAATTGAGATTGTCACAGGATAATATGAAGATGTTGCTGAATTCGTATACCCGCTCGAATCATCATCTATTGGTGTTGTACTTACATTTGTAACCGTTCCTGAATATGTATTTCCTGTATCATATGATGTCACTGTAACAGAATCTCCAATTTTCATTGCATCCAGATGAAATTCATCAACATTTACAACAGCAGAGAACGATCCATCTGATTTAATGCTTACAATTGGCTTTCCTGCTGAAATATTATCAGCAGAAGTATTAATCATTGTAATAACTCCATTGATTTTTGCTTTTACAGTAGCATCATCTACATTTTTTTCATTTTTTCTTACAGAAAGGTTCTGATTATCTACCTTAAGCTTAGCATCATTAATTTTATTTTTTTGATCTCGTATTGCTGTGGCAAGACTCGCCGCAGTATAATCTGTAACTTTATCAACTGCAACACCAAAAATTGCTGCATTTGCTTTACGAATAGCATCGCAGTTTGTTACCCACTGCTTATAAGACGGATACTGTTCTGCAGCGATATTTTTCATTTTTATTGCATCAGTATCTGTTGCATTTGGCACATCATTTATGATCTGATTATATATTTCATCTGTCATCCCTTCAACTGATGGATCAACCTTTGGTTCATCAGGAATCGGAGTAGTTTTTTCAAGTTTTTCAAGATCATTATTAGCAATCTGAAGATTTATATTATAAACATCAAGATTAGCTTTTGCCGATGCAAGCTGATAACTCTGTTTTTGAGTATCATATATTACGACAGAATCTCCTGCTTTAACTGCGTCTCCAACGGTAGCCGTTACCTTTGAAACTGTTGCACCGTTTTCTGCATAAATATCCTGTTCATTATTTTTTGTTACAGATCCATCCATTGTAGAAGGTGTCTCATAATAATTTCCAACGAAACCAGATCCCGAAACAGAATATACTTTAGCCGGATTCGTTTTCGCTTTATGCTTCCTGTATAAAACTGTTCCCCCTACAGTAATTCCACTCAAAACAAGAAGAACTATCACGAGTCTTAATATTACTTTTTTCATCGCATGTCCCCCCTACCATTCCTGATTACTGAAATTAGCATTTTCCATATTTTCAGTATTTTCAGTCATTTTCATATATTCTTCTTCTATCTCAGGATGCATAGAATCACTCGTAATCATTCCATCTAATATCGTAATAGTGCGATCTGCTGATGCTGCAACACTGCGTGAATGTGTAATCATAATTATAGTTGCACCTTCATTATGTAAGTCCTTAAATATTTCCATGACCTGTTTTCCGGATTTGGAATCCAGAGCACCTGTAGGTTCATCTGCAAGTAGAATTTTAGGACTATTTACTATTGCTCTTGCTATCGCAACTCTCTGTTTTTGTCCGCCTGAAAGCTGAGTAGGTTTAAATGATGCACGATCCAGAAGACCTACTTTTTCAAGAGCATCATTGCACATTTTAATCCTTACTTTTTTAGGGATTTTTGCATATTGAAGTGGAAGTTCCACATTCTGCAATGCAGAAGCTCTGGGAAGAAGATTAAAATTCTGAAAAATAAAACCAATCTCACGATTTCTGATTTCTGATAACCTTTTATCATTTACAGAACTTATATCCTCTTCTGAAAGAAAATATTTTCCAGAAGTTGGTTTATCAAGGCATCCGATTATGTTCATTAATGTAGACTTTCCTGAACCTGAAGGTCCCATAATAGCAACATATTCACCTTCATCAATTGAACAAGTAATATTTTTCAATACTTGAAGATCCATGCCGCCCTGATTATAGGATTTAAAAATATCTTCAAAATATAAAAGTGCCATATTGTCACCTCTCCGGACTTTCAGAATCTTTCGATGTTGTATTTTTCCCATCGGAATCAGCATCTGTTACAGTTCCATTTATAGATGAATCAGCATCTGTTGCCGTTCCATAGGCATCTGTTGCCGTTCCATTTATTTCTGCATCTCCGGCACTTGAAGACTCTTCTGTACTCGCCTTTGTAGGATCTGTAGTTGTTTTATCTCCCTCTGCTATAGAAGGATCAGGATATGCAATATAGTCATCCTCAGTAAGTCCTGATTTTACAGGATATGTATCATTTGTTGAATTGTATTCTCCAACCTCTACCTCAGCCTTAGTAATCCTCTTATCTGCTCCTCGTTTCCATACATAATATTTTCCATTCTCATTCATGATATAATAAGAAGGTATCTTAATTACATCCGCATCAGCATCAGTAGCTGTAGCTTCTGTCTGTCCATAATCCATTTCTACATATAAATGCTGTCCAAGCATAAGTCCGTCTGTATTATCTACATTTACATAAAATGTATATTTTGTTGTTGTCTCTGCACTGCTTGTTCCATTCATAGATGTATTATTCGTATTTGAGCTTGATGACTCTGGTTCAAGCTTTACTTGTTGAACCGTTCCTTTCCAGATTTTATTAGAATCAAGTCTGGAACGTACAATAACAGAAGTACCTGTTGTAAGCATAGAAATACTTTGTTCATCCGCTGTACCTTTTATTCTAAAATCACCAGCCTGCATTATTGTAATAAATCCATCACCGGTGCCAGATGTACTTGCAGATACATCTGTTGTATCAGAAGAAGATGTACTTGAAGTATCATTGCTTGTACTTGCAATTTTCTTTATAGTTCCATCCATTGGTGATTTTACAATGGCAGTATTTATTGAATCCTGCTGACGCTTAATTTCAAGCTGTTTAAGCGATAAATTATATTTTTCTTCATTTATCTGAGCTATTGTTGAATTCATCTGACTGTTAAGACTAAGACGTTCATCCTCAGTTGTTGCTGCATTTCTCTGCGTTGTCAGATCAGAAAGCGTTGCATTATCGGAATTTATACTATTCTGAATACCTGTCAAATCAAGATTTAACTGTTCAAGGCTGAGTTCCATATCTGTAGTATCATAAGAAAAAAGCTGATCTCCTTCTTTAACTGTATCTCCAACCTTAACAAAAACATCTTTTATTTTTTTTGATGAATCCTTATTTACCGTTTTAGTTTCCTGAGACTGAACCATTCCCATAAATCTGGTTGACTCGCCAACACCGGCTCCTTCAATTTCTTTTACAGATTCAACATATATAACATTTCCATTTCCCTTATTTACTTTACCTTTACGCAGATAAACAAACAAAAAAACAGCGGCCGCCACAAAAACGGTTACGCCTATAATAATTATAGTTCTTATTTTCCCCTTTTTACTCATACAAATCTCCTTAATTGATATTTTCATTACTCAATTCAAATATATGCAAATCTCATTATATTAAGATAAATCTATGACGCAGCAATAATAGTCCTAATTTATGAATATTTTGTGAAATAGTCATGAATTAGGACACAGTTTTTTACTAATTAAATTTTTCTTATATATTTTTAATTTTATTTGACTATCCTTTATATTAATTAACATTTTCCAGTCATTTATCGCGTTTTTTTAATTTTGAAATGTACTCAGATATATTTTTTTCATATCCAAGTTCACCTGGTTCATAGATTTTAAGATTTTTCACAGCATCAGGAAGATATTGCTGAGTAACATAATGTCCTTCATAATTATGAGGATAAAGATATCCTGAGACTCCAAGTTTAGCTGCACCTGAATAATGCGCATCTTTTAAATAAACCGGAACATTTGCATTGCCATATTTCAATATTGCTTCATCAGCTTTCGAGACCGCATTGATGACAGAATTTGATTTAGGAGCACTTGCAACATATGTCGCTGCCTGCATCAATATAATCTTAGACTCTGGAAGGCCTATTCTTTCTACTGCAACAGCAGCTGCCGTCGCCAGCTGAAGTGCCTCAGGATCCGCATTCCCGACATCTTCAGCTGCGCATATCATAATTCTACGTGCAATAAATTTTATATCTTCACCACCATAAATCATTTTTTCCAGATAATACGCAGCAGCATCCGGATCTGATCCACGCATTGACTTAATAAATGCAGAAATTACATCATAGTGGTTATCTCCATCTTTATCATATCTTACTGCTCTTTTTTCAACACATTCTTCTACCACTGAAATATCAATAATGATTTTTCCGTCATCACTACGATCTGTCGTAAGAACCGCAAGTTCCAAGGCATTTAATACTCGTCTGGCATCTCCCTCTGCTATATCAGCAAGAAAATCTGCAGCAGATTCTGTTATTTCAGCATTAAACGGACCAAGTCCATTATGCTGATCTGAAATAGTCCTTTTTATTAAAATTTTTAAATCATCAACAGTAAGCGGTTTCAATTCAAATACCATTGATCTTGAAATTAAAGCACCATTAACCTCAAAATATGGATTTTCTGTTGTTGCTCCTATTAATATTAACGTGCCATTTTCAACAAACGGAAGAAGATAATCCTGTTGTGCCTTATTAAATCGATGAATTTCATCAATAAAAAGAATAGTTTTTCTGCCACTGATTTCAAATTGTTCCTTTGCTTCAGAAACAACTGATTCCATATCCTTTTTGCCAGATGCAGTTGCGTTCAATTCATGAAAATTTGCCTTCGTTGTATTTGCTATCACTTTAGCAATAGTTGTTTTTCCACATCCTGGTGGTCCGTAAAAAATAACAGAACTGAGACGATCAGCCCGAATTGCTCTGGTAAGGAGCTTATCTTTGCCCAGAATATGCTCCTGCCCTATGATCTCATCAAGCGTCTTTGGCCGCATGCGATATGCAAGCGGCGAATCCGTCTCAGTTCTTTCTTCTTTCATATATTCAAAAAGATTTGTTTGATTCATTTTTCCTCTAGTGTTCCAATAATCCAAGTTTTCTTATAATTCCGTCAAATTTCATAATATCTATCGGTTTACATATATAATCATCATAATCACTGCTTACATAAGATGCATCAAAATCTTCATCAAGCGCAGAAATCATGATTGCTTTACATCTCGATATTCTTGGTATTCCTAATTTTCTTTCTGCATCCCTTATAGACTGCAATGCCTTATATCCATCAATTTTTGGCATCATTATGTCAAGACATACAAGATCAAATTCTTTCTTTTCAGAAACAGATTTTACAAATTGATCTACAGCTTCAATACCATCTTTTGTAAGAACAACTTCTCCGTATCTGGACAAAAGTTTTGACAGGAACTTTCCGCTTGCCTCATCATCTTCAGCTACTAATACTCTCATAACACACCCTCCACTTATTTCATTTTTATCATATTCAGCCATTGATTAATGTTGGAACATAGTTCTGTCCTGAATGTTCCCTTGTGAAGCTCTATACGCCGATTAAGTAAATAAATCATTATTATCCCTGATATTGTATCAGCCAACTGGTCTTTGGTGAATCTGTTAGTAATCTCACCATTTTTTATTGCTTCTTCAAAAAAAGCAGCAAGATAGCTTTTACGATTCATAATTCCAAGCATTACTTGATCTCTTGTTGCAGTATTATGAAGAAATTCTTCATACTGTAGCATAAGTGTTGAAATAGAATAGTAATTATCATAATAAATTGCATATTCTTCAACATAACTTATGATTTTTTCAACTGCTGTACATTTTTTTGAAGCAATTGTACGGTATATCTGATTATCAAATTGAAAATAATAATCGACAACATCCGACAGAATTTCATTTATGCTTCCATAATACTTATACAGCATTGTTTCACCAATATTAGTCCGCATTCCAATAACTTTTGGTGTAAGAGACGCAAGTCCCGCATCACTGATAATATCAATCGCAGATGAAATAATTCTGTCCTTGACAGATATATACTCCTCAGTCAAATTTCGGCACCCCCCTATATTCGATAACCCCTTTATATTTTATTGCTGATTTGTCATACTGTCAACGAAAAAAAGGACTGCTGCATCAACTGCAACAGTCCCTTTTTTATTTCGGCTTAACTTAAAATCTTTCGTATTTAGTGTTTCATTAATTATAAAAATATAAGAACTAAAGCACTTAGGTACGTGAAAATATAAGTCTAATTACTTGATTACAGTAACGTTGATAGCCTGTGGTCCCTTAGCGCCGTCTGTTACATCGAACTCAACGTGTGCACCTTCATCAAGAGTTTTGAATCCACCCATGTTAAGACCTGAATAATGTACAAATACATCCTTACCATTCTCATCTGTAACGAATCCGTAACCCTTCTGATTGTTGAACCACTTAACTGTACCCTTTGCCATTTTGTATTTCCTCCAAAAAAAAATAAATTTACTGATGTCACTTTTAACATCGCTATTACAATATCACAAGGGTTCTTTTCCGTCAAGAAGAAATTCAAATAAAAATAAACGGAAATTTTTCAACTAAAAATAGAATTATAAAGTTTTTATATAGCAATTGATAGTTTTCCTGCTTTATGATTATAGTAGTAAACTGACTCAGAAAGACATTCCTCTCGTGAAACTTCAGCACGATTAATCTCTTTCACCATTTCACATAATTCGCTCGCGCATATGTCTGATTTTGTTACAGGAAGTGCAAGAAGTTCATGAATACTTGAAGGCAGAATATAGTAATCATCACCTGCTGTATAATATAATTCTTCAAGTAAATCCGGATAAAGCATGTATACAGCACCATAGTAATTCATATTATTTCCAATGAATATCATTGGATTTTCTTCATATTCTCCACCAATTTCCCTTTTCAGAAAATCACCAAGATTTTCTATTTTAGGTGAAAGCAATTTTCGCGTTGATACCCATCCTGCACTAAATAATTCTTCCTTTGAAATTCCCCATGAATCTAATAATTTGTGATTCACAAGCATACTTCCAGATGCAGATTCACTTTCCATTTTCCACCTTACAACAATAGCCAGGTCAAGAAATTTTTTATATGGACATTTCTGAAGCATATTTCTATTCTTATCAAAATTTACAAGAGCAAGGAAAAGATGATCTTTTAAATCTTCAAATTCAGAAAAATCAATATCTTCCAAATGGCATGCTTCTTTTTCCTTTAATGCATAAATAACCTGTTCTTCAAAATATTTATTGCTTTCCTCTAATGAAATTTCCATATAATCTTCTTGATATATTTCTTTTTTCTCTTTATTATCATCAAAACATTCAGAAAAAGCGGGAATCAA
>OBMA010001049.1_pt1 | contig 16778 bp, 9 predicted proteins | sample 1539141 | NCBI WGS metagenome assembly OBMA01 (sample SAMEA3991484, study PRJEB22521) | metagenome | biome: anthropogenic terrestrial biome; feature: sewage plant; material: raw primary sludge | place: Sweden | collected 2012-09-26 | reverse complement strand
GTACCCATCATAACACCTTCAAGAGGGGTAAGACCCATAGAGGTATCCATACACTTGCCGTCTTTCACTGCTGACAAGCTTCCACCGTTGCCGATATGGCAAGTGATGACCTTCTTTCCTTCAGGCTGAACACCCAGGAAATCGCAAACACGCTGTGAAACATAACGATGACTTGTTCCATGGAATCCGTAACGACGTACACCATAATCCTTATAATAATCATAAGGAATGGCATACATATAGGCATATTTAGGCATAGTCTGATGGAACGCTGTATCGAAAACACCCACCTGAGGCAGGCCGGGCATAAGCTCTGTTACGGCTGCTACACCCTTAAGGTTTGCCGGGTTGTGAAGTGGAGCAAGGTCGTTACAAGCAGAGAATTCCTTCAATATCTGCTCGTTAAGAATTACGCTTTTATTGAACTTCTCACCTCCGTGAACCATACGGTGACCGACAGCATCGATCTCCTTCAGATCCTTGATGGCACCAATCTCTTTGTCTGTAAGTACAGAGAAGATGAATTTGACACCCTCTGTGTGCTCAGGAACATCGTGCATGATCTTCTTCTTATCACCATTCGGCAATTTAACTACGATAAAAGAATCGTCCAGGCCGATACGCTCGATACCTCCAGTTGCCATGACCGATTTGTCGGTCATGTTGTAGAGCTTGTACTTAATTGACGAGCTACCACAATTTAAGACTAAAATATTCATTAGCTTATATCTTTATTATTTATTTTCAGCTGCCTTTGCATCCTGTGCCTGACATGCTGTAACAGCAACCATATTATAAACATCGTCAACAGAACATCCGCGACTGAGGTCATTTACCGGACGTGCAATACCCTGAAGGATTGGTCCTACGGCGATGGCATCACCTAGACGTTGAACAAGTTTATAAGCTATATTTCCTACTTCCAGACATGGGAAGACGAGTACATTTGCGTTTCCTGCTATCGTACTGCCAGGAGCTTTAGAAGCTCCCACTGACGGGACAATAGCTGCATCTGCCTGTAATTCGCCGTCAATCTTGAGATCTGGAGCGAGTTTCTTTGCAAGAGCAGTAGCCTCAACCACCTTGTCAACCACTGCATGAGAGGCAGATCCCTTGGTCGAGAAGCTGAGCATAGCAACACGTGGATCCTTAAATCCGGCAACAGCCTTGGCTGTTTCGGCTGTGCATACAGCAATCTGAGAAAGCTGGTCAGCATCAGGGGTTGGAGTAACAGCGACATCTGCGCAAACAATTACGCCATTCTCGCCATATTCAGGTTTCTTTGTGATGAGAAGCATGGCTCCACTGACACATGTGATACCGGGAGCACATTTGATAATTTGGAGTGCAGGACGAAGCGTGTCACCAGTGGTACTTAGCGCACCAGATAATTGACCGTCAGCACCGCCGGTCTTGATAATCATACAACCTAAATAGAGAGGATTCTTTATCAGTTCGCGAGCCTGTTCAATAGTCATTCCTTTTTTCTTACGCAATTCTGCAAGCTTAGTTGCATACTCTTCAGACTTAGGATTATTCAATGGGTCAATCAGTGTGGCCTTATCGATATTTTTTAGTCCAAACTTCTCTGCCATTGCGTGCACCACCTTAGGGTCGCCAATAATAATTAAATCAGCCACACCATCGGCAAGCACTTTGTCGGCTGCTTTCAGTGTACGTTCCTCGGTGGCCTCGGGGAGCACAATGCGCTGTTTGTCACTCTTAGCGCGATTAATAATCTTCTCAACTAAATCCATTTCGATTTAAATTATAAATATATGTTTATGTAAAATATGCGATTTTGTAATATCGACGTTGCAAAATTAATAAAATTATTGCAATCTCATATACTATTTTACAAAAAATATTCTACTTTTGTACTCTTTACAACAATATTATTATTATTCTTATGATAAGATTCAAAAATACTACTGCAGAAGACCGTGAAATCATACGGAGTTTTACATTAAACGGCGACCGTATGAATTGTGATTTTTCTATTGGAAACATTATCGGATGGAGATTTTTATACAACTCACAGTATGCCATCGTTGACGACTATATGGTGTTCAGATTCTATGCTGACGGTCATCTGGCGTATATGTCGCCTATTGCCAAGCCCAAAGAAAAAGCTGACGGGAGCTTTGGGGTGGAGCCCTGCGACGAATGTTCGGTTGAGGTAATCAAGAAACTGCGTGATGACTCTATCGCCATGGGGCATCCGTTCCTGATGCTTGGTGTCTGCGACCACATGCGACAGGTCTTTGAAAGTGTACTGCCTGACATGTTTGAGATAAAGCCCAACCGCGATCATTATGACTATATCTATCTACGCGAGAAACTGATCTCGCTCTCAGGCAAACACTTGCAGAGCAAGCGCAACCATATCAACAAATTCAAATCACTCTACCCCGACTATGAATACAGACCTCTTACCAAAGAGCTGATACCCGAGTGCATCAGACTCGAAGAGATCTGGAGAGAGCATGAAGAAGAGGAGAAGGAAGACGATGAAAAAAGTACGGAACTGTCAAAAGAACTGCGCTCGATGACTCGTATCTTCAACCGATGGGACGAGATAGGGATGACAGGGGCTACAATCTTTGTTGAGGGGAAGATGGTGGCATTCACCTTTGGAAACCCAATCAATAATCGCACTTTCGATATCTGTGTGGAAAAAGCCGACACGACCTACGAGGGTTCGTTCACCATCATCAATCAGGAATTTGCAAAACATATTCCCGAGCAATACATCTATATCAACCGAGAGGAAGACCTTGGTGACGAAGGTCTGAGAAGGGCAAAGTTGTCATATAAGCCGGAGTTTCTTTTGGAGAAATTCTCAATCATGGACAAACACCCTCTTAGCGGATTCGAAGAGCCGTCGAAGGTGTTGGCAGAAACCAGACAACTATGGAAGACCGTGTTCAAAGATGACGACAGGTTTATTGACTTGTACTTCAGCAAGGTAGTAAAACCGGAATACAACGTGACATGCCAGATCAAAGGCAAGGTGGCGGGTGCACTCCAGACCTTACCTTACAAGATGCTGATACACGGCACTGAGATTCAAACATCCTACGTAAGCGGCGTATGTTCTGACCCGGACATGCGGAATGAGGGTATCGGCAATGCCATCATGAGACAAGCCCATATGCAAATGTATAACACGGGTACAGTTATCGCAACACTGATACCTGCTGAAGAATGGCTGTACGACTGGTACTCGAGAATGGGATATGTGAATCGTATCGTATGTACCCCACCTCCTGCAAATATCATGGAGATGAGTTTCGAAGAGTTTGACAGGATGCAAAGAGCTAAAGAATGTGTAATCCTGCATGATGCCAACAACCTGGAGGTGATCAAGAAGGATATAGAGATTGCCGGCGAGCAGTACCATCCTGCCACAGACCCGATAAACGGCATGCTGAGAATCATCAACGTCAAGAAGGCACTGGAGATATATGCAGCCGCGCATCCAGACGTCCACACGAAAATACATGTCCGTGCCGACAAGGATATTCCTGCAAACAATGCCTATTACACCATAGACCATGGTCGGGTGACACGCACGGACCGTCCCTGCGGATGTTGTCCGAAGATGAACATCAGCGAAGTCGCCGATATGATTTTTAAAGATGAGAAGGCAGAGATGTTTCTTATGCTCAACTAAGAACACATCTCCTGTGTCAGAATACTTTCCAGTTCCTCTGCCGACAAGCGCAGATGGAACTGGCCTTTAATAGCTGTGCTGATACCACCGGTCTCTTCTGAGACAACAATTGCCACAGCATCACTCTCTTGAGATATTCCCATTGCAGCACGGTGACGCAGGCCGAGCTCCTTGGGGATGCCCAGATTGTGAGAGACAGGGAGAATACACCCTGCGGCTAAGATCCGTTTATTACTTATGATCATAGCTCCGTCATGAAGAGGTGAATTCTTGAAAAAGATATTTTCTATTAATCGCTGATTGATATTGGCATCAAGCCGGTCACCGGTTCTTGTTATGTCATCAAGGGGAACAGAGCGTTCTACGACGATGAGGGCACCCATACGTTGTTTACTCATAGACATACAGGCCATCACAAGAGGGATGATCGTAGTCTTGTCCACATGGTCATTGTTGCTGGGATTGAAGAACATTCTGAAGATACGCATTCTCTGATGTGCACCCATCAAATAGAGGAAATGGCGAATCTCACTCTGGAAAAGAACGATCAAGGCAATCACTCCTACACTGACCAGCTTGTCCATAATGGACCCCAAGAGACGCATCTCAAGCACCTGAGATACGAAAAGCCACGTGATGATGAAAATCAGGATACCGATAAACACGTTTAATGAGCGTGATTCTTTCATCACCCTGTAGACATAGAAAAGAAGCAGCGCCACTAAGATTATGTCAACGATATCTTTGATGCCGAAATCTAAGAGCATGAGTCCTCCATTTTATTCACTATTTTAATTACCTCAGTCGCTTCTTTCACATCGTGAACACGCAAGATCGACGCTCCCTTCATCAGTGAAATGGTATTGATGACAGATGTGCCGTTGAGAGATTCATTGGGAGTACATTCCAGCGTCTTGAATATCATCGACTTGCGGGATATCCCTACTAAGATGGGGAGTTCCAGTTCACGCAACTTCTCCATGTCTGACAGAATACAGAAGTTCTGCTCTATCGTTTTACCAAAGCCAAAGCCCGGATCAAGTATGATATCCTTAACGCCAAGATCACGCAACTGCTGCACTTTTTGCGCAAAGGAGACCATCATATCGCGCAAGGTTGGTTTGGTGGACATCAGAATGTATGGTACATTAAGCTGCGCAACAGTTCTGAAAAGAGTGCTGTCGGCTTCACCTTCAGATACATCATTAATAATATCCGCACCAAACTCATTCACACTCATCGACGCCACAGAACTACGGAATGTATCTATTGACACAATTGCATTGGGATGCGCCCGTCTCACGATCTCAAGTCCATAACGCATACGCGCCATCTCCTCTTCCTCGCTGACGAATGTAGCTCCCGGTCTGGTGGAATAAGCACCAACATCAATGATTGAAGCGCCCTCTGACAATATCTGATCTGCACGTTCCGATATCTCTTGCTCTGTCTGTTTACGACTGCCTGAGAAAAATGAATCCGGAGTAACATTAAGTATTCCCATCACATGAGGTTGTGACAAGTCTAAAAGATGTCCCTTGATGTTTATCGTATATTGTATCAAACTATTCATACCGCAAAAGTACACATATTTTTTTGATTTTGGCAAATAGGGGAAAGTTTTTTAAGAAGTAATCATTTTAAGTAATAAAATCAATTATAATGTATGCAAATATAAACATATTTTTCTTATTATATTCCAACGGTGCGGCGTGCAAGGGAGCATTAACATGATACAGACACAACACCCAATCATGAAGGAAATAAAATACAAAAAGCTCCTCTATATCTTATGGAACATAAAAACATGTTAATAATGTTGCAAATTCTTTTTGAAATATCTCTTTTATGGAATAATTTGAAATAAATTTGATGGTTAGTTATTTTATTCATAAATTTGTCGCAATATATGACCGCAATCGGGAATAATTATCTAAATAAATTTATACTTTATGAAAAAAAACTTTCTTTTCCGTGCAGTAATGCTCATGTTCTTCAGTTTGGCAGGAGCATCAACATTGACGGTATCGGGTGCTAATCCATTTCTCCCTCTATGGGAATGTATCCCGGACGGTGAACCTCACGTGTTTGAGGATCCTGACAATCCTGGTAAATTTCGTGTTTATCTCTATGGTTCACATGACATGATCAAAACCAGCTATTGCGGTCGTGACCAGGTTGTTTGGTCTGCTCCCATTGATGATTTAAACAATTGGCGCTATGATGGTGTGATCTTTACTTCTACCAAAGATGCCAATGGCAACCTGTTAAATCCTAACGGAGTGGGCGATGTACTCTTTGCACCAGACGTTGCAGAGGTAGTTGATAAGAACGGGAAGAAAACATATTATCTATACCCAAACAACCAGGGAGGCAATCGTAATGGAATGATTGCGAAGTCGAACCGTCCCAACGGACCTTTCACGGTTTGCAATTGGAGCAAAGATGATCCAAGAAAGTCGGATGGTGTATTGGCATTCGACCCTGCAGTGCTGGTAGATGACGACGGACGTGTCTATGGTTACTGGGGTTTTCAGCAGTCCTTTGGTGCAGAGCTTGATCCCAACACGATGACAACGGTAAAACCCGGTACAGAGATTGTGCGTAACATGGTTTCTAGTAATAAACAAGAAGGTAAGTTCCGTTTCTTCGAAGCCTCTTCCATTCGCAAGATCAAAGATAAATATGTGTTCATCTACAGTCGTTGGACTGAAAATGGTGAATTCGGTTTACCTGACACCAACTACACTTTGGCTTATGCCTATAGCAACAATCCACTAGGCCCATTCACGTATGGTGGAACGATCATTGACGGACGCGCCCGTGGCACTGACGAAAACGGGAAGATAATACCTACAGCAACACCTAGTTGCAATACCCACGGAAGTATTTGCGAGATCAATGGTAAGTGGTATGTGTTCTATCACCGTGAGAATGGTGTTGACGAATATGCACGTCAGGCAATGGTAGCTCCGATCACAGTAAAAGTAACCGAAGGACAGCAGGGGAAAGTGGAAATATCTGAAGGCGAATATACGTCAGAAGGTTTCGAACTCAATGGTTTGAATCCTTTTGAAAGACATTCTGCCGGTATTGCCTGCTATTACACAGGAACGCAGATAGCCACCCATAATTGGCCCAAGACCACCTATTACGGATCTTATCCTGTACCTTTCTATGGCACAGAGGATAAATATGAGCATCCTTACGACATCCGCAACAACACGAATCCTGTTGTGAATAACCAGAGTGGTTCAATCGTCGGATACAAATATTTCAATTTCAATCCTATTTTCAACAAAAAGAAGGTATCGCTACTCTTAAATTTGAAGCCTGAGGGTGTAGATGGAACCATCAACATCATGATTGACAGTCCATGGCCCAGCAAAGGTGGCATAAAAGTTGGTAGTATTTCTGTCAGCAAGAACATACCAAACAAGGTTACCAAGCTGCGTACACAGCTTTCTAAAGTGAATAAGTTAAAAGGCAAACACGCTCTTTTCTTCGTTTTCTCCTCTCCTACAACAGGGAAGTCTATTTGCGAGATGGAAGACTTTGTGTTTGAATAAATCACATCAGTGATTTTAATACTAAGGTGACGATACCGAACTCTTCAGGGGTTAAGTATCGTCACCTTATCGTATATCATCAAATCACTATTTATGTGCGACAATTCATAGGATAGGAAGAGTCCTTGACCCTACATACTTTTAGGATAACGGTTTGACTTATAGACAGTTTATACTGTTTGATCATACATTTATCATACATCCATCCTACATACTGTGTATAGTTTCCTGATTTTGGTTGACTTTTTTGTGCCTTATTCCTAGTCAAAGTTGACCCGGTTAAACTTATTCCTTATAATTGTTGACCATCATTTTTTTATTCCTGTTATAAGTTGACTTATTATCGTATTTCTAAGGTATGTATGATGGATGTATGTTGCATGAAGGATTTTTTAAATACAAAGACTTATAAATCAGAAAGATGACTTAAAAATCATGTATGATTGATAGAAAATCAGGAATGACAGTGGTAAAAACAATGGAGATATGCTTTGAATTCTGTTTGATATACTCAGCAACAATAAACAGATAGCTCACGGGATGAATTTACCGCTAAATTCAATCCCAACTCAATGCTCAGACACATCGGGAGCATAACGGAAAATGTGTAGGATGGGACCTCTTTTAAAATAAAAATGTGAGGACGTAATTGTTTGACACCCCACTCACATTTATTTTGTAAAATAATTGAAAATAAATTTGTTAGTTATTGCTTTTCTTTATAAATTTGTAGCAATAAATGATCATTAACCTTAATAATAAAATTTCATTATACTGTATGAAAACAACTTATCACGTAAGCAAATCATTCTTTATATTACTATTCATGGTAATATGTACAATACAAGTAACCGCAAAAGTAATTGAGAATCCTTCTTTTGGATTAAGAAATACATGTGTGCTTTCTATTACGAAAATAGAAAAGACATCGAAAGAAACAAAATTATACTTTCATGCGCAATATATACCTCACAATTGGATACGATTGCAAGACTCAGTATTCATAGAAGATATAACTACAGGCAAACGTTACTATCCGATACGCTTTGAAGGGTTTGAAGCTAACAAAGAGGTGTACATGCCCGAATCTGGAAAGATGGACTTTTCCATTATATATCCGGCTATACAAAAAAACATAAAAGTGATTAACTGGAAAGAAAATCAAGATAAAGACTCTTGGAAGATCTGGGACATATCTATGGATAGCAAGAAAAATAAGAAAGAACCTTTTGACTACCAAGTACCGAAGACAGTTACAGACCAACCTAAAGACAACGGCGCAGACTTCACAAAAGATAATTTTTTCAAAACAGATTCCGCCTATATCACAGGATATTTAAAAGGTTACGATGCCAGAATTGGATTCACTACTGGTATTATCTATTGCAGTAATGAACTGACACGACAAGACTATCCTACCGTAGTGAAAATAAATCCCGATGGTAAGTTCGAAGCTAAACTACTTCTTTATTATCCTATAGAAAGTCATATTTTTATCAACAACTGTTCTATTCCATTTTATATAGAACCGGGACAACACCTCGACATTCAGCTGAATATAGACGACCTATTGTATACACAATATGGTTTTGACCATAAATTCCCTATCATTTACACAAGCCCTACGGCTGATATATGTCAGCAGGTTAAAGAAGAATATTATACTAATATGAATGACAAATCAGAATATACAAAAGCTCTAAATAGTTTGTATAAAGGATTAGAAAAGATACACACTCCATCACAGATCATTGACAAATTTATACCGTTATATGAGAAGGAGAAAGTAAAAGTGGATTCAATAATACAAGCCGACAGATATTCGCCAAAAGCTGCGCATCTGAAACGAAACAGAGAAACTTACAGATTAGGATATCGATTGTTAGATTTTGTAGATATCCGAACAGACTACGCGAGCAAGGATACCACAAATGCTTGTCTGAAAGCCCCAGTTGAAAAGAACTTCTATGATTTCATGAAATATATACCGATAGACGATGAGGTTTCATTAGCTTGTATGGATTACGGAATATTTATAAACAGATTCGAGTACAACAAGACTTTGTACAATAGAGAACTTGATATAAACGCCAATTTTAACAGAGCAACGCCACCTTATACCATGTATGACAAATTCAAGAATACATTTTTATGGCAGTTATCAACACTTCGTTGTATTCATGTATATAAGAATGAGTTAGCTAGTGGAAAGATAAGTGTAAGACCTAATGTATTCAGAAATTCAACAATCATAAGCTATGCTAATAATTTGTTAAGCCAGACAGAGAATGAAAAGAAGTCTTACGACTTGCCTGACAATGAAGCATCACGAATGTTTAAGAAACTGATAGCACCATACAAAGGTAAATATATCTTTGTTGATTTTTGGGGAACCACCTGCGGTCCATGCCGTGCAGGTATAGAAGCAATGGCACCATTACGTAAGGAGTTACGGAATAATACTCAGATTCAATTCCTTTATATCACTGGCACAGAAACGTCCCCTTCAAAGAAGTCATACGAGGAATATGTGGAGAAGAACCTTAAGGGATTTCCAAGTTTATTGCTAAGTTCGGCAGAATATCTTTATCTGCGTGAACTATTTCATTTTAACGGAATTCCACGCTATGTGTTTATAGACAGAGACGGAAAAATCATTGATGAAAATTACAATTCCTATCAACTAAATACATTCTTAAAAGAAAAAGGAATAAAAAGTGAATAGTATAAAAAATGTAATTGGTATTCCTACATTTACAACTTAACTTCCTTATATTACTGTATGCACAGCAATATAAGGAATCGGTTACTTAAATTATTTTCAACATGTTCTATGACGATGATTGCGTCGGATTGACGTGATTCTAAGATAAATTATCGAACTCACGTTAATGTCACGTTGCGTAAATAAGGTAAAAGCTAATAAATATGGACAAACTTTATGATGTTTCCAAAGATAATTTGTAAATTTGCAATTTATAACAAACAAAATTAAAAACGCGAAATGGAAATTTCAGGACTTTATAAGATATTTCTACAACATCCTCAAGTTACAACCGACAGTCGTAACTGCCCTAAAGGCTCAATATTCTTTGCACTAAAAGGTGACTCGTTCAACGGCAATGCTTTTGCAAAAGCCGCATTGGAGAAAGGGTGTGCATTTGCTGTCATTGATGAAGAAGAGTTTGCAGAACCTGATAATGAACGCATCATCCTCACTGACGACTGTCTGAAGACTCTACAACAACTGGCTAACTACCACCGTCGTGCATTGGGGACTAAAATCATAGGAGTTACAGGTACCAACGGGAAAACCACGACCAAGGAGCTTATCTCTGCCGTATTGCAGAAAACTCACAACGTGCTCTTCACTGAAGGTAACTTCAATAATCACATTGGGGTACCGAAGACACTCCTACGACTGACAAAGGACAACGATATCGCTGTGATAGAGATGGGAGCAAACCATCCCGGAGAGATTGAGACACTGGTTAATATCGCCGAACCTGACTACGGACTCATTACGAATGTGGGCAAGGCTCACCTCCTGGGATTCGGTTCTTTCGAAGGGGTGATAAAAACAAAAGGCGAACTGTATGATTTCTTACGCAACAAAAAGGACAGCATCGTATTCATCAATCATTTTAATGAACACCTGCAGAAAATCTCTGAAGGACTGAAACTCATAGAATACGGAGCACAACCTGATGGGTCACTGACAGTCAACGGTGAAGTCATCTCATGTGCGCCATTCCTTAAGTTCAAATGGCGCCACGGTAATGGCGAATGGCAAGAGGTACAGACACACCTTATCGGCAGTTATAATATTGACAACATGATGGCAGCAGCGTGTATCGGACTCTATTTCGATGTGACTCCGGAACAGATTAACGACGCATTATGTAATTACATACCCAGCAACAACCGTTCACAGCTGGAGGTCACTACACACAATAAACTTATCATTGACGCTTACAATGCCAACCCGACAAGCATGATGGCTGCTCTAAAGAATTTCCGTGACATGGAGGTGACTCCAAAGATGGCCATTCTGGGTGACATGCGTGAACTGGGCGACGTAAGTGCTGATGAACACCAGAAGATAACAGATTTTCTCCAAGAGGCCGGCATGACAAATGTATGGCTCGTTGGCGAGGAGTTTGGCAAAACAAATTGCGACTTTCGCAAGTTTGCCAACGTAGAGGATGTGAAGGAAGCCATCAAAGAGAAGATGCCTGAAGATCATTACATCCTTATAAAAGGCAGTAACGGAATAAAATTGTTTCAACTGACAGAACTTCTTTAACTTAAAGACATTAACCCCCTAATCAGGAATATATGAAGAAAATAGTCTTTCTACTAGCGATGACACTGGCATTCGGTCTTCCGACCCATGCTAAAAAGAAAAAGGTGGTAACTCCAACAGAGAAAAAAGCACCTGTTTTCAAAGGTTTATTCAACGTACAACACGAAAAGGACAACTGGGTCTTTCAGATCCCGGACTCTCTTCTGATGAGACCGTTCCTTGCCAATACCCGTTTTGTTTCTACACCTGTCGGCTGTGGAAAATATGGTGGCGAACTGGCTAATGATCAGGTTCTCTACTGGGAAAAAGGGGAAACTAATATGATACTAAGGGCACTGATGATGGATACTTACGCAGACTCCACTTCCGAGATATCCAAAGCAGTCAAGGTCAGCAGCGAAAACCCAATCGTGATGACATTCAAGATAGACTCCACACAGACAGACTCTACCAAAGCTCGTCGCTATAGTATCAATGCTACGCGTCTCTTCACAGAGGACAATCTGGTAGTAAGTATCAGCAAGAGTCTGAAAAACCAACTTGGTCTGGCCTCTCTTTCATCGGAACGGTCATATATTAAGTCTATCCACACCTACCCTATCAATACTGAGATTCGTACGGTAAAGACGTTTAACGGAAAGGAGAATAGTAACATCTATGCCAACAGCGAAACAGGATTTATCACGTTCGAACTGAACACATCTTTTGTTATCCTTCCCAAAGAGCCGATGGCACGTCGTTCCTTTGACAAACGTGTGGGATACTTCGCTGACTCTTATGAAGAGTTTACAGATGACCAACAGACGGTGAAAAGAAAGAACTTCATCACACGCTGGAGACTGGAACCGAAAGCTGAGGATGTGGAGAAGATGAAACGTGGCGAGCTTGTTGAACCGAAGAAACAGATTGTCTACTATATCGACCCGGCCACTCCGAAACAGTGGCGTAAATACCTGATTCAAGGAGTTGAAGACTGGAACGTGGCTTTCGAAGAGGCAGGATTTAAGAATGCCATCACCGCCAAGGAATGGCCTAACGACTCGACGATGAGTCTGGAAGATGCGCGTTACTCGGTTATACGTTACCTAGCCAGCGACATAGAGAATGCCTACGGACCAAATGTACACGACCCTCGCAGTGGTGAAATTCTAGAGAGCCACATCGGATGGTTTCATAATGTGATGTCACTCGTCCATGACTGGTACATGATCCAGGCAGGATGTATCGACAAACGTGCCGACAAGATGAAATTCGATGATGAGTTGATGGGACAGCTCATCCGCTTCGTCAGTTCACATGAGGTGGGTCACACACTCGGGCTTCGCCATAACATGGGAGCCAGCAGCACCTCCCCTGTTGACAGTTTGCGTAACAAGAAGTGGGTAGAGGCAAACGGACATACCTCATCAATCATGGATTATGCTAGATTCAACTACGTGGCTCAGCCTGAAGACAACATCAGCGAAGCAGGTATTTTCCCGCGTATCAATGATTACGACAAGTGGGCAATAAAATGGGGATACATGTTGTTGCCAAACTGCAAAGATGCTGAGGATGAGAAACTAGAACTCAACAAACTGACCATTAAACAACTGGCTAAAAGCCGGCGTTACTGGTTCGGCGGTGAGGGATACGACAACGATCCACGTGCTCAGACTGAAGATTTAGGCGACGATGCCATGAAAGCCAGCGACTATGGTATCATGAATCTGAAAAGGATAGTCAAGAAACTACCTGAATGGACATACGAAGAAGGGGACATGGGCGAAAACCTGAACCGCATCTATAGTAATGTCATCAGTCAATATATACGTTACGTGGGACATGTAGGGAAAAATATCGGAGGTATCTACACCAACTATAAGAGCGTGGAACAGCAGGGTAACATCTACACCCCGGAAGAGAGAGCACGCCAACTGCGAGCCATGACATGGTTTAATACGAACGTATTTACAGAACCAACATGGCTTATTGCCGAAAAATATATGACGAGAATCAGCAATAATCCGGAAGAGGTACTATATCCGATAGTACGAATCTGCCTCGGACGACTGGTTTCCACATATATGTTCAACAATCTGTGTGACAATAGCAATGCTGCTGATACCTACCAGCCGGCAGAGTATGAGAAAGATCTCATCAACATGGCATTCAAGGAGACAGTATCTGGTGCAAAGGTTACTTCGTACCGACGTTATCTGCAACAGAACTTTGTAAGCATGGCGATATCTGAATGGCAGTACGGAACTAACCAGCAAGGTAATACCTATATGTATGACATGCTCTCAAAGATTCGCACACGGATCAATGCGGCCAATTCTTCGGATGCCGACACCCGTGCTCATTACAAATATCTGTCACAGATGATTACACAGGCATTCAACAAAAAATAGACAAGGATAATCTTTAAATACAAATAAAATGTTTTTTCAACACTCAAAAATCAAAAAGGTGATCATCATGAGTGCTTTTTTCAGCGCTATGTCATTAACTTCAAACGCACAACTGAACTTACAGCTGCATCACGACTTCGGTAAAGAACTATACGGCAGTGAACTCCAGACTCGTCCGAAGACTACTCTGACCGTGGAAAACTTCACAGCAGACAAATGGGGTAGTACTTATTTCTTCGTCGATGCCGACTTTAGTGACGACCAGATGAAAAGCGCTTACGGAGAATTTTCCCGGGAACTGCAATTCTGGAAAGCTCCAATAGCCATCCATCTTGAATATGACGGAGGTCTCAACTCAAGCACCAGTTTTCAGGGAGCATATCTCCTTGGTGCCGCATACAACTGGAATAGCAAAGACTTTAAACGCGGATTCTCTTTACAAGCTATGTACAAACACTACGCAAAAAGCAAAGGGGTGGAAGGGTTTGATAGTTGGCAGACCACAGCCGTATGGCATGTCATCTTCGCTAAAGACCTGATGACATTCTCAGGATTTGCTGATTTGTGGCATGACAATAGCGTTAAAGGTAATCTCGTATTTATCAGTGAGCCACAGATATGGTTTAATCTGGCAGCACTCAAATGTGTTGATGACAACTTCAAGTTGAGCATTGGAGGGGAGCTGGAATTAAGCAACAATTTCATCTGGCCTAGCAATGGAGGGACAAACGATAAATTCTACGCAAATCCCACATTGGCTGTAAAATGGACCTTTTAAAATTTAACTCATAATAATTTGGAACATATTCGTTTTATCATTACTTTTGTTCCATAATATAACATTTTATGAAAAAAGGAGTGCCCTCTGTATCGACAGAAGAGCTGAAGACTAAGATCGACAAACTCGAGAAAGAACTAGAATACTACCGTAACAAGGAGCATTCGAGCAAGGACTCCAATGCCGCAGAGGACTATCCTTCTTACAATAATATGTTATCACGTCAGAATGTGATATCAAATCTGCTCCTTGAATTTCCCAAAGAGCACGATCACAAGAAGATCATCAATGGAGTGCTGAATGAGATTCTTGAGGTATTCGAATCTTCACTTACCTATATTTATATTTTTACTCCGGATCAAAAGAGAATAGCGATGAGATACGGCGCAACAAAAGGAGGAAAAACTTTTGACGTAGGAAGTTGCATGGAGGCGGGTGTTGATGCCATACCATGGTGGTCAAAAACTATTCTAGCGGGAAAAGAAATCGTAATCAATGATATAAACGCCATCAAAGAAGAGGCCCCCTATGAGTACGATAACATGAGCAAATTGGGCTTTAAGTCTGCCATATCTTATCCCTTGACAGACAATGGTAAAGTATGGGCGTTCATCGGAGCTTCTAACGACAAGCTGAAAGTATGGAGTAAAAATGATATTAAATGGTTCTCATCAATTGCCAATATTATCAATCTGGCAGCACTAGTAAAACGCAATAGAGATAATGCGGACAGATATAATGAAGAATTGAAGAAACAGAAATCGTTCTTAGAAGATATCTTCGACAATATCCCGATAGCTATCAGTATCTTCGACGAAAATACTTATCTGAAGAGTTTCAATAGCAAATTCATTGAGATGTTCGGAATAACCAATTCCGAAGAAGTGCTTGGCAAGGGATTCTTCAGAAGTCAATGTTCAAAAGACACAATGGATCATGTGGAGACAAACGACTCGACAGAGCTTCACATTGACTTCAACTTCGACAAAACCCTTTATCACTCCAGCCGAAGCGGAAATATTAAACTGAGTATGAAGAGCATCAAACTTTATGATGGTTCAGGGAAACATTACGGTTTTGTGAACATGAGTCTGGAAGACACTGACAGATTCCTTGCCATGAGCCGAATACATGAATTCGAGAACTTCTTTTCCATCATATCAGACTTCGCAAAAATTGGCTATGCCAAGGTTAATATATTCAACCACGAAGGTTATGCCATAAGACAATGGTATAAAAATTTGGGTGAAACAGAGACGACACCTCTACGTAACATTGTGGGTATATATAAAAACATGCATCCTGAAGACTGCGAAAAGATGAAAGTAAACATCAAGAAAACGCTTCATGGGAAACTGAAATCTTTCAGCATGGAAACAAGAGTGCGGCGTACGGGAGTAAACAACTGTTGGAACTGGCTACGCTACTATATTGTGACCACGAACTATGCACCGGAAAATGGTATCGTTGAAATTATCGGAGTCAATTATGATATCACTGAACTGAAAGAAAAGACTGATGCACTACGGAAAGCACGTGATAAGGCCGAGGCTACAGATAAGCTAAAAAGTGCTTTCCTTGCAAATATGAGTCATGAGATACGTACACCTCTCAATGCTATCGTAGGATTCTCGAACCTGTTATGCGAAAGTGAAAACGCTACAGATAAGGTAGAATTTAGAAGTATCATACATAGTAACTCAAAAGTGCTGCTGCAACTCATCTCCGATATTCTCGATCTGTCTAAAATGGAATCAGGCTCCCTGGATTTTGTTTTCAAAAGAATGGATGTAAATAGTTTGTGTAACGAGGTTGTCCGTTCTCTTCAGAATCGTGTAAATCCAAACGTGAATCTCAGTTTCGGAAAACATCTGCAAGAATGTCATATCGTTAGCGACGTGACACGACTCCAACAGCTACTCACCAACTTCCTCACAAATGCCATTAAGCACACAGAAAAAGGCGAAATACAACTCGGCTACAACATTGTAGGCCGTAATATCGTATTTTATGTATCCGATACCGGTACAGGTATTCCGAAAGAATTACAACGTAA
>OBMA010001048.1_pt1 | contig 16781 bp, 12 predicted proteins | sample 1539141 | NCBI WGS metagenome assembly OBMA01 (sample SAMEA3991484, study PRJEB22521) | metagenome | biome: anthropogenic terrestrial biome; feature: sewage plant; material: raw primary sludge | place: Sweden | collected 2012-09-26 | reverse complement strand
GAGTCACAAGATCAGCGCGGCGGTTCGTACGGTGCAGGTGGTGGCAGGTCTTATGGTGGCGGCGGTCGTAACTTTGGAAATAATGCGGGACCGGGAAATAGATTCGGAAAGAGCTCCGCACCTAGCAGCGGCAGTCAGTTCACTTCAGCAAAAGACAATGAGAAGAGGCGTGACGAAGAAAAGCGCAGAAATGCACAGCAGAGAGACCACGGCTCCAAGAGAGATCTGATATATGAAGATGAAGAGAAGCTGAAGAGCAGACCTGGTCGTTTCATCAAGCCTGAGAAGAAGGAAGAAGTAGTAGAAGAAGAGAAGATCAAAGTAATCAGCATTCCTGAGAAGATCAATATCAGAGATCTTGCAGATAAGATGAAGCTTCAGCCTTCAGTCATCATCAAGAAGCTTTTCCTTGATGGTCAGGTTGTTACGATGAATACAGAGCTCGCATTTGAAGATGCGGAAAATATAGCAGCAGATTACGATATACTTTGCGAGAAGCTTGAAGAGAAGGACATCATCAAGGAACTTTTGAAGGAAGAAGATGATGATGAATCTACACTTATCAAGCGTCCTCCGGTAGTCTGCGTTATGGGTCACGTTGATCATGGTAAGACATCACTGCTTGATGCTATCCGTAAGACTAGCGTAACAAGCCAGGAAGCCGGCGGAATCACACAGGCGATCGGCGCTTATACAGTAACAGCAAAGGGACAGCCTATAACATTTCTTGATACGCCCGGACATGAAGCATTCACAGCAATGCGTATGCGTGGCGCGCAGTCGACAGATATAGCAGTTCTCGTAGTTGCGGCAGACGATGGTGTCATGCCTCAGACGGTTGAAGCTATAAGCCATGCGAAAGCGGCAGGCATCGAGATCATAGTTGCGGTAAATAAGATAGATAAGCCCAATGCAAATATTGAACGAGTAAAGCAGGAACTCACAGAGTATGAGCTTGTTTCTACTGACTGGGGCGGCACAACAGAATTCGTTCCTGTATCTGCAAAGACAGGTCAGGGAATAGATTCACTGCTTGAGACAATACTTCTTACAGCTGATATCCTTGAACTCAAGGCTAACCCGAACAGAATGGCAAGAGGTCTTGTGATCGAAGCAAAGCTTGATAAAGGACGCGGACCTGTTGCGACTGTACTTGTACAGAAGGGAACACTTCATGTTGGAAGCTTTGTTTCAGCAGGAGCGAGCTACGGCAAAGTACGTGCGATGATCGATGATAAGGGCAAGAATATCAACGATGCATCACCTTCAATCCCGGTTGAGATCCTAGGACTTGGAGAAGTCCCTGAAGCCGGTGAGACATTTATTGCTCATGAAAATGAGAAGTCTGCAAAGAACTTTGCGAATACATACAGAAATCAGCATAAGGCAGACATGATCGCTGAAAGTAAGTCGAGAATGTCAATGGATGATGTATTTGCACGTGTTAAAGAAGGAACGCTCAAGGAACTCGACCTTATCGTCAAGGCTGATGTACAGGGATCTGTCGAAGCACTTAAACAGTCACTGGCCAAGCTTTCGAACGACGAAGTCGCAGTTAAGTGTATCCACGGCGGTGTTGGCGCGATCAATGAATCAGATGTAATCCTTGCATCAGCTTCAAATGCGATCATCATCGGATTCAATGTACGTCCTGATGGTCAGGCTAAAGCGACTGCAGACAGAGAGAATGTTGAGATCAAGCTTTATTCAGTAATCTATAAGGCAATCGATGATGTTGAACTTGCCCTTAAGGGTATGCTTGCACCTGTTTATGAAGAAAAAGTCATCGGACATGCGGAAGTACGTCAGATATTCAAGGCATCTGCTATCGGCAATATCGCAGGATCATTTGTCACAGACGGAATGTTCCAGAGAGACTGCCTGATCCGTATCACAAGAGACGGAGAGCAGATATACGAAGGCAAGCTTGCATCGCTCAAGCGTTTCAAGGATGATGCCAAGGAAGTCAAGGAAGGCTACGAATGCGGTCTTGTATTTGACGGATTTGACAAGATGCAGGAACTCGATCAGGTCGAGGCATATATCATGGCTGAAGTTCCGAGAAAGTGATCTGCTGCAGCCGTGTATGGGTCAGAGAGTGATCTAAAGCAGCAATGTTGTAATGGTGGATTATGCACGGCGTGTGCCAGTGTATAGATTCACGGATCAGTCTTATATATGGCTTGGCGGTTTCAGTTAGAAGGAGGCAGTATATGCGTAAGAACAGTGTAAAGAATAACAGGATAAATGAAGAAGTACGCAGGGTCATGTCAGAACTGATCCGTACTGAGATAAAAGATCCCAGAATCGCGCCTATGACATCCGTTATGGATGTCGAGGTGGCACCTGATCTTAAGACATGCAAGGCGTGGATAAGCGTTCTGGGAAATGAAGAAGCCAGAAAGAACACAATGGCAGGGCTTCGCAGCGCAGAAGGTTTTATACGTATGCAGCTCGCAAAGAAAGTGAACCTCCGGAATACACCGGAGATCACGTTTATCTTAGATGAATCGGTCGAATACGGCGTGAACATGTCCAAGAAGATCGAAGAAGTCATGGCTGAAGACGAGGCCAAGAGCAAAGAACACGATTCTGCAGAGTAAACTGATGTACAGATGAACAGATGAAACAGATGAAACAAAAATAACGGAACAGGAAGATATATGATAATTTTAGATGAGATAAAAGGTGCAAAAAAGATAGCGATAGGCGGACACATTAGACCGGACGGAGATTGCGTCGGATCATGTATGGCTATGTATCTCTATCTGAGGAAGGCAGTTCCGGATGCTGAGGTGAGTGTATACCTTGAAAAACCGGCAGATGTTTTCGGATGCATAAAGAACGTAAGTGATATAAAAACAGAGATAGATGAAGAAGATCCGGTAGACGTGTTTATCGTGCAGGACTGCGCGGATGACAGGCTTGGTTTTTCACGCCCCTTATTTGCCAGTGCAAAAAAAACGATAAATATCGATCACCACATAACGAATCCGGGATGCGGAAATGCATCACTAGTTGTACCAAATGCAAGTTCGACCAGTGAGCTTATCTACGGAGTGATCGATCATGACATGATAGATGAACCGATAGCAAAAGCATTGTATATCGGAATCATCCATGATACAGGCGTATTTCAGTATACGAACACTTCACCTCTGACGATGAAGATAGCAGCAGATCTTATTGGATACGGATTCGATTTTTCAAAGATAATCGAAGAGACATTTTATGAGAAGACATATGTTCAGACGCAGATCTTAGGACGCGCACTCTTAGAGAGTGTGATGTTCATGGACGGAAAATGCATCGTGAGCAAGATATCACGTGAGACGATGGATTTCTACGGCGTGGATCAGAAAGATCTCGACGGGATAGTCAGTCAGCTGAAGCAGATAAAAGGTATTGATTGTGCGATATTCATGAGCGAGGTCGGATTCCAGGAATACAAGGTCAGCATGAGATCTTCAGACAGGATCAATGTGGCGAAGATCGCCGCACTGTTTGGCGGCGGCGGACATAAGAAAGCAGCCGGATGTACTATGAACGGGACATATCATGATTCGATAAACAATCTTTCACTCCAGCTTGCAAAGCAATTCGTTGATACAAGTGTCTAAAGAGATTAGTTTTTGTGTTTGCACGATAAACGGAATAAATTTATGACATAATCATAACTTAGGGAATAGAAGTCTATGTATAATCACAACTTGGGGAAATAGAAGTCTATTGATAATCATAACTTAGGGAAACAGCAGTCTATGTATAATGGAATCATAAATGTCTACAAGGAAAAAGGATATACGTCGAGTGATGTTGTGGCGGTAATGCGCGGAATCCTTGGGCAGCGTAAGGTCGGACATACAGGAACACTCGATCCGGAAGCGGAGGGAGTTCTGCCGGTTTGTGCCGGTGCCGGGACAAAACTTGTAGAAGAACTTACAGATCATATAAAAGAATACAGTGCAGTTATGAAACTTGGTGTTGAGACTGACACGCAGGATCTCACAGGCAAAGTGACGGGCACTCATGAGATTGACATTACGGAGCCGGAGCTTCGCCATGTCATTCTTTCATTTAAGGGAGAGTATGATCAGATACCTCCGATGTATTCAGCACTCAAGGTAAATGGACAGAAGCTTTGCGATCTTGCCAGAAATGGTAAGACTGTAGAACGTAAGCCAAGACGTATCAAGATATATGATATTGAGATAAAATCAGTCGATATGCCATATGTCTCATTTGACGTCACATGTTCGAAGGGAACATACATAAGAACGCTGTGCAGTGATATCGGCGACAAGGCAGGGTGCGGCGCATCTATGTCATCACTTGTCCGTACGCGCGTTGGTGATTTCAAAATCGAAGACACACATAAGCTCGCAGAACTTCAAAAGATAGCGGAACAGGGTCATCTTGAAAGCGTCGTGATTCCGGTTGAAAGATATTATGAGAATCTGCCGGCTGTCGTGATAGGGGATGAGATGCGAGAGCGGCTGATAAACGGCAATTCTTTCGGGGCAGACGCAATCGAATATATGATGAGCGGATGTGTGAAATGTAAAATAAGGGAAGAAGAACTGTCATCATTAAAGAAAGATGAACAGGAAGAAGATCAGAAAGCCGCCGATATCGTGGCTGGGGCGGGTCAGAAAGTGCGCGTCTATAATGCGCAGAATTTCTTCTACGGAATATATGAATTTGGCGAAGACGGCATATATCATCCGGACAAGATGATGCTGTGCGAGAGCTGCGGACTACAAAAGTAAAGCAGATGCTGTCAGTCGGATTTTTTGAAAGCGATCAACTCTGCAAGAAGTGATGAGTCTGATGGCAATGAGGATCATATATGGAAATAATACTCGGAGAGACGAACTTCATGCTTGACAAGCCGTCGGCTGTATCGATCGGCAAATTCGACGGCATTCATATGGGACACTGCGTGCTTCTTGACAGGATATATAAACAGAAGAAAAACGGGATGCAGTCAGTAGTTTTCACGTTTGACCCGGCACCATCAGTGTTCTTTTCAGGAAAGCCGCAGAAACTCCTGACAACAAAGGAAGAGAAACGAGAGATATTTGAAAAGCTTGGAGTCGACATTCTTGTTGAATATCCGTTGAATACTGAGACAGCGGCAACATCTCCAGAAGATTTTATAAGAGAAGTGCTCGTAAAGCGTATGAAAATGAGATATATCGCAGCAGGTACTGATGTTTCATTTGGCGATAAAGGCAGTGGCAATGCAGAGCTTCTAAGGAGCTATTCAAGGAAAATGGGATATACTGCTGATATTATCGATAAGGTATATAGCCAGGGCGAAGAAGTAAGCTCAACACTTGTACGGGATTATGTTTCTGATGGAAATATGGAACGAACGAAAGAGCTTTTGGGAGGTCCATATAGCACAGAGGGACGTGTTGTTACGGGAAATAAGTTTGGCAGGAAGATCGGCATGCCGACGATGAACATCATCCCGCCATGCGACAAGCTGCTTCCTCCGAATGGCGTATATTTTACAGATCTCGTGCTCAGAGGCAGAAAATATCATTCAATAACTGATGTTGGGTGTAAGCCGACTGTATCAGATGAAGACGTAAAAGGTGTCGAGACATACGTTTACGATTTTGATGATGATGCATATGGTGAGGATATCAGAGTCGATTTCCTGAGCTTTAGGAGAAGTGAGATGAAGTTTGCGTCTGTTGATGAACTAAAATCGCAGATGCAGAGAGATATTGCGGCAGGCAGAGCATTCCACAATGAAGCGTTATAGCTCGTGTCGTCGTTGGTACAGTTTATAGATGTTTCGACTCCATTATCCTGTTTGTAAGTCTGCAAATGATGTGACACTTTTTAATGTGACACTTTTTAATGTTGTGCTTGTAATGAATTTACTTTTATTTTACAATAAATTGGATTGGATTTTACATAATAGTGAAAGGTAAATCATAATGCAGGCAGGTATCATACTGGCACTGGTCGGAGGACTGGGGCTCTTCTTGTTCGGAATGAACGTTATGAGTGAGGGCATTGAGAAAGTTGCCGGATCAAAGCTCAGACGTATCTTAGAGATCTTTACGACAAACCGTTTTACGGGTATCATCGTTGGTACTATCTTCACAGCGATCATTCAGTCTTCATCAGCATGTACAGCGATGGTCGTCAGTTTTGTAAACTCGGGACTGATGAATTTGTATCAGGCGGCGGGCGTGATATTCGGAGCCAATATCGGAACTTGTGTAACGGCTCTTCTTGTATCGTTCAAGCTGGAACGTATCGCTCCTATAATACTTCTTGCAGGTGTTCTCATGATGATGGTCGGAAAGAATCCTACCGTCAAGAAAGTCGGTGAAGTTATCACCGGTTTTGGAACACTCTTCATGGGACTGAGTTCTATGTCATCAGCAATGTCAGGGATGAAAGATTCCCCGGCAGTTCTTGCAACATTTTCTTCGCTTACTAATCCTTTTTTGGCAACTCTCCTGGGATTTGCCACTACAGCTGTTATACAGAGTTCGTCAGTTACAGTCAGTATCATGGTTCTTCTTGCAAATCAGGGACTGCTCGGACTTAATATGGTTCTCTATATAATCCTTGGATGTAATATCGGTGCATGTACAACGGCAGTCCTCGCATCTCTTTCAGGACGTAAAGACGCAAAACGTGCAGCGATGATTCACCTCTTATTTAACATAATAGGAACAGTTATACTGTATGTGATACTCGCATTCGCTAACAAACCAGTTGCTAATGCGCTTATGAGCCTTGCTGAGGGAAATCCCGGCAGAGCGGTCGCATACGCGCATCTTCTTATAAAGATCTTCCAGGTTATAATACTTACGCCGTTTATTGGACAGATCATTAAAATGACATACGTTATTATTCCGGGCGATGATAAGAAAGTCGGCTACAGAGATAATTTCCAGCTTAAATATATCGGCGATAAGGTCGTGTTCAATCCGGCTACAGCAGTAGTTGAAGTAGTAAAGGAGATCGATCGTATGGCGTCGCTTGCGTCAGAAAATCTGAACCGTGCAATGAATGCGCTTATCACGCTCGATCAGTCTGATATAAATGAAGTCTATGAGGTTGAGAAGAATATCAATTTTCTGAATCATGCGATAACGAATTACCTTGTAAAGATCAATCAGGCACCGCTTCCTATCGACGATCTGAAGAGTATCGGTGCACTATTCCATGTCGTTAATGATATCGAGCGTATAGGAGATCATGCGGAGAACATCGCGGATGATGCAAGAAGACGTATAGAGACAGGCGTTTCATTCAGCGCACAGGCTCAGAAAGAGCTTGGGAACATGATGAATCTGATAAATCAGATAATCCAGTATGCGGTAGATATTTTTGTCAATGGTTCGGAAAAACATATGGATGATGTGCATCGCCTTGAAGATCAGATTGATAAGATGGAACGTCAGTATCAGCAGACACATATTGAGCGCCTTGAGAAAAATGAGTGTACTGCCGAGGCGGGCATGATGTATTCTGACATATTGTCGGGACTTGAAAGAGTTGGAGATCATGCAACGAATATTGCATTTGCAGTAGCCAATTCAGAAAATGAAGAGCAGACGCAGCATGAAAATGCAGCAGATACGGGTGTCTAAAGTAGCGATTGTATTATGATACCACGAAGTGCTGCGCTTCCTAAAATGTGGTATAAAAATAGTGGTTTACACGGATGAAGGCTTGTGATATACTTTGACAGTATGGTTTTGCCGTGGCTTAGGGATTGGGCACTCCGTCCGTCTCCCGGACACAGGCGTATTGAAGAAAAGGAGAAAAGAAATGATATCAACAGAAAAGAAAGCAGAAATCATCAAGCAGTATGGTCTTAAGGATCAGGATACAGGATCACCGGAAGTTCAGATCGCGATCCTCACAGAGAGAATCAACGAGCTGTCAGCTCATATGCAGAAGAATCCTAAGGATTTCCATTCAAACCGTGGACTTCTCATGATGGTTGGTAAGAGACGAGGTATGCTTGGTTATCTTAAAGAAAAAGATATCACACGTTATCGTGCGCTTATCGAAAAGCTTGGAATCAGAAAGTAATCCTGGCACAACATAGGGATCTGCCGGGTCAGATGACAGAAGCTCAGTCGTGAGTTTTAAGTGTTTCGGTAAAGAGGCGGTAAGGGCTAAGGCCTTTACCGCTTTATTTATAGGTGTGCCTTACGGCATACACTAAGTATCAGCAATGATATGCAGCATGGCAGAAGAAGCATCCGAGACCACAAAAATGCGCACATCCAGGTGAAAGAATCTGACAGATATTTATTTGCCAGATGAAAGAATCATAGAACTGACAGGGATGTGGATGTTTTTGTAGTTTCGGCTCTTCTGTCCGAAATCAGAAGACGCGCATAAGCGCGAAAAGGAGAGGTATATGAAGAGCTATTCAATGGACCTTGCCGGACGTACTCTTACAGTCGATATCGACAGAGTAGGCAAACAGGCAAACGGCTGTGCTTTCATGCACTATGGTGAGACAACAGTTCTCTGCACAGCTACAGCATCAGACGCACCTAGAGAAGGAGTGGATTTCTTCCCTTGCAGCGTTGAGTATGAAGAGAAGACTTATTCAGTAGGAAAGATCCCGGGAGGGTTTAATAAGCGTGAAGGCAGAGCTTCTGAGAATTCTATTCTTACAAGCCGTGTTATCGATCGTCCTATGCGTCCTTTATTTCCCAAGGACTTCAGAAACGATGTAACACTTAACAACATGGTAATGTCAGTAGATCCTGAATGCAGACCTGAACTTGTAGCTATGATCGGAACTTCGATCGCAACTACTATATCAGATATCCCGTTCGATGGTCCCTGCTCAATGACACAGGTTGGAATGATGGACGGTGAGTTTATCATCAATCCGAATCAGGAACAGTGGGATAAGGGTGATCTCAGACTTACAGTAGCTTCTACAGGCAAGAAGGTCATCATGATCGAAGCCGGTGCAAATGAGATCCCTGAAGCCAAGATGATCGAAGCTATCTACAAGGCACATGAAGTCAACCTTACAGTCATCGAGTTCATCAACAAGATCGTAGCAGAATGTGGTAAGAAGAAGTTTGATTATCCGAGCTGCGCGGTTCCGGAAGAGATGTTCGACGCTATGAAGAAGGTTGTTACTCCTGAAGAGATGGAGACAGTCGTATTTACAGATGAGAAGCAGGTTCGTGAAGCTAACGTAAAGGCAGCTACAGAAAAGTTCGCTGAAGCATTTGCTGATAACGAAGATTGGCTTAAAGTTCTTCCTGATGCTGTATATCAGTACGAGAAGAAGACAGTCAGAAAGATGATCCTCAAGGATCACAAGCGTCCTGATGGTCGTGAGATCAAGCAGATCAGACCTCTTTCAGCTGAGATAGATCTTATCCCCAGAGTACATGGATCAGCTATGTTCACAAGAGGACAGACTCAGATCTGTGATGTCTGCACACTTGCACCGCTTTCAGAAGTTCAGAAGGTTGAGGGACTTGATCCTAACGTAACATATAAGCGCTATATCCATCATTATAATTTCCCGTCATATTCAGTAGGCGAGACAAAAGTCAGCCGTGGACCGGGCCGCAGAGAGATCGGACATGGAGCACTTGCAGAGAGAGCACTTCTCCCTGTACTTCCGTCAGAAGAAGAGTTCCCGTACGCTATCCGCTGCGTATCAGAGACATTTGAATCAAACGGTTCTACATCAATGGCTTCTACATGTGCATCATGCATGTCACTTATGGCAGCCGGTGTTCCGATAAAGAAGATGGTAGCCGGAATCTCATGCGGCCTTGTAACGGGCGACACAGATGACGATTACATCGTTCTTACAGATATTCAGGGTCTCGAAGATTTCTTCGGCGACATGGACTTCAAAGTAACAGGAACAACAGACGGAATCACAGCTATTCAGATGGATATCAAGATTCATGGTCTTACACGCCCGATCGTTGAAGAAGCTATCAGCCGTGCAAGAGATGCAAGACTTTTCATCATGGATACATGCATGAAGCCTGCTATCGCAGAGCCTAGAAAAGAAGTCGGAGAGTATGCTCCGAAGATCATCTCTATGCAGATCAATCCTGAGAAGATCGGTGATGTTGTCGGACAGCGTGGAAAGACGATCAATGAGATCATCAAGCGTACCGGCGTGAAAATCGATATCACTGATGATGGTAAGGTTTCAATATGTGGTACTGACAAGGAAGCGATGGCTAAGGCTGAAGATATCGTTAAGATCATCGTTACTGATTTCCAGGAAGGTCAGATATTCAAGGGAACTGTTGTCAGCATAAAGGAATTCGGTGCATTTATCGAGTTCGCTCCCGGCAAGGAAGGCATGGTTCACATCTCGAAGATCGCTGATCATCGTATCAACAAGGTCGAGGATGTTCTTTCTATCGGCGACAAGGTTACAGTCGTATGCATGGGCAAGGACAAGATGGGACGCACAAGCTTCTCTATGAAGGATGTTCCGCAGGACAATAAATAAGATATATGTGACAGATAAAGGACAGGCATATCATGACCGGTATTTTGTATACTGGCGGATATGCCTGTTTTTCTTATTTGTTAAAAAAATCTTAAATTGTACAATGTTCATTGAATATTAACAATGTGCTGGTATGATTAAAAATAGTAGCAGATACAACGAAACTATGGAACGGGGTATACGGATTAATGGATACTACTGAAATATACAGCGCATACGGAAGTATGATGAAGGAAGCAGCCACTATCGATAAGAGCGATGAGATAGCACAGGAAGAATACGACGATCTTATCCTTCCATATCAGGAAGCGTTAGCGATACTAAATGTAAGACTTACGGCACTGAGAGAGGAATACAAGAGTCAGAGCCGTAACTATCCGATACACAGTATCCAGCAAAGGATAAAGACAAAAAAGAGCATATCGAAAAAACTTCAGATGAGAGGACTGGACATCTCAGCTGATTCAGCGCGCGAAAATCTTACTGATATCGCAGGTATCAGGGTTATATGTTATTTTGAGCAGGATATATATGAAGTCGTATCGTCAGTTAAGAAACAGGCTGATTACATTACGGTTAAAGAGACTGATTACGTCAAGAGTCCTAAGGATAACGGATACAAGAGCTATCACGTCGTTCTCGGGGTACCGATATACAGAAATGAGAAAATGGAATATTATCCGGTGGAGATTCAGATACGTACGCTTTCGATGGATCTGTGGGCGAGTATGGAACATAGGATATGTTATAAAGCGGATTCAAATAAGGCAGTTCCGGATGATGTCCGTAACATGCTGAAGATCTACGCACAGGGTCTTGAAGAGATGGAACAGGACATGTACAAGTGCGTAAATCACAGCCAAGAAGATAAAGAGCAGACTACTTGATCAGTCTGTCTCGGTATATTTTTCGTCGCAATATCTGCAGCGGTATATTTCTTTTTCTTCGTCTGCAAGATAGAATATCTGTGGCAGACCTTGCTCGATAGAACTGATGCAGCGAGGATTGTGGCATTTTATGACATCTTTTATCTCACGTGGAAGCACAAGCATGCGCTTGTCGACGATAGCCCCGTCTTTTATGACATTAACGGTGATGTTGTGATCTATGAATGCGAGCACATCGAGGTTAAGCGTGTCGATGTCACATTCGACTTTGAGGATATCTTTTTTGCCCATTTTATTACTTTTTGCATTCTTTATGATGGCAACGCAGCAGTCGAGCTCATCAAGTCCGAGGTGCTTGTATATCATCATTCCTTTACCGGCCTGAATATGGTCGAGCACAAATCCTTCTTCGATCTTTCCTACATTAAGCATATGAACCTCCTTATTTCCCTCATGTGAGCGGTATCTGATACATCTCCGGAGCGAGCCCGAGAAGATTTAGTATAAGTGATTCCCTGACATAGACACCATATTGCACCTGTTTAAAATAAGCAGCACGCGGGTCACTGTCGACATCGACTGATATCTCATTGACGCGCGGAAGCGGATGAAGAATAAGCATGTCGGACTTTGCAGCGGCGAGCTTTGATCTGTTAAGCACGTAGAAATCTTTTAGTCTTATGTAATCTTCCTCGTTGAAGAAACGTTCTTTCTGTACACGTGTCATATATAGGATATCAAGATCAGACATACGATCTTCAAGGCGGATGACTTCTTCGTACGTGATACCTTTTGATCTGAGCATATCAGTGATGTAATCGGGAACGCGAAGTTCATTTGGGGAAATGAAAATAAAATGGATGCCACTGTATCTGCTGAGCGCATTTATAAGCGAGTGTACAGTACGACCGAACTTTAGATCGCCACAGATGCCGATCGTAAAGTCATCAAGTTTTCCTTTAAGCGATCTTATAGTGAGAAGATCAGTGAGTGTCTGAGTGGGGTGCTGATGACCTCCGTCACCTGCATTTATCACAGGGATGCCGGAGTTTGCAGCAGCGACCATCGGAGCACCTTCTTTTGGATGTCGTATCGCTGCAATGTCGGCAAAGCAGCTTATTACGCGGATGGTGTCTGCTACACTTTCACCTTTAGTGGCTGATGAACATGAAGCATCGGAGAAACCGATAACGCGGCCGCCGAGATTGAGCATTGCTGTCTCAAAGCTGAGCCTTGTTCTTGTACTGGGTTCGTAGAATAAGGTAGCGAGTTTTTTGCCGTCACACACGTGGGAATACTTTTCGGGGTTGTTTTCAATATCAACAGCCAGATCAAAAATCTTGCCCTGTTCGTCTGTTGAAAGATCGAGCGGATTCATAAGATGTCGCATTAAATACCTGCCTTTCTATAAAACATTATCAGTTAACAATATTACCGATCATAGGTCAGATAAGGTACATATCAAAAGTATTGTTTCTATTGCAATGCATTGTTGCCAGTTTGGGCAAAAAAAAGGAAGGGGTCATAAATTCCTCTTCCAAAAAACAGATATACACTTGAATGAACAAAACAGTGATGTTTTGTGAATAGATCTGATTCGTGATATCTGCATGATCTGCCTCCATGGTATGTTTCCATCTGAACCGCAGTAATACTATCATAAAAAAGCGATACTGTCAAAAGCAGTAATTGTCTTTTATATGCAAAGTAAATGCCTTTTATGTGCAAAGTAGTAATTGTCTTTTATATGCAATTCGTGTAAAATTAAAACAGTATAAAAATTCTGAAATACAATGTTTGCAGGTGATGAGATTTTATCAGCTTATCAAGGCATACTACGAAAGAGAGGGTTATTTATGAAAATTAAAGAAGGTATCAAGGATGAGGAAAAGACTAGTGCACTTAAGGGAATAAAAGGGCAGCTTGTCATGCTGACACTTCTACCTATTGTTATAATATCGGTGGTATTTCTGATAATAGCAGGAGAGAGCATTCGATCAGGAATGAATTCTGAAGCATTCGAGAGTCTTAAAAATATGTGTAAAGCTGTAAGCGCCGGATATAACAACATGGGTGGTGAATTCAAGCTCGGTGATGATGGTGATCTCTATAAGGGAGATTTTGATGTTACAAAGAGTGAGGATGCCTTAGATGCTTTCGTCGACGATGTTAATACAGAAGTCACTATATTCTATGGTGACACAAGAATGGCGACTACGATCGTAGATCCTTCAACGGGAAAGAGAGGAGTCGGTACAAAAGCATCCGATGCTGTCATCGAGGCGGTGCTCAAGAATGGTCAGGATTATTCTTCCAAAAAGGTAACGATCCTTGGTGAGAATTATTATGTTTATTACGAGCCGATGAAAGATTCATCAGGACAGGTCGTTGGAATGTTCTTTGCGGGAAAACCTTCAAAGGATATCACAAAGTTTATTAATCAGAAGATAATTGTACTCATCATATGTTCGCTTGCACTTTCAATTGTCTTCTTTATGATCTGCCTTACAGTAGCTCAGAAGATGTCAAAGGCAGTTGTATCGTCCAAAGATGTGGTCTCTCAGATATCAAGCGGCAATCTGGCAATGAAGATACCTGAAAAGGCAGCACAGAGAAACGATGAGATAGGTATGATCGTAAGAACGATCAAACAGCTGCAGGAACATCTGATGACTACGATGTCGCAGGTGAGAGATGCAGCAGATTCACTTGCACAGCAGAGCAAGGATCTTAAGGAGACAGCAGCGTCTACTAATTCAACATCAGGAGAGATCGCAAAGGCTGTCGAGGATATAGCAAAAGGTGCCACGAGCCAGGCTGATCAGGTAAATGAGGCTGTCAGCGGTATGGATGAAGTGGGATCTATGATCGACAGCATCACAGAAGAACTTAAAAATCTTGTAAGCAATGCGGATGAGATGAATAAGGCGGGCAACGAGGAAACAGATATAATCGGACAGCTCAGTGATTCGAATGACAAGACGATGTCAGCACTTAAGAAGATTGAAGATCAGGTTAATACGACGAATGAATCTGCTCAGCAGATAAGTGAAGCAGTTTCTATAATAACATCAATAGCAGAAGAGACAAATCTTCTGTCTCTTAATGCGACGATCGAAGCCGCACGTGCAGGAGAACAGGGACGTGGTTTCGCGGTCGTTGCTTCTCAGATACAGAAGCTTGCAGAGCAGTCGAATGAATCAGCTGAGAGTATCGAGAAGATCATAGAGCATCTGCTTGATGAATCAGGAAAGACAGTCGATGTCATGAAGGATGTCAAGGCTATCGCTGAGGAACAGCAGGAGAAGCTCAAGAAGACTAGTGAGCAGGGAGCTCTTGTTGTAGATGATATTGACAAGGCTAAGGCAAATATAGTAAACATAAACGAATATGCCGTGAAGTGTGATAATGGCAAGAATAAAGTTTCTGAAGTCATTGAGAATCTTTCAGCTATATCGGAAGAGAATGCTGCAGCGTGTGAAGAGACTACCGCTTCAATGCAGGAATTAAACGCTACAATGGCGATGATAGAAGAAGCATCCAACAAACTTTCTTCTCTGTCGGCTACGCTGAACGAAGAGATATCGTATTTCAAATTTGAATCGATCCAAAACACTATCGAAGAGACTGTAGAGAGTAATATAAAAGCGTAAAACAAAAGATCAAACAATAGAATTGAAATAGAATAGATCGCCGTGCTGTATGATTTATCATAGCACGGCGATCTATTTATATTATATATATAACGGCGCTGCAGTCTTGAACGCTTCATATATGGATGAATCTTATGTTTAAGAGAATCACTTCTTAGATATATGCTGTGCTGCCGCACTTTCAGCAGCGTCAAATGTTGTTACACTGATGCTGCCATAAGTGGGAGTCATATACATTGGAGTAGTGTTCCCGTATTCGCAGAAATATGTATAAGAGGATGTCATATTTATCATCTTGAATACACCTGATTTAACTTCTTCTACTGATGATCCGTCTGTTTTCATACGGATGAGAGCCGGATGTGTCTTGTCACTCTTTGCATAGAAGATTGTATCTCCGAGCACATTGAAGAAATCAAGCCGGTCATCTGTGAGCACTTCATTTGAATCATCAGAAAGTGAATATCGGCAGAGACGGTAGTTATTATCGATATCCATGTAGTAGATATAGCCGTCCTGATATACAGGATCCCAAACATCCAGATCACTTACCTCATTAACGGTACAGCTACCGGGGTCAAGCGAATATAGATGGTGATCGTCAACTGTACCGCCAAAGAATATCTTATTTTCGCCTACACATGAGGGATTGATGACATAATCAGCGATCTGTTTCTTATCGGATTTATCGATTTTCTGCCTCATGAGCGTAGTGTAGTCTTTCTGTGTATATCTTTGGTAGAATACGTAATTGCCGCAAAGCGAAAGTGTCAGGTCATGTTTGTTGTCAAGACATACAGTCTGCTTTCCATTTATCTTTGAACGATATGTTCCGGCAACGGAAACAAGAGATCCCAAACCGGTTCCGGAAGCATCACTTCGCATACAATAGTACAGGTAATTGCCATAGCCATTGATAGAATAACAGTTGCTTTCATTTATGAGCTTAAGATTGGTCTGGTCGGTATTCATTGAATAGAGAGCACCGCCGTCGTAGAGGTTTGAAAAATAGATCTTATCTCCTATCTCACAGAAGAGACCGTCGTTGTTGAGGTTACCGGCAGTATTTCCGATTGCGTCATCTGGATTCATTTTCATTTTGCCCGTATGAGAAAATACTATCACAAGGGCGGCAAATGCTACGATTGTTATGATTATAGCGATAGCATTCTTTGTATTCGTTTTCATATGAGCTCCTTTCCTATGAGCCATTGTACAGACTTTGATGATGACCATACATTGACATCTATATTTATAGTATAGTGTTAATTGTGTGTATGGTCAAAAGTTATTATCGTTGGGATCACGAATTATTGATATCAGCCCTGATTTGCGGTATTCTAACATATATAGAAAATGCGAGCCTTCGGAAAGAGCGCTTTGGCATGGGAGAAAATATGGAGCTTGGTGAACTTAGAAAAGAACTTGATGGAATCGATTCGCAGCTGGCAGATCTTTATGAAAAAAGAATGGATATATGTTCTCAGGTAGCTGATTATAAGATAAAGACAAGCAAGAGCGTGTATGATCCTGAACGTGAGGCACAGAAGATAGAAGCCATCGGCAACCTGGCACATAACGAATTTAATCGCAAAGGGCTTGAAGAGCTTCTTGAGCAGATAATGTCAGCCAGCAGAAAGCTTCAATATAAAAAGATGACAGATGCAGGCGCCGGTGAAGAGTTTGATTTTTGTGAGGTTTCTGAGATAGATACTAAAAATGTCAAAGTCGTTTTTC
>OBMA010001042.1_pt1 | contig 16830 bp, 7 predicted proteins | sample 1539141 | NCBI WGS metagenome assembly OBMA01 (sample SAMEA3991484, study PRJEB22521) | metagenome | biome: anthropogenic terrestrial biome; feature: sewage plant; material: raw primary sludge | place: Sweden | collected 2012-09-26 | reverse complement strand
GAGTTCAGACGTGTGCTCTTCCGATCCAAAGCATATCAACATGAAGTTCTCCAGGGCTCAATTCGAGACTTTGACAGCCCCACTAGTTAAGAGAACTGTCGACCCAGTCAAGAAGGCTTTGAAAGACGCCGGTTTGTCTACTTCAGACATATCTGAAGTCTTATTGGTCGGTGGTATGTCCAGAATGCCTAAGGTTGTCGAAACCGTTAAATCTTTGTTTGGTAAGGACCCATCTAAGGCCGTCAACCCAGATGAAGCTGTTGCCATTGGTGCTGCTGTGCAAGGTGCTGTCTTGTCCGGTGAGGTTACTGACGTCTTATTATTAGATGTTACCCCATTGTCTCTAGGTATCGAAACTTTAGGTGGTGTTTTCACAAGATTGATTCCAAGAAACACTACTATTCCAACAAAGAAATCTCAAATCTTCTCCACTGCCGCTGCTGGTCAAACTTCTGTTGAAATCAGAGTTTTCCAAGGTGAAAGAGAATTGGTTAGAGACAACAAATTGATTGGTAACTTCACTTTAGCCGGTATCCCACCTGCTCCAAAGGGTGTCCCACAAATCGAAGTCACTTTTGACATCGATGCCGATGGTATTATTAACGTTTCTGCTAGAGACAAAGCTACAAACAAAGATTCTTCTATTACTGTTGCCGGTTCTTCTGGTTTGTCCGAAAACGAAATTGAACAAATGGTTAACGACGCTGAAAAATTCAAGTCTCAAGATGAAGCTAGAAAACAAGCCATCGAAACTGCCAACAAGGCTGACCAATTGGCCAACGATACTGAAAACTCCTTGAAAGAATTTGAAGGTAAGGTTGACAAGGCTGAAGCCCAAAAGGTTAGGGATCAAATCACTTCCTTGAAGGAGTTGGTTGCTAGAGTACAAGGTGGCGAAGAGGTTAACGCTGAGGAGTTAAAGACCAAGACCGAAGAATTGCAAACTTCCTCGATGAAATTGTTTGAACAATTATACAAGAACGACTCTAACAACAACAACAACAACAACAACGGCAACAATGCCGAATCTGGTGAAACTAAGCAGTAAAAAGCAAATTCCTGTTAATAAATTACTACCACAATGTTAAACTAGAAAGAATGACAAAAAACATAATAATAACTAACCAGTATTTTTGTTTCTTTATTTTTTAAGAACATTTATATACATAATATACACGCCCCAAACATATATCGTTTATATAAGTACTGTTTCCTCGCATTAAGCGGGAAAGCCATGTATCTCTTGTAATTAGTTTGATCCTGTTCTATACCCAAATGTACTCCTCAAAATTATTACATTTTATTATGCCTTTTTCTTAGATGGGCTTTCACTCCACTTTACGAAAAACTGAGAAAAAAAGAGTAGGAGAAAAACTAGAAAAGGGGAATCACACACACACACACACACACACACACACACACACACACGTCTAATATCGGCGCATATTTATCAAATCTAAAAGGCAAAGAATCTTAATACATAAAATCCCAGACGGTTATGATGGAATTCAAAGTGTCACCATTGACAAAGATTATTTCTCTGTCAGGATTCCTCGCATTGGGATTCCTTTTGGTCATACTAAGCTGCGCATTATTCCATAATTACTACCCACTATTCGATATTTTGATCTTTTTGCTTGCCCCAATACCAAACACAATTTTCAATGCAGGAAATAAATATCACACATCTGACTTCATGTCCGATTCATCAAACACTGGCCAAGATCTGGCTCACTTCCTTACAGGAATGCTGGTGACAAGCGGTATAGCACTCCCTGTTGTTTTCTATCATTGCCAATTGATTGGCCATTTGAGTTGTATCATGTGCATGATCGGTGGTCTTATCATATATTCTAGTATTGTTATTTTTAAATGGTTTTTCAAAAAAGATTTCAACGAAGATGATTCCCTTTTTGGTTAATATATAACAATTACTCATCCCCTCAACAGACTAAGCCAACTGGGTGCGTGAACCGTACATTGATATTATATAGTATGATACTCTACTCAAGGTGGGAAATCTGGCGTCGATTTCTCCTTTTTTTTAGAACTACTTAAATATAATAGATTACATAAAATTACTTTCTGTCTTTCTTCCATTTCAAGTTTTCAAACAAAAAATGCCAAGAAATTCGTGTCTTTAGCCTCTAGTTGACAGAATAATGTAGATAGGCAAAGTTGGCTGAATACATCCGTAATTTCGGGATAAGGATTGGCATTGAATCGCCACATGTCTATAATCTTATTTGAATCGATCTATGAGCGGAAACGTTGAGCAATGGTCGTACAACCATTCTGTGCCGCAATATACCTCATGAAAAGAGATGGGATTGCAAACCTTGAGAAATTAGTCTCTAGTAGGATAATGTATTGTACATTTGTTTGATTCCGCAGTTTTTATAGTGGCTTGAGATTTGTATTTCAACTAGATATGTTGAAAATATCCTCGTAGCGAATGTGGACATAGTGATAACAACAATGTCTTTGTCTTCTACACAAAGGTAAAGGTGTATAAAGCTTTACACACAATAAAGACGACACATAACAAATTATGCAACTGCGCTGCTATTGTAGGATAGCGTCCGATATTATCAATTCTTGCTTTTCAGCTTCTATTATATCTGATGACTAGTTCTCAATCTTTACGTCATCTTCCTATGGCATATTTTGTAATGTGCTAGTGACATGAATACTACTAATGGATTATAGTAGGATTTCATTCTAACACAGCTCAGTGTGCAAGTTGTTTTTAATTTTACAATATGTATCTTTATTAAGTCTAAAATATTCATAAAAGTTAAGCGCCGTGGCGCAGTGGAAGCGCGCAGGGCTCATAACCCTGATGTCCTCGGATCGAAACCGAGCGGCGCTAAGCTTAATTTTTATATTTTTATCGTTTCACCTTATGAAAATTCTCGATCAGTATGCCTCAATATAGAACACTTCATTAATGGAAGTACCTTAATAAGGTTATACTAACGAATAGGTCTATTTTCCACTACGGTGTAACTTTCCGACGGAAGTAGTAAACGCGTATGAGTTAAACACGCGAAACTCTTAATTTTGAAAAGTACGCAGAAGTTCGTTACATCGCAATCAGATCAGCTCGAAATAATATTTCACATTAACTAACAACCAGAAATAGGCTTTAGTTAACTCAATCGGTAATTAATGGATCAAAAGGCGTCATATTTTATCAATGAGAAGCTCTTCACTGAGGTAAAGCCCGTCCTTTTTACGGATCTAATTCACCACTTGAAGATCGGCCCATCCATGGCCAAGAAATTAATGTTTGACTATTACAAACAGACCACCAATGCCAAATACAACTGCGTAGTGATATGCTGCTACAAAGATCAAACTATTAAAATTATTCATGATCTTTCCAACATTCCACAGCAAGATTCAATAATTGATTGTTTCATCTATGCCTTCAATCCGATGGACAGCTTCATACCATATTACGACATTATCGATCAAAAGGATTGTTTAACCATTAAAAATTCATACGAACTTAAAGTTTCTGAATCATCGAAAATTATAGAGAGGACTAAGACGTTAGAAGAGAAATCTAAACCTTTGGTAAGGCCTACAGCAAGATCAAAGACCACGCCAGAAGAAACAACCGGAAGGAAATCCAAATCTAAAGACATGGGTCTCAGGTCTACTGCACTGCTGGCTAAGATGAAAAAGGATAGAGATGACAAGGAAACCTCTAGACAAAATGAGTTACGTAAAAGGAAAGAGGAGAACTTGCAAAAAATAAATAAACAGAACCCTGAAAGAGAAGCTCAAATGAAAGAGTTAAATAATCTTTTTGTCGAAGATGACTTAGATGCAGAGGAAGTAAATGAAGGGTCCAAGCCCAACTCACCTAAAGAAACTGACAGCAACGATAAGGACAAAAACAACGATGATTTAGAAGACTTGTTGGAAACGACAGCAGAAGATTCACTTATGGATGTACCTAAAATACAGCAAACAAAGCCCCCTGAAACAGAACATTCAAAGGAACCTAAATCTGAAGAAGAGCCCTCCTCTTTTATTGATGAGGATGGATATATTGTGACAAAGAGACCCGCAACTTCAACACCACCACGCAAGCCATCACCCGTGGTAAAAAGGGCATTGTCGTCTTCAAAAAAGCAAGAAACGCCGTCATCGAATAAAAGGTTAAAAAAGCAAGGAACATTGGAAAGCTTTTTCAAAAGAAAGGCAAAATAATCTTCTTTTTTTTCCAAACACTTTCCATTACTAATTGTGATGTAATGTATAATACAAATGTCAACTTACGTGATAGAAAAATAGATCAATATAAATATATATTGTTGTTTAAATTTACTTATTTTCGTCATATATCCTAATATACCATCCGAAGGACATTACTATACTGATTTACATGAACGCTTGACATAATTTGAAATTTAGTTTCTTTCTTAAATTTTTCAAAAGTGTTGCCATGCTACTAGGTAAGCTTTTATCTGCTTCAATAATAGTTTCATATAAGTTTGAACTTTTTTCATCAGCGTCATCCCATTTAGTTTCTATAACTTCAATGACTGTCGCCACTGAATCTTCATCCATTAGCTTCTTATCATCTAAAAGGAAAATTGGGTACAGGAATTTCGCCACAAGCAAAACCAAGTAATGTTTTGGTAAATAAGGGAATTCAATCAGCAAAAGCAATAGGCGCAGCGCTTGGCCCCAATCTTCTCTGTCCCTCAGCTCATAGAATTGTGACAGAACAGCATATGGCGCTAAAGTTTGACGCATAGAATTCGTCACTACACAATCTAAAATGTCTTGTGGTATTATAACGTCATCCTCTGCAGGAGAGTTTTTGCTCACAATGGCATTCAACACAGGGTCGTCCAACTTCTGGCCCTCCATGCACGAAGCTTCAAATAATAGCCACGAATATGACTTTACCAGTTCATATTTGCCCGCCCTACTAAAATTTGCGATACTTTCAATTATGTTGTGTGCCGATAACATTTGATTACCCAACGTGGTGTATATTTCCTTCGCTATTTCTGGTAGTCTCCATTCTACACATATACTTAGCATCCATTCAATGTCATCATTCGTAACAAATGGGTAGTGTGGAAGTAATTCTGCAATCACCATTTTCTTTGCACTTCTCGTCCCTGTTGCAGATAAGGCTATCAATCCAATGGCAACGGGCCATAGTTCCTTATCACCCAGTGAACACAACTCAAAAGCGAAGCTATTTAGCATATAAGATGCCATACCATTCCTATAAGAGAATAGATCTTCAAGCATTTCGTTGTCTTCATTACTATAATCATCGCTATTTTTTTCACCCTCAAAAATATTCTCTATCAAACCTTTTGCTTCACAAATCATAGCGGTAAATGCTGCTGTGCAACTATCTAAAGATTCCATTACCGGTAAAATTGAGTGTATCTTACCACTAATGATGTCGACGCATGGTTGTTCCCAATCATTTGTTATGTCTACGACGTTAGCTTCCAGTGACATTTGTAAATATTCTGCTGATAGTTCTAATGAGGGGATATAGTATAATAAAAACCCACAAAAGGACTCATACCACGTCCTTGAATACTGCAGAATTTTTCGTTGATTTCCACCAATTACTAACAAGAAATCTTCAATGTAATCCCGTAATTCACCGGAAATATCAGTAGCAGAACTACCAAAGGCTTGACTTAATTTTAGCACCAAATTTTTCCATTCTCTAAATGTACTGGACGAATCTTTTGGATATTGTTTCAGGAGTTCGATGGAGTCACTTACTGCATCAAATGAAACGGCACATGTATCACTCAAATATGGTAAAAGATCTGATCTTTCAATGCAACCTATAGCTTGGGAGAGCAGGCCTCTTAAAACAAGCTGATTCAAAAGCTTCCAGAAATATTGTGTTTCGAACACTTTTTTACCTGCTGTAGAATCCTTCACTGAAAACACTTGTTCAATATATTCTTCATCTGGTTCACCGTCTGATCTATTAATCCAGTTTAGCAATGACTCAATAAACTCTGATCTGTTCTCCTCTACATCCTGACCATCTAATATGAAGTACATTGTCCTCAGACAGTTTAAAACGGTTAAAGATTCTTCCAACTCATAAAATCGGTTCACTCTTCCATCCTGATCCTTGACTCTACCAATAAACACTTCCAATTCATTCAGAATCGCCTCCATGGCCAGATTTACTGTTGCATTATGCTCCTTCGCGAAATTAGAATTAACAACTCCAATCGTTGGTACATTAAACACTCTGTCATCACCTAAATCACGGTAAATTTCAAATAAACCTGATACGTATGCAGAAAACTCTTTGCTGGTATCTAATCTAGGAATTCTAACAGGATAAAGCTTATATTTATCTTTTGCAGTTATGAATGCCATATTTTGGTAAGAAAGTGGCCCCAGCTTGAACTTTAAAGGCATCTTGCCGCCATTTTTTTCAATCGGTTGATCATTTACAGTCATAGGGACCAGGATAGCCCCGCTGACTGGGTCCCTTTTATATAGTTGTTCTTCTTCATCGGTCTTGTTATTACTAAGTTGCGCCGTTCCGTCGTCCAAAAAATCAAATTGATCGACGTCCATAAGTAATCGATTTGAATCATCGATTGTCATATCTGATAATTGCGTTCTGGCTCACGCTTATTGACTCAACTCAAGACCGTAAGTTCAATGTTTTCTATACAACTACAATTTGTACAAGGCTTGACTTCCATCCAACTAAAAAACCTCTCCGTCGTGCGCGATCTGAAAAATTTCACTTAGCTCATCTCAAAATGATCGCTAAGAGGGCACCTGGTCACAACTACAGAATTGTTTACTAGCATAGGAACATCTCTGTCTAAGATTTAGCTTGCCATCAATTATCTTTGGAAAAACAGAGAGTATACTGCACTTTTTGATAATATGGGTGATCTTACAGAAGAACTATCTATCCCAGACAATGCCCAAGATTTGTCGAAATTACTACGTTCGACGAGCACAAAACCCCATCAAATTGCCGAGATAGTTTCAAAATTTGATAAATTAGAAACCTACTTTCCAAAAAAAGAAATTTTCGTCTTAGATTTACTCATTGATAGGCTCAACAATGGAAATTTGGATGATTTTAAGACCAGTGAACATACTTGGATAATTTTCACGAGATTATTAGATGCTATTAATGATCCAATTTCGATAAAAAAACTACTCAAAAAATTGAAGACTGTGCCTGTAATGATAAGAACATTTTTCCTTTGGCCTAAAGACAAATTACTTACACGTAGCGTTTCGTTTATAAAAGCATTTTTTGCGATTAATGACTACTTGATTGTCAATTTTTCTGTTGAAGAGTCTTTTCAACTTTTAGAACATGCCATAAATGGATTAAGTTCGTGCCCGACGACTGACTTTGCGCTTTCATACTTGCAAGATGCCTGCAATCTAACTCATGTTGACAATATTACTACAACGGATAACAAAATTGCTACTTGTTACTGCAAGCATATGCTACTACCAAGTTTAAGATATTTCGCACAGACCAAAAATTCTGCATCTTCAAACCAATCCTTCATTCGTCTATCTCATTTTATGGGAAAGTTCCTTTTACAACCACGCATAGATTACATGAAATTAAATAAAAAGTTTGTCCAAGAGAATGCGTCCGAAATTACCGACGATATGGCTTATTATTATTTTGCCACTTTCGTCACTTTCTTATCAAAAGACAATTTTGCTCAACTAGAAGTCATCTTTACAATTTTAGGTGCCAAGAAACCTAGTTTAGAATGCAGATTTCTGAATCTTTTATCGGAATCGAAGAAAACCGTATCTCAAGAGTTCCTTGAAGCATTATTGCTTGAAATGTTAGCGTCGACTGATGAATCTGGAGTGTTATCATTAATACCAATTATCCTTAAATTGGATATCGAGGTTGCTATTAAACATATTTTTCGGTTACTTGAATTGATTCAGCTCGAAAATTTGAACGATCCTCTCTTTTCCTCTCATATTTGGGATTTAATAATCCAATCACACGCTAACGCAAGGGAATTATCAGATTTTTTTGCCAAAATAAATGAGTACTGTTCCAGAAAAGGACCCGATTCCTATTTTTTGATAAATCATCCTGCATATGTCAAGTCTATAACGAAGCAATTGTTCACTTTATCTTCTTTACAATGGAAAAATCTATTGCAAACTTTACTTGACCAAGTCAATCACGATTCCACCAACAGGGTTCCTTTATATTTAATACGCATATGCTTGGAGGGACTATCAGAGGGCGCATCGCGCGCAACTCTCGATGAGGTAAAGCCTATTTTATCTCAAGTATTTACTTTGGAATCATTTAATAACAGTCTTCAATGGGACCTAAAGTATCATATAATGGAAGTCTACGATGATATTGTCCCTGCAGAGGAACTAGAAAAAATCGATTACGTGTTATCTTCTAATATTTTTGATACTACATCGGCTGATGTTGAAGAACTGTTCTTTTATTGCTTCAAATTGAGAGAATATATTTCGTTCGATCTTTCTGATGCAAAAAAAAAATTCATGAGGCACTTTGAAATCCTTGACGAAGAAAGAAAGTCAAACTTATCATACTCTGTTGTGTCCAAATTTGCAACATTAGTAAACAACAACTTTACAAGAGAACAAATTTCTTCTTTAATTGATTCATTACTATTGAACTCGACAAATTTATCTTCGTTATTAAAAAATGATGACATTTTTGAGGAGACAAATATCACGTACGCTTTAATAAACAAGCTTGCTTCATCATACCATCAAACCTTCGCTCTAGAAGCTTTGATTCAAATTCCTATCCAATGCATCAACAAAAACGTTAGAGTGGCTCTCATTAACAATCTAACATGCGAATCATTTTGCCTTGATTCCGCTACTAGAGAATGCCTCCTTCATTTATTGTCAAGCCCGACCTTCAAGAGCAACATTGAAACAAATTTCTACGAATTATGTGAGAAAACAATAATGAGCCCCGAAATGGCCATTTCAGAGACAGGTGATGAAAAAAAGGAAATAGAAGACAAAATATCTATTTTCGAAAAAGTTTGGACTAATCATCTGTCACAGGCAAAGGAACCTGTGAGTGAGAAGTTCTTAGAATCTGGTTACGATATCGTTAAACAGTCAATGTCATTGTCCAATGGTGATAGCAAACTAATTATCGCCGGGTTTACTATCGCAAAATTTTTGAAACCAGATAACAAGCATAGAGATATACAAGGTATGGCAATTAGCTATGCTGTTAAAATTTTGGAAAACTACTCTGAAAATTTTGAATCTGAAACAATTCCCCTTTTCAGAATATCAATGTCTACATTGTACAAGATTATAACGACCGGACAAGGCGATATTTCTAAGCATAAATCGAGAATTCTGGATATATTTTCCAAAATTATCCTTCGATATCATTCTAGAAAAGTGTACCATGCGCCAGAAGAACAGGAAATGTTTTTGGTTCATTCACTCCTTACAGAAAACAAGTTGGAGTATATTTTTGCAGAGTACTTAAATATTGAGCATACAGATAAGTGCGATTCTGCCTTGGGGTTCTGCTTGGAAGAAAGTCTTAAACAAGGTCCTGATGCGTTTAACCGCCTGCTCTGGAACAGTGCTAAATCGTTTTCCACCATTAGCCAACCTTGTGCTGAAAAATTTGTGAGAGTTTTTATCATAATGTCAAAAAGGATTGCAAGAGACAATAACCTTGGTCATCACCTATTTGTGATAGCTTTACTTGAAGCCTACACCTATTGTGATATAGAAAAATTTGGCTACAAGTCATACTTGCTACTGTTCAATGCTATCAAGGAGTTCTTAGTATCGAAACCATGGCTATTCAGCCAATACTGTATTGAAATGCTGCTTCCTTTCTGTTTAAAAACTCTCGCTTTTATAGTAAACCATGAGTCAACGGATGAAATCAATGAAGGCTTTATTAACATCATCGAAGTGATAGATCATATGCTATTAGTTCACAGGTTTAAATTTTCCAATCGTCACCATTTGTTTAACTCCGTTCTTTGCCAGATACTAGAAATAATAGCAATTCATGATGGTACATTGTGTGCAAATTCAGCAGACGCCGTAGCCAGACTAATAACGAACTACTGTGAGCCTTATAATGTATCAAACGCTCAAAATGGGCAGAAAAATAACTTAAGCTCAAAGATAAGTTTGATAAAGCAGTCCATCAGAAAAAATGTACTTGTGGTTCTAACGAAATATATACAGTTGTCTATTACGACGCAGTTCAGTTTAAACATAAAAAAGAGTCTGCAGCCCGGTATTCATGCGATTTTTGATATATTATCTCAGAACGAGTTGAATCAATTGAACGCTTTCCTTGACACACCTGGGAAACAATATTTCAAAGCACTTTACCTCCAATACAAAAAGGTTGGTAAATGGCGCGAAGATTAACTTATGTGTTTTAGTGTGTTTTCAAAAGGCATTTCTCTGCTCACGTTTAATAACAAGGTGACGGAGCTTAAACAAGTAAAAATTGATAAAAGTCTGTATCATATAATTTTGAATAATCTATACTAGCGCCTTAAAAATTACATAAATGTCTAATCATATAACGTTACCATTTCGATTAGTGGTAAACCTTTTGATTATGAAATGGATAACTGACCAACATCTTCTATCAAGTGCTTCATTATATGTAAATTTCGCACCGTGAACTTCTCGATACTTAATTCTTTTGAACCTCAAAATATCTTTAGCAGTGACCAACCCCTTTAAAATTCCACTTTCCTCTACGATGATAGTCTTACAACCTAGCTCTTTAAACATACGGAATAACAATGTTACTGGCACCGCCTTCTTCACCGAGATTGGAGATTCATTCATAATATCCTTAAATCCGATGCAGTTTTCACGATGTCCCAACTCTTCGTTAGACTTATTGAAGTATACCAGTGTCGTTTGAGCTTTGGTGCTATTTACGCTTTGCATCATGATTTTACTGGCTAAGTGCCTTTTTAAAACATAGCCAATACATCTTTTTTCCTTCTCAAACTTATCCTCATCCTTAGTTATTGGAAAACCATGCACAGAATATTCAGACGCTGAGTCGTACAACAAAGATTCAAGCTCGGAAAGGTAAATGGTTTCATTAATAGTAATTAATTTGGAGGACATGAGCTGCTCTGCAGTGTATTTTTCTAAGGTTTCCTCCTCTTCCTCGTCTTGCTCGTCTTCCAAATATGGGAATCCATTAACCATGATCATTTGATCAGCAATACCGCCAGAAATACCAGACGTGCTTAAAATTATCCTTGTTATTGCCACTACAATCATAAGGGGTATGATATACATGAAGGCGCCTGTTAGCTCGAACATTATTACCACCACAGTTAAAGTCAAGTTAGTTATCCCGCTCAAGGTAGCGGCTGCTCCCAGGAAGGCGTAGGCACCAGGAGTAATAACAGAAGGGCCACTTATAAATCTCTCTACCAGTAGACTTACTGCCCGTCCAAATGTGGCCCCAACCGCCATTGAAGGAACAAAGATTCCGGCAGGAACTCTGGCGCCATATGATACCACTACCAACAAGGCCCTGATAACAGTGGCAAAGCATAGGGAAGTAAAAATTTTTAAGAACTCAAAAGCGTGCGTATTTTCATCCAACTGACATAACCTATGACTAAAAGTTGAGGTGTTATCGTTCTTGACACATTCATGAAACAATATACCCATACTTTCTGTCATGTCTAATTTCAAGAACTCATTGAAGTAAGAAATCAAAGCAGTAAGCGTCGCCAAAAAAAGCACTTCTTGAACTGGCCATGAGGACAGGTACATTTTGCGAAAGTGAATAAAGTTGATGTTCCACTTACTAATATATTTTCCATATAAACCACCAAAGATTCCTAAGGCTATAAAGATCGGAATCTCTTGTACCTTCCAGTCTCTATCATATGTTACATTGAATAAAATAACTCTGCCATTCCTAAATGGATCAATGTACTTCAGAGTAGTTATTGCGACTAGGGCGACATAATAGGATTTCCATAAGGTAGAGGAGTTAAACCTATTCGCAGAAGCAATCTCTTCCAAACCAAAAAGGACACCACCAATAGGAGCACCAAAAGCAACCGCAACACCTGCTCCACTAGCTGCTGTGAGATATTCATATTGCGTTGAATACGTCAAAGTATCTCTTAGTAGCCATTTTGTGAGTAAGTACCCACAACAGGTTGCATAATGAACTGAGGGCCCTTCTTTACCTACGCTTAATCCCGAAGAAATAGCCAAAGGAAGGGCAACACTTTTAATGACTAATGTTAAGAAACCCAAAAATTCCTTATTGTATTCAAAACCTGATACCCATACCTTAATCTCTGAGATTCCTGAACCAGTAGCCATAGGAGCAACATATTTGACTAACAGTGTACTAATTAGAGCAAATAAGACTGACAAAAGCATGAAAATTATAAAAGGGGACACATGTCCCTTCCAGGCAATCCAAAGCCCTTGTGCCTCGCATTCAAACTCTTGTCTTTTCAGTAGTAAATTGCTTGTAGAGGTAACCTCATTAACCACGCCGTTACAACAGAAGGATTTATTAAGTAGCCAGTTCCTCTGACAATGACCTGTTTTCCAGTTAACCAGAGTTTCCGTGAAGACTTGTAGGAAACCAGCAATACATCCAATAACTATGGCCGTAGAGCTTAATGTGATAAATGTTTTTGCACGGTCCCATATAACCTCTCGGTAATGTCGATATTTTGAATTAAGGAACTCCCTGTCCGAGTCTACAGACAGTGGTCTATTTTCCTCAGCAATCTTATCAATTGTAACAAATTGGTCAAAATTTTGCGTTTCTGGAATATTGGTGAATCGATTGGTGTCAATGACATCTTCACCATCCCCAATTGGTTGATTTATTGGCACATAAGTTGTTGGCATTAGTGTCAAATAATTTTATAGTATGCAAGATCAACATTCACCGCCCTTTCTATACGGTGTGCTTTTATGAAGACTGGAGAACAGGCGGTGCTTTTCCTTTTTTTATGGGTTCGAAATCGCGACATTTCTGTCCTTAATAAGTGAAAATCATATAAATCTATTTACTAATAATGATAACCAATGTGAAGTGTTTCTTAAGAAACACGTGAAAGGCTCTTAAGAAATCTTTGAACTACAAAACCGATCTTATTTGAAATGTGTGATAAGTATCATTTTTCGGACAGCATTCGGTCCTACGGTCATGGCCATATTATAGCGTGTATTTAACAATGACTTTTGCTAAACGAAGAACAAACAAAAACAACACCGCTTCAAGAATTTTACTTGAAAACTATACTAAAAAAGGAAAGTAAATTTGTAAGTGTATATATCATAACGTAGACACTAAATTTCAGATATTACAGTGTGATCATCCATTTGAGGATCGAGGAAGCCCAGGAACTTTTGAACCGACCGCTTTGCGAAGACAGCTTTCTTTTCTGATAAGATATGTAATGAGATATCTGACTCTTCATGCAGGATTCCGATCACATAACAACCGTTAGACAAGGTACTTACTAAGAATAAGGGCATAAATGTAGATTCGCCTAAAAACGTGCTCATTCTGGAATCAGTAGTTCTTACAGAGTTGATGGTTGTAACTTGCTCAGCAACATGGTACACTCTTTCGTCTATTTCTTCCTCACCATCAAGTTTTAAACTAAATAACGTGAGCTTTTGATCACCGTACGAAATTAGTAGATACCTAATATTCTTGAAAGTTATAGCGGCTGCACCGGTAAACATTTTCCCGGTGTCGGTAATGCTATTGATGAGGTCCCTCTCAAATAAATTCAGAGGCTGTACCTGCAATTGAACCTTTTCTATGTTACCGTCTGTTGTATGGATGACATTGAACCTCATCACACCTTTCCGTACATCAAGTAAAATCATTTCTTCCAAATAAACCCATGTACCTATATTTTGCTGCTTCCTAGCCATCTTTGCCTTCCTTTTATCAAAAAATATAGATGATGTTATTGTAATACCAGAAATATTCAACCTATTTGAAACCTGTTCAATACTGAACTTGTTATCATGAACTGAATAGTTCAGTTGATAAGCTTGCACAAACTCCCCATAAACCAAAACACATCCATTGTAATAGTTATGTAACCCAGTGATTGAGAACCCGGTGTTAATCCCAAAAACAAATTCAATAAAACCCGATTCCTCATCAAATGAAAACAATAATAGGTTATTCATATTTTTACTATCAATATCGTCTATTGAGTCTAAATTTAGAGACACCAAGATACATGAATTGAAAATCACTTCCTTATACAGCTCAGAAGTCTTTCTTTTTCCTAATGTTTCGGTTCTTTTGAGCATGGGTACGGCAATAATATCTGATATCATAGCGTTTTCATATTTTATACTCTCGATATCATTGTTGAGGTTAGAAAAATTGAATGCGGAAATGTTTTTGAACTGTTTAATATCATACACATAAATTTCGGAATACTTGTCCTGCAATGGATTTGCTACTGGCAGGGCCGCTACAATCACATATCTTGATGAAGATTCCAAAGTTATAAATTTGAGACATGTTTTTAAAACTTTTTCAAACTTAGAACAAAGAGTAGCCCTTCCGGCATCACCAGGAACAATTACGTCGTAAAATTGACCTTGAGAAGTAACCATAACAACTGAGCCATCTTTTTCTCCAGGTATCAAACAGCTTATAGGACATGGTGCATATACTTCTTGGATTTTAAATCTACCTTTTATTTTACTTGGCTTGAAAAAAATTATAGTATCGGCTGTATATATAAAAAAATAATCTGAGTTAGGGACTTCACAGAACTGTAACTTCTTCTTGCAAATTTTAACCTCTTCTACGATCTCAAAAGTTGCCAATTTCATAACGCAAAGGTTTCCTTCGGTGTCAGACATGAAAATGTAGACCGTGCTTTCGTATTCATATAGGAAAATGGACGCTAAGTCAGAAAGTCTATGGAAAACTACTTTCTGGCTTTTCAAACGGTTGCAATGATCAAATACCGTTATTTCATCATTCAGAACAAGTACAGTCAAAAAAGAGCCCTTGCTAGATATAGCAGATAAAAAGCAATTATCTATAGTCAAATCAACTCCCGTGTTTTGAATCCGGTAATAAACCTTTGAAAAACTCCACCTCAGATAACCTTGTTTTGTGACGTATGCGTAATTACACTCATTATCTCTTTGAATTGGGACCAAAGTAACGATAGTGTTATCTTTCAATAGAGTTCCATCTTTAGTAGCAATAAAACTGCCATTTATTTCAAAGTCTATTCGCTCACTATCTCTGTAAACATTATTATTCACATCTGCCCAATAGATACCTTTTCTTGTAGAGTAAACTTGTCGAGGAACACTGTCTTTACTTTTGAAAAGTAGCTTCATGCAAGTGGACGCGAAAATGTCCCCACACGATCGAAATTTCAAGCACAAGTATCCCTGCCCACAGTGTAATGATCCACAAGATAAATGTGACTTGGTGTAGTTCCCTATCAAATCGGAATATAAGGTTGATTTGCAAAGAAAAGAACCAAGATGAACAAAATTACTATGCCCTTCATTTCTGACTGAATATACTGTAAGATGGCCCTTTGGGGATACCAGTATCCAACACTTCTCATTGAAAAACGCTGCAAGGTAGTGATCATGTGAGGAACCACCATTGATGGGAAGCCTCTCAAACAAGGCCTTTTCCCAGATATACGTATCGTCTTCAAAACTGCTAAGGATTGCATTCATTCTGCATGTTATTAGAATTGCAGTACTCGTCATAAATGTAAATGTTAAATGATTTAATGTGGTATCCGCTAAAATAGGCTGCAAAAGTTCGATTCTTTCCATGTTATCAGACCCAAAGGCACCAGGCCCTTGGTATATTTTGTCTACCGTTTTACCATCAATGGTCTGTTTCGATGACAATGCATGTTTAATAAAGTAAGTTTTCCATGGCGTAAAAACAAAATGACCAATATTGGTGACCGATTTGAGAAGTACTTGTGGGACCGTTGCTTCCTCCACAAATGTTAAATTGGTAGTTCTTTGCCACTTCGTTCCTTTGGCTGGTTTAGACTCGAATACACACACGCATGCTTCCAACTTATATGCAACCTCATTGTGTGCACGTGTGAGAATCGACAACGTAAAGACATCCTTATCTAAGAAATCATTGAAATTGATACACGCATCTATGGATACTATCGGTGAGGATGTCACATAACTCAGCTTAACGTCTGTTTCTTCCAAACAAAAAATGTCCTCAGTAGAAATCTCGTAAATTTCAGTGCATGACAAATTAAAAACCAGAGCTGTTCGTAGTGGATCTTGGAACATGAACTTTGGCTCTGATCTTACCTGATCAATTCCTGTTTCCAGAGATTTCACTATTTTGTAATCAAGGTTGACGAAGTCCAACCGTCCCGTGGCTTTCAACAGAATATAAAATCTTCGGTTAGGTGCAGTATGATCTTTGAAATAAAAGGCTGCCACTGTATATCCGACAGTCCTAAGTCTTAACTTCTTGCGCGCTTCATCTTGTTCTACCCCTTCAAACACATCTATATATTCTAGTCCTATGACCACCAATTCTCGGCTCTGTCCTTCGAGTCCATCTTCTTCCCTAATAAAACATTTAACTACATCCGGGGGACCATCAACCTCACTTACTATAATGTTGTCAGTCATCGCTATACGAATCCTCCCTGCTAGCATGAGAAATTGGATACGCCAAGCCCTGGGCAGCCTCCTCTTTGCATCGTTTCTCTTGGTTTCATCTTTCCACTATCCAATTAC
>OBMA010001040.1_pt1 | contig 16850 bp, 7 predicted proteins | sample 1539141 | NCBI WGS metagenome assembly OBMA01 (sample SAMEA3991484, study PRJEB22521) | metagenome | biome: anthropogenic terrestrial biome; feature: sewage plant; material: raw primary sludge | place: Sweden | collected 2012-09-26 | reverse complement strand
CGATCTGACGAGGCAGACGGTGGTAGCCCTAGATTGTCACGTTGATTTCTAATTTTTGTCAACCGTATACGTAAATCTTCTAAATCCTGTTGCTGATCCTCGACAGTCGAACATTCGCTTCCCAAAGGAGTACATGTTCCAGACGTTTCCACAGCCGTGCGAGTGAAAGAACCGCTATAAAGACGATCATATACGTGCATTTCATAATTTGGGGGCGTCATCAAGTCTGAAATGGTAGGAACAGAGCCACCGCTACGCATATCCGCTAATAATTCCAACCCTGTGACTGATGCTGATCTAGAAAACAGGTATTCCTCTTCCTCTTCTTGTGACGAATTTTCGTCTTTCTGGTTAGTGGTGCTAAAAAGCGAATACAAATTCGAGGATGACAATGGTTTTATTGAAAGTGCCACAAATGGTGAAATAAAAAGTTGAATCGGTAAGGACGCTCTTAACTCAGATTTATGACCATCTGGGTTAATTAGGATGATGAAAAATTTGAGCTTATGGCGAACCTTAATGTTAGAGCGGACATCACAATCTTGCACACAGTTTGATAAGCTGTTCGGGATTTGCAGGATGGTATCAATCTCCCACTTGTCTTGGAATGAATGATCAGGCTGAAAAAAGAGGTTATTTACAAAGCAACCATTACCATTAAATTCTCCAGATGACTCGTTCAAGGGATCTTCAAGATTTAGTTCTGTCACTTGCCTATTTTCAGAAATTACTGGAGGGAAGGGGTCACAATATTGATAATTCTCAAATAATACGACTTTGATTGAGCCCAATTTCAAACCTTTCGAAAGAGGTACAATGGAAATATTTATAGGGGTGGCTGAACCAATAGCTACGGCTTTGTTGGGTACTGAAATAGAATAATCCACTTTGTCGGGCCATGAGTTATCTACACAAACAGTTTCTGATAACTCCACTGCAGCGGGTGAAATGGTTCTCAGAACTCTAATATTTTTCCTACAGATCAAATCACTATAATTTTTGCTGCGTTCAATAACGGATTCCATGCTATATGTCACGAAGCAATTTGGCAAAGATTCTACGCTCTCTGGTAACGAACCAGGCAAAATAGCACTAAAGGGAAAATCGTAGTTGCCCTTATCTAAAGTACATGAAGAGGGTGAGGAGGACCCCTTTAAAGACTTCAAGGAACTTGTGGACTGAGCTCTTTGGCGAGTGCCCAAGATATTACTTGATGAGCTACTGCCCGCAAGGCCAGATTGCCCTCTTAAACCACTCAGATACTCCTTGAGGTTAACATTATCCCATGCGTAATTATAAAAAACTTTGTTGTACTTTCTGATCTTTGGCGGCGATGAAGACAACGACGAAGAACTAGCGTCCTGGGGCCTCTCTAATGGTACGTCTATTTGTATCTTCCCATAAAGTCTCAATGATATGCTTTTGATCTGCATGGGTTCGTTAATCGATAAAACGATGCAACCAGATAAAAGCACCGAGGGGGCCTCGTTTGGAGGACCTTTGAGGAGTATTACATCGTTGTCAACATTTTTAAGTCTGATATCGAAAAGCAGAGGCTTTTTCTTAGTTGATTTACCGCTACTGAAGCCCATGTCGAACTTTTTGTATTTTTATTTTGCTAAGAGAGCTGCCTCTATGTAGCAACAATAGATATTGGCTCTTTATCAACGCCAATTATATAAACGAAAATAGCAAAAGGGTTTATACGCACTTTAAAACACCCTGATTCATCTATTAGCCGTATAGAGAATATACCGCATCACAAGTGATTTACCCGCGTGAAGTTAACTCTTCCGAGGAATCAAATACCAACTGATCCAAATTCGTAATCAACAGGGCTAAGCCGGAAGGAGGCTTCGTAACGTAGTAACGTCACTCCAGTGATCCTTTTTCGACAAACAAATACTCGATCCATGAAAGCCATTTTTTTGAATTTTTATATCGAAAATTTCCCCTTTAGGCGAGTTCTATTGTTTTAAATAAAAACACCGCAACAAGATAATGGTGACGAAAATATTATGCAAAAGGATAGATTATACGCAGGAGTTTATATAAACTATATTGTGTATGCGTTGTGACGTACGGAAGGCAGCGCGAGACACTTCCGTGATCAATCCATCAAGATGGAATACTGTGACAATATTAAGCAATCGCCGCCTCTCTCCGGGTCCATAACAAAGTTGTATAGGTATCCATCCGAGGAAACGACCCTGATGGGGACCATCTTCATGACAGGCTCATGGTAGGACTCTGTACTTGCGGAATTGCCAGTTTCGAAGAGTTCCGGATACTCGGATGTGTCTATATCTATTGGAGAGCCTATACTTGATATGGTCATTACATGGGAATTGGTTTCAACGGGAAGTTTCAAAGACGCAAAATGGCGCGAGGATTCCAACAACGATGTAACTTTGATGGGGAAAATCTGACCCAATGTTCTGGCAGCTCTTCGGGATAGCTTTTGAGAAGAGTAACGTATCATCCTACCCATTGTCTTTCTTGATGCATCCACATATGGTTCTCTTGCGAGTCTTGTCGGGTTTTCCTCGTCACTCAGCGCATCGATACTGGTGGTATCGAGCGATGAATCATCGGCTGCAGCTTCTTCCATGTTGCTATCATCGCTGTCTAGTTTATTGTTGCTCATTGAATGCCCCAATTTGAAGATATGCACGGTTTTGGAAGAGCCGGTAACCGCCAAGTACTGGCTATCCTCACTGAATGATATGGAGTAAATTCTTGTCGCGTACGTCCCTCTCCTGAATTGGTAGATCTTATCACCCGTTTCTATGTCAAAGACCCTGATGATAGTACCTTTATCAGAGGCGGTAGCCATTAGTGTCCCATCAAAACTAATTGCCATTGCAGCAATCTCGCCCTTATGAGCTTCGATGACCATGGTTGGCTGTAATGTTTCCAGGTTGAATACGATCACATCACCATTCTTTATTATGCTGCTGTTACCGCCGTTACTGCTTGTTGGATCCGCATCATCCCTCTTAGTAAAGCTCGAATACTGATCCAAGTCGCTAATGTCACTATGGCCAGCATCTTGCTGATCTCTCTTGAAACTGGTCTCTGTGTTGCCACCAACTGACAATGTGATATTGTTTGTGGTGGCATGAGCTTTAATTTCGGAGTTAATAACTTTTGGTGGTGATGGATACACTAAATAGCTGTTGGCTACCGAAGGAGACATAGCCATAAGGCCACGTGGGTTAGGGTTTGTTTCTATAGTATGCAATAGTCTCATGGTGTTGATATCATAAATATATATCTGCTCTTGTAAAAGTACCACCAATCGAGACTTATTCATTTTCACACTCAGAATAGAAGTAGGGAAAGTCACCTCACAGATAATAGAATGTTTTTTTGTGTTGATTATACGCAATCTCCTTGGTGAAAGCGCAGGTTGATCGCCTATCCCAACGAGGGCTAGTAACGAGGTGGAGAACAACATCTCGACGATAGCATAGCCCCCACTGTCCTCTGAATAAAATTTTCCGAAGGGCTCACAATTGAATATTTTGAAACCTTTCGACGTTCCAAGGGAAATACACGTTCCGGTTTGATTGAAATTAATAAAGTTGATAGTAGGTGATGAATCAGACATTGTCAGGCCGAAGAAGAAAAGGATACAGAGTTAACTGGAACACTATTACTAACTGATTAATAAGGGAGGGTCGTGAACGAAGGCAATGACCACTGCTGAGTTACCAATATAAAGCGGAATAACGATGCCTTATGACATTATTAACATCTAATTGAGAAAGCCCTTAATAAAGAAAAGCGCGAGTAAGAAAATGAAAAAAAAAATAAAAGCCAAATAATTAAAGTTCAATTAATAGAAGTAACTTATCGTCTTTTGTCATTATATTGTCGTACTTCCGAATGATTTACTTGCAGAAAGTAGTCGAAGAGCTTTGTAATTCAGTTTTTATACTTAGGGGTGACTCTTTTTGCTAGCTCCCCATTCGAAAACCATCTTCTTTCTTGAGTCAGTGCTTATGCATATTGTGCGAATACAACTTATGACCCTAAATTTGATTGATTACCGTTTATTTCGCAAGTATTTCTTACTCTTTATGTAAGAACAAGTAATGACAATATTGCTAAGTATTGCTCAGTTGGATTCAGTTCAAGAAAGTGTCCATAGACAAGCGCAAAACCTATTCCTCTCAACAACCGCAGGTGGTTCTGGGGAACGCATGTTTAGCGTTGTCACATACTAGTCTAATTTGTGCACTCGGATAACTACGTCAAGCGGTGGTAGTGCATGAATCGCATATCTTCTACGTAGCCATACCACGAACTCACCATCATCTTTTCATAGCTCGCTATATGTTACTGCGTACATGTGTCAGATGGTCTGAAGCAAAGATTACAGCCAGGCGATGCTTGCATAAGTGAAGTATTCTTTTTTATAGATATCACGTAGAAATATTGCGTCGCTTCTCTAAATTCAGTATAATAACTGCGCAAGGAAATATCTAAGTAAGTGTGCCCACGAACAAGAAGGTTACAGTGAACTACATCAATCAGGAAAAGAATGGTTTTGTCCATTACTTGATATTAAACAGAATAATGGTGGCCATTCATATCACCATATATTGTTAGAAAACTACATAAATAATGAGAAATACATATTAATATCATATCGCATGGGTACATGCATACTTTTCATTTATGCCAATCCTACAAAAGAAATTGCCAAGATCTGATACAGTGACCATCTAATGAAGAATCCAAGTGTCCATTTATATGCACTCCTAGTCTGGAATCCATTATCTGCCCTTTGACCTTAGCGTTTACAAGTAAAAACTCAGTGTGGATTAAGCTGCATACGTATGTATACGTTATCATATACATACGGAAAAATTCCCCTCAATGTAATTATCCATTATTTTTTTTTTTTATTAACAATTATAAACCAAATGCATTGCTTTATCATACTGTGTTGCTATGCCTTCTCTTCCTGCAATGAGGGACTACGAGGTGAAACCTGCCTCTATGAAACCTTTATGTTCAGCCCACTTGGCGCCAGCAAACCAGGTAAAGACGCGAGTTCCAACCATCATATCACCCTGCCACAATCCAGCACGGTTGACATGGAAAAAATATATGTTGTTAAAGTCACCATTCAGTTGTTCAGTTGCTTGTTGTAAAGCATCGTCAATCGTCTTTTGGTGTATAGTTGAATTGCAGTTAGGTTCAACAGGATAGTATTTATAATAAAAAGCACCCTTATTACCAGCCATAACTGCGCAATTACCCATATTAGTCATGCCGAATATATCATGGACTGTATTCAAGAAACTGAAAGGAATATCCCAAAAACTGTATGAACACAAATTGCCTCGTTGAGCAGAGCATGAGCGGTCCGGTATATCTATACATCTCTGAAGATCTTCACTGTCAATTAACGTGGAGTCCGAATCCGAGCCCGTTTCTGTAGTATTAGCAAAAGATAATACTATACCATCTGACAGCAAATCAGGAAGATCTTCGGGTGTCATCAAATCAGTACCGTTCTCAGAATACATCCCTGAATCAATAGTAGTTTCTATAACTGGGACAGCTATTCCGTCGGTACCTCCATTAGTCGTTGAGTTATTAGCTGGGAGCTTATGTGCAAAAGAAGTCACGAAGGAAACAAAAATTAATAAAAAGTGAGAATAGCACCACATCTTTGCTATTAAGTAGTAAATTCAGTAAAAAAACAAATTTACAGATTAATATGTCAAGGGAACTCCTGCTCAAGATACTCACTTTATCTTTTTGTCCCCCCAGTATTTAATCTAGTTGTAGTTGCGGAGCTGCAGCTCATACTGCATAACTCCTAGTCTAGTCGTTTAACTTCTTTTATCTTTTTTAGTATGTGGCGAATGACCACGATAGAAACTGCCCTGTTGCAACCATAATCATAATGAACGAATTAAACCAATGTGGCAGCAAGTATAGTATTGGCCGTCCTTAACAATTCAATTTTATGCCAATGTAGCAGCGATAGTGAACCTCGATAAGGTATGCAAATGCTCTATCTTGAACAACAGTATTCCTAAAAGCTATACACGTCTGTTTGCAACCGAGCGATGTAGTAGTAACATAAACCACAACCAAACTTAAGTGTAGAGGGAAGGGATTGATTCAGAACCTGAACGTAAGCGTCAAATTTTTCGAATAGTAATGACTGTTTTAGGTTTAACTCTAGCCACAGCTTTTCAAAATTTGATTTCGACATAGGCAATGAAAAGTTCCTCAACACCGACCGCGAGACTATCTTTTCAAAATGCATGATTGGCTTTCATATTGATTATATTGAAGATGGCCAACGACAAAACAACAATGATACACACTCGCCATATCGCTACAGTAGTATGGTGGCAATGACGGGGGTGATTCGGAATCTAGTGTTGCTGTACCTACACCCAACACGAGTGGTAACGAGTATTGCCATGTTCATAAACACCATAAAAGTGTCGACATCTTATTACCTCAAGTATGCATGAGAAAATTGATTGTAGCGTTCATAAGCACATCAGCAACATAGAGTACGAATTTATGACTTTATGTCAAAAATGAAAGGGGAAATAGTAATATTATTATGTAGAATTATCCATCCCCTTTTGTAGATTCCTATGTTGCCGAAAACAACTTCTAGTATGTTCTGTAAACTTAGTGTTAATGCCTTTAACAACAATGGAAACACAACAATTATACCAAATTTCGCATAGTTTTCTCTCGCCGTTAAACATACCCATTATGTTCGCAACAAAATAGTTTACTTCATTGAACAAACCAAGAGATTCTGTCCCAGTGGCCGAGTGGTTAAGGCGATGCCCTGCTATTTCCTCAGAAAAGCAATTAGGCATTGGGTTTTACCTGCGCAGGTTCGAATCCTGTCTGTGACGCATTTCTTTTTTGTGAATTCTTGCTTCTTATCCTTCTATAAACCTTTCGTAACATTCATTGAACCACCTTTTTATAGTTGATAACTACTAAGGTAATGAAAGATAAAGAACACTAAAGTACGTGATAGTGTATAAAAAAAAGTTACAGAATATAACTTGTACACGTTTATGTATTAATTTCCTTCCCTATACCACGGATCAGGAACCATCAAAATATACCTCTCCATTGCTTCCCTAAAACGTTTTTTATATTGTCTTGGTGTAACAACGGTAGGCTGCTTGATCACACTGGCCCCCCCTACTAGGCCTTTCTCTTTGACCCAACTTTCTAATTTTTTGTCCCATGTAAACGTTCGAATGAAATCAATGATTCCTACTGTCAAAGTATACCCTTCATTGTCAATACCAATGACTAAGGAATAATCCATCACATTCATTTTGGCCAAAAATAATGTGTCGTTCCAAACAGAAGCTCTTAAAAGTTTCTTGTCATATTCGCGAACATGAATAGGTGATTCGTAAATATACTCTACCATATTTTCATCCAACAACACTTCATTAGCTTTACCTGTTTGTTCGACATGTCTATTTCTCATGGAACCCTTCAAATCAAAAATTCTTGTTGTTTTCTTCTCATAAAATAAGTTCTCCATAATGATAACATCCATTTTATAACTTTTAGAACTTGAAATAGAGCTTTTTACTTGAATTTGATAAAACCCAAATACTTTAGCCAAAGTCGTGGGCAAATCATGGAACATTGCTTGTGCCATGTATTCAAAATAACTTGGTGCAAATTTTATGAAGGCTTCCAGTTCTGCGTGTGACAGCTCCTTTATAATAAATCTATCATCCAAAGTCTTTAAAAACCCGCTCCCACTTTTTCCCCCATTGGAATCCCATTTAACACATCTTGACAAACTTTGAATGAAGTTTTCTTGACAATCACAAATCTTTCTAAACACGTCAAAATGTTCTGTGAAGAAAATTTTACATGACATTACCGTTAAACCCTCCTCAAATTGATATCTCAAGTGCGTGGCTGTTTTTTTTGTCATAATTTTCTCTAATTCTTGAAGAGTATCTAAATTTGCTTGGGAATGCGTTTGTGATTCTTGTGGGGTCCTATCTCGGGCGCCTTCAATGGGAGGGGTGTTCAACAAGCCCTCTTTAGTGGTTACTAAGGATGAAATTTCTGAGTCCCTTCCCTTATTATGAGAAGTTGTAGAAACTGAGGGAGAAATGTTAACAGAAGGATCCCCGGTTTGCGTAGTTCCTCCACTGTTTCCTCCTGTTTTGGCAGGAGCAGCTTCTGCTGTTTGCTGCTGCTGTTGTTGTTGGGCATTCAAGTTCATCATTTTATTTCTATAGTCAGAAGTACTCAAGCAAAATGCGATCAAGGAACTTGGTTCATCTTCGCGGATTATAACGTCACTATCGGTAAAAATGTGTTCCGAAGGACAGGTTGGATAAACAAGGGGTTTCCACAAATACGCAGATCGATCTGCCCAAAAGTTGCTCAAGGTTTTCATCAATAATGATTTTTCAGGTTGTGGAGTGGATTCTACCTTATTGACAGTTGTTGTTGTTATTACAGGTGGAAGCGGTTCCGACTTTGAATTATCTGATTCTCTAACTATTGACTTTGGATTTTCTGAAGTTTCTTTTACTACTGGCTTAGAAGTTAAATGAGTACTTGCGGTGGTCTTTCCAGAGGGGTTCAAAATGTTTTCTCCCCATTGGCTAATGGAATTTTCTAGTTCAGTTTCCAAGTTTTGATCTAAATTAGGAGGATTACAATTATTGGCCCGGGAATGTTCTCCCACAGGTGCCTCCAAAGTCTTAACATTCGCAGATGACAAATTATTGCCTGAACTTCTGGAGTGAAGCGGTTCATCAACTGCGTCTTTGACATTTTTATAAATTTCCACAATTGGTGTGGATGTTTGTAATCGTATGGCTTGGTATTTATCCTTATTAAGTTGTAATCTTTCCCTTTCACGTTCTAGTTCAAATTCTTTCGACAGGGCATCAAAATGCATTTGATCGAAAAATGTAGCTAGCTTACTCACCTTATTATTTTTACTATATTCATTAGCAAGTGATGCTAGTCCACATAAACTACTATCACTACTCATTTTTCTTATGTTAGGTCTAGTGCTTTTATCATGAGTCATAGATATACCTGTTCCACTTCTGCTTATTGGCGGACGTTCTTCGGTTTGAGGGGTCAAAGAAGAAGAAACCGACGATGCAGAAGGTGTAACTGTCAAGTGACTAGTACCACTTGTTGGAATAATTGGAGTGTCGTCTTTAAAAGTGGTTATCGTCACGGCATTCTGTGGTTCGTTCGTTATGTCACGATTCTCTGTCGTATTCTTGCTATCAATTTTCGGCTTTTCGACATCTTTCAATTCCTCTAACGGTAATTCGTTCTTTTCTGGTTTCCTCGTCTTCGCCTTTTCATCATGAAGTGATTTTTTGTCTTCGCTGTCTTTTCTTGAAGAATCGTAAAACAGTTTTTTCAGCTGCTTGGCCGTGATACGACTAATATCAGTTTCAGAAGGCAAATAGCTTTTTGCAAATATCGCAAATGTAGAGTTCCAATTTACAGCCTTATCGTATAGAGATTTGATAACCAGGTTCAATGGTAAATGTTGATCGCAAGGACTATCTGCGTAAAAAGTATCCAGGTCTTGCAACATTAATTTTTGCTCCTCTGTAGCATTGCTCTTCAATTCGATAATTTTAGCTTGTCCACTAAGAACTTTATCTTTAGTCATACTATCCAATTTAATACGTTCCAATCGACTTAGGACACTCCCATAGAAATTATTGATCTTTTCCAGAATCTTATAGTATAGTTCCACCTTCAGTTTGATGTCGATATGAGGTTTCCATTTTATTTTGCGTGGTGGGGTTATCAATTCATGAACTTCTAAATCAGAATATTCTAGTCGAACCACTAAATCATTGTAACCAAAGTATTTGACATGATCTTTAGTGAAATCATGAGGACATTTCCCAATTCCTGTCACGCTATCTTTGTAACTCCAAAACATGACTTCTAAATATTTACCGAACGAATAATTCCAGGTTTTTTCGCTAATTTGTAAAATCGGAGTAGATGTCCCACATTTTTTACAATAACTCCACGTGAGGATAATATCTTTTAATTTTGGTAATCTAGTTTGGAATTTTTCGATTAAAACGTCTACTTTTCCTGACCCATGAACATAGCTTCTATAATGATCCAAATACAGACCATTACAGCCTTGTTGGCAGGGATACCTGGCAGTTCCCACGACATTCTCGATAAACTGACCAATGGAAATATCACTGTCCCAAAAATAGTCAATAGTAACAATTTGAGGGCCAACGCAAGGTGTGGCAGTCTTTGTTGAAACCATTGAGTAGAGAACTGTTATAGACTGATGTGAGCCCGTACCAAGTAAGTTCTGTGATGATGAATATGAAACCTCCCATTGACGACTTCTCTTCTGAAACTCAAGCTCTAAATTTTCAATTTCCATTTCATGCAGGAATTTTATTAAATTTCCTAAGTGTTTCTTAGTGATAGTCGATTCTAAGCCTTGAAGCATATTTAGTTGCGTTTGCCGATCTAAATCAGATTCGCTTTCATATTGATTGATCCTTTCTATGAGCTTCTTTTCCAAGCCTCTGGCTTTTTCCAATAAAAAGGGAATGGGGAAATCTACCGTTGGTGATACAGTCAAAATTCTGTTATTGAATTTGATCAAGAAATCTGCAAAATAACCTTCGAAAACTTGCAGTTTTTTGGATTCAGCTCTCTTCAAATAAACATCTGTAGAAAGTTGTATGAAATTATCGTTAAAAAATGAACTTTCCAACTTCAATGAAAAAATTGCGTAGACCATAAATTCAGAGACTTGTTTGATTTTTCTCAAGTTTTCAAGACTATCACCTCTTAACAAAATTGTTCCACCAAGTTCTGGGTTACAGCCCCGAAGAAATGTATATGTTTTACTGATGTTTCCATAAATGTAGCTTTTAACTTCAAAAGTTTCACATTCACCCATCTTAATATTCGTAGCCAACTTATCCACAGAAATGGCAATATCTGCTTCTGTTAGCTTGGCAATTCTTTCAATGACTTGTGGTTTCATATTAAACTGTACGACAATGCCTGAGTCATTTAATAGTTCTAACGCGTACCCACTAACATTGGCGCCGACGTATATAATATCAGGATGTAATGACTTTAATCTCGAAACAAGTTTATCCAAATATTCGCGCTCTTGCCTAAAGACGGACTCTATACTTAGAAAGTGGTTATTGTTCTTTTGGTACTCCAGTGGAAACATGATTAATAGTATCCTTGGGTTTTTCAAATGCCGTGGCATTGTTTTCGACGGCAATGCTTTCGAAAAGACAACCCCGTCGATATATTCTGAATTTTGAGGAGATCCACCACTAATTCTTTTTATCTTAACGTAAGTTTGTCTAAAATCTAAGGTGTTCAAATCCCTCGCGTTCAGGATGGTCCTTAAAACTTTACGCAAAGCGCCATCTAGAAGGGTTATCCATTCTTGAGGATTGGAAATTTCTTGATCATTCAATAATTGTTTTAATAGGGCATGCATATGTAAAAGAGAGACTTCATTTAATTCTCTCTTTTTTTCCTTTTTCAGTTTGAATCCCGATATACTAGCGATTCTCTTCCAAGGATCGGTGTTGATATTGCTATTACTATTGCTATTATTATTGCTGCCACTGCTATTACTGAATTTTCTGTCAGTGAGTCTGCTTGCAGCGGATGAAGAGGCCTTGTCTTGCAAAGGAGAAGAATCGTCGTATAGATTATCGTCGCTTACTACAGAAAGTAAATTGGGAGTACTATTGGTCAAGAAATTTAAGTCTCTATAAATGGAACTTTTCGAGTTGTTGGGAAAATGCTTGCTTTTACTTTTCCTTCTAAACCTCATCCGCTGTAGTGAAGCTTGCGCTCGTTGAAAAGATTTTGTGGAGTTCCTCATTGATCTAATTGGATTGTCAGTTTTATGGTCATCATTCAATACAGAATATATGGACATGGAGCCTTCGTCCTCAGAAGAGTCTTCCTCGTTTAGAGGATATTCTAGGTAAGCGGACGTAGATTTAGATTTTGTCAGTGGGTTTCTTTTCTTCTTATCTAGAGTGAACGTCGTGCCATTGTCGTTTGAGGGAATGTTATTGTTGTCAGCAATACCGCTGGCACTGTTATTATTATTATTATTATTATTATTATCATTACTTCCATTTGCCGTGTCATTTTGTTGCGAAGGACCTTTGGAATTGTAGTTGAATTTAAACTTGTAATTTCTATGAGCATAATTCCCGATAATACGATTGGCAGGATCCAGTATGGAAGAAGATTGTGCAGACGAAGCGGGTGTTGCAGAGCTATTGTTACTGTCCTTGTTAACACTATTGCTGCTTACATAATGGAAAATAGACCTTCTTAAGGAATGCGCAGGATTATTGATGTTGCTGTTGCTATTGGTATTGTTATAGTTGCTGTTGTTGGAAGTAGTGTTGTTGAGGTTGTTGATGGTAATAGTGCTGTTATTGGTGTTATAATGTGGCCTCAAAGTGGAATTAGAGTTGGTATCGTAATGTGATATATTGTCCATATCTCTGATAGTGTACCTTGTGGGCACGGAATCGAGGTGATGATGGCGACCGGGGTTGTCATCTTGATAATGCAAAGCCCTATCGTTTTCCGAATCGAATGAGATTTCCAGCGATCCACCTTGCTTTGTTGCTGGGATGGCCATCTTCGGTGGTGGTGGGGGTGTAGAAATGAACAATTTAGAATCTTCACCTGAGGTCATTATACTTTGTACGTCATCGTCATTTAATAGGTAGACCTCATTCTGCTGTTGAGGGTTATCCGTTGCTGCTACTGGATCATGGAGATCGGTACTGTTATGGTTGTCCTGTGAAATGAGATGCAAATGCGAATGTGAATGAGAATATGGATTGGTATTGGAAGAACGAGAGCGAGAGCGAGACCTTGGCTCATTCAATTGCATTGTAGAATCATTCTCTTCATCACTGGAGTCCTCGTATGTGTCTGCATGCTCATAACAATTGTAACATACTCGCATCTTGGCATGACAGCCGAATCGATCACCATCTATCAAGAGAGTGCAACTGCTGCAAAAAATTTGGCCGCATATCCTGCAGTGGTGTTTCCTTCTGAAAGTGTTAAACGTTTTACCACAACTGAAACATTCTTTAGAACTCTCGTCCTTCATCCAATATTCCTTTGAGAGGACACCATTGTTACTGGTCTTGTCCTTCTTGCGGTTGTTATAAAATGCGAACAGGAAACTCTTGGACAGGGATGCGGTCAACGAAGAAGAGGCACTCTTTATCGAAGACACTTCATCGCCAACGTCGTCATGATCGCTGTCAGGAGTGCGCGCATAGGAATTCTGCATGGAAATTGGCCGATTGTTCCTAATGGGGATAGCAGTAACAGTGGATTTGGAGGCATATATGCTAGATCGTTTAAAGTTGGAGTCGTTCTTAATGGGCAGCTGCAGCGAGTGAGAAGGCTTATAGCGACTCGGATATCTCTTGATGGTGTTAGAGGGTATCCTCCCACTAGTTGTTGGCGGCATATTTTTCTTATTCACGCTGGTACTAGTGTTAGCATTAGCTTTAATGTTCGAATGCGACGCAGTGCCGGTCACGTGACTTGTTGATGTCGCTGTTGCTATCGAGGATGATGTGGGGGGGCTTATTTTTGGCACGGAGATATTGCTCAGAATTGGGTTTGTCACTAGATCCGTCGTAGTCGACGTCGTAGATGTCGACATAATGTGCAGGGACGGTTTCTTAATATAGTTCGGTCTGGATAAGGTAGCATCGATTGTGTTCACAGATGAAGTACCAGTGGAGGACGACCGGACATGTGAGCCATCTGGAAAGGATATAGATGCATGGGGTTCATCCGATGACATGCTGTGTGACGGTCTTGCATGTACAAGATGGAAGCTACCTTGCTATTCGAAATAGTTTTTTGTTTGGCCCTTTATTTACTTTCCATATGGTTTTCGCGTTCGTCAAGAAGTACATTGCGTTTGCGTTGCCTTCGAGGCGAGACGAAGGAAGGAACATAAGAATATAAGAAGCAAAGGAATAAGACGGCTTGTGATACATTTCATGGGAAGAAGAGGGGGAGAGGGAGAGTTAGAGAGAGTCAACAGAAAAGAAATAAAAAGACTGAAAAGGTCGTAAGCATGGGAATGAAGTACGTATTGCCTTTGCGACTAATTGGTCTAGCGTACCTGTTGGTGCTATTTCAGGTGCATAGGGTAACTGGGTGGGAGTTGTCATATGAGCAGTACCATGCAGCGCATCTGAACGAAGCTATCAACCTAGACAGCGGTTGGAACAAAAGTACCAAGAACCTGCTGTTGCCTTTTAACAGAACGCGCGTACCCGGATCGGAAGGCTCGCGCGAGATCCAGCGCTTCATCATCGAGCACTTCAACAATACGCTGGCGGGAGAATGGGCCGTCGAGACGCAAGCCTTTGAGGAGAACGGTTACCGCTTCAATAACCTTGTTATGACATTACAAAACAATGCGAGCGAGTACTTAGTGCTCGCTGCTCATTATGATACCAAGATAGCGCCCACGGGGATGGTGGGCGCTATCGACAGTGCCGCCTCGTGTGCCGCGCTGCTATATACGGCCCAGTTCCTAACGCACATCGCGTGCCACGAGCGCACGAAAGAGTACAATGACTTAGAGTCGAACACTGTAGTATCGAATTCTACCTTGGGTGTAAAGATCGTATTCTTTGATGGAGAGGAGGCCATTGAAGAGTGGGGCCCCGAGGACTCGATTTATGGAGCACGCCGATTAGCCGCCCAATGGCTTGCTGACGGCACGATGACAAGAATTCGCCTATTATTTCTTCTGGATCTTTTAGGAAGTGGCGAAGAGGAGCCGCTAGTGCCCAGCTACTATGCAGAGACACATCAAGAATATCAGCTGCTCAATCGAATAGAGGATGACTTGTTATTTCGACGTGGAGATGAAATCAACGGCGAATCGGCATTAGCCGCCGAAGTCGCGCGTCAACGCAAACATCTGGACCCCACGGACTATCGATTTTTAGGGCTCGGGCATTCGGTCATCGGAGACGACCACACGCCATTCCTGGCCGCCGGAGTACCCGTATTACATGCAATCCCGCTACCATTCCCAAGTACATGGCACACCGTGGATGATGACTTCCGGCACTTAGACGCCGCGGAGACTCGTCACTGGGCGCTGCTTGTGTGCGAATTTGTAGTACAGTCACTACGCTCCCGTAACCAGTGATAAATCCCCTGTTTCCTTTCGTTAACATCTCCCCCTGATCTGGGGGATGTGGGGTGGAATGAGTGGCCCGGTCAATGTCAGTGCACCACTCTGAAAAGCTTGCACACATACATATACATATATATATATATATGTAGGTATAGTAAAGGTTTGCCTGAGTAATTTTTGCGCGAGAGATCTACTATCAGCAGCGATGAGAGCAGCTACATAACACATAGCAAATCACACATCTACGCAACACACGCACACACGCACACACACACGCATACACTCACCCTCATGACAGATCCCCACTTGAACACGCCCCAAGTGAGCACGTCACCCACATTTGAAAGATCACAGGACTTCCTCAACATCGACGAACCGCCCTGTGCACAGGAAACACCTAGTGTTTCTACATTCAACCTCCCGGGTCCAAGCGCTCCCGCTCAAAGCGTAGACAAGCCAGTCCCCATGATTAGACGGCGGTCTACCAATTATATGGACGCACTAAATTCCAGGGAACAAGCCCGGGAACGCGAAAGCAGTATCGGGGAGCACGCCCCGGGAGCCGAACGTAGGAGTAGCGGACCCATGGATTTCCAGAATACTATCCACAATATGCAATACAGGACCACTAACGACTCTGACCTGAGCCACGCTGGCGTGGATATGGGTGACTCCATCTCCCATACACCGATCCGTTCTCGTGCTGGCAACAAACCCATTTTCAAAAACTCGTACCTTGACAACAACAGCAATGGTAACAGTGCAAGAGTCCCACATGGCTCTCCTCCACAGTTGGGCGCGCGTAGAAAGTCGTCTTTTAAGTACGAGGACTTTAAGAAGGACATCTATAACCAGCTTCACATGTTTGGAGAGAAGTAAAGCCTCCCTAGTGTCGTCCACACCTACCCACTCATACATATGTACGTAACGTCAATCTCTTTAGCTTCTTTTCTACATTTTTTTGTATATGTACCAAAACGTTGCGCATATTCTTCACTCATTTGCTCCCGTGGCTCGGCGGCTATTTTTCTTTTCCTACGGAGCGGACTGTGGTGCTTACGTGATAACAAACAACCCGAGACAAGATCCAATCATTGTCTGACTGGTATTCCTGCCGCCATATTAAAAGATAAGACGGTCGAAAGATAATACATAAAGATAGGTGGAAATTGAGATAAAACGAGTCCAAAAATTCTAGATATATCTAGATATAGAACCAATTTTTGTTTTTCCCTTGTTTTTGATATGTTCCTTCGCTATCCTATTACGTTATTCATTCTTGCATTTCTGATTCCCTAGACTTGTTGACCGCCTATCGCCATTTAAGTTACCTTCTTCATTATATATTACTATATAGTGTTGACATGAATATTGTCAATTATAACAGTTAATTCCTATTTCAACGGGCACAAGTTACAAAACAACTTAATCTGTTTCAGATGTCATTTTTATTTAGTAAAACCTGAAACGTACAATAAAATGACAGCGATATCGTGTAGAACTATCAATTCATTTCAATGGATTTCTGTGCCCTCACGAATAGTTTAGATTATGTGAAAATAGGGAAACTAGCTCCCTCTTCCAACTG
>OBMA010001036.1_pt1 | contig 16889 bp, 15 predicted proteins | sample 1539141 | NCBI WGS metagenome assembly OBMA01 (sample SAMEA3991484, study PRJEB22521) | metagenome | biome: anthropogenic terrestrial biome; feature: sewage plant; material: raw primary sludge | place: Sweden | collected 2012-09-26 | reverse complement strand
AAAAATTCTCTTCACATATTTCTTTAGATAATGTAAATATAGAATTTAATAAAAATGAATATATAGCACTAATGGGGCCAAATGGCGCAGGAAAAACAACACTTATTCGCTCTATTTTAGGATATTATCATCCAAATAGTGGTGGCGTTTTAATAAATGGACTAGATCCAATTAAAGAAAGAATAAAAGTATTAGAGCATATTTCATTTGTTCCACAACTTCCACCTCCAATTAAATTAAGTCTTAGTGAACTGATGAAATATATCCAAGCTAGCTCAGATGTGGAAAAAGAATTAATTATGCACTATGCAAATGAAATGAAACTAGATATTAAAGAAAATCTTAATAAATCATTTTTTAAACTAAGCGGAGGAATGAAACAAAAAATGCTAATAGCAATTTCCTTGGCTAAAAAAAGTAATATTATAATTTACGATGAACCAACAGCAAATCTTGATCCAAAAGCAAGGGATGATTTTTATAGACTTCTAAAACAAAATGAAGATGATAAAATTTTACTTTTTGTAAGCCATAGATTAGATGAAATAAAAGATATTGTTAATCGTCAAGTTTATATGGACCTAGGAAAAGTAATATCTGACGATAGGGTTTAATATGTATTTAAATATTTTTAAAATTATAAGTTCAATTCTTTTGGTACTGAGTTTTTCTGCCTGTGAAAAAAAAATATCAACGCAAGTTAAAGAAATTCATTGGGATAGAGATATGTGTAGCCGTTGTGTTATGGTTGTTAGTGATAGAAATCAAACTGTTCAAGTTATTAATCCAGAAAATGGAAAACTTCATGTTTTTGATGATTTAGGCTGTGCCATATTGTGGTTTAAAGACCAAGATATAAAATGGAAAGATGAAGCAGTTATTTGGATTAACGATATAAAAACATCAAAATGGATAAATGCACGAACTGCATTTTATGACACAATGAATGTAACGCCTATGGCTTACGGTTTTGGAGCGCATGAAATAAAAGAAGAAATTCAAGCTGGTTTAGAAATTATCAATTTTTATGAAGTAGAAAAAAGAGTTTTGGAAATAGGAAAATAATAAAAAGGCAAATGCCTTTTTATTATAAATCTTGCTCAATTACTTGTTTAAATCTATTGAAATAAACAAAACTAACTTTATCTAAATCTTTATAAATATCATTTATAGAGATTTTATCACCTGTAACTTGTCCGATTTTTGAATACTCAATGTTAAACGAACTTACAATATTTTCAAATGCTTGACAATTTTCAGGTCTTACTTCAATTATTGCTCTGCTTAAAGACTCAGAAAAAATATCTTTTGAATCATTTAAAGAAATAGAAATTTCAATTCCTTTATTTCCAACAACTGCCATTTTAGCTGCACTTATTGCAATTCCACCGATATTTACATCTTTCGCAGATTTTAATAATCCAAGTTTATTTGCTTCAATTACTGTATTCCATAAAGCTAACTCTTTTGCAAAATTAACTTCTGGGTGAACACCAGCAACTTTTCCATACATTTTTTTCATATAAAGTGATGCACCAAACTCTGATTTTGTTTCACCTAAAATATATAAAATATTTCCATTTTCTTGAACACAAGAAGGTAATACTTTATTAGCATCTTCATTTACTCCAACCATAGCAATTGAAGGCGTTGGGAAAACCCCTACTCCATTTGTTTCATTGTATAAAGATACATTTCCACCAATAACTGGAGTATTTAACTCTCTACAAGCTTGTTTGATACCTTCACAAGAAGCAGCAAATTGCCACATAACTTCAGGATTTGTAGGATTTCCAAAATTTAAACAATCTGTGATTGCTTTTGGAACTGCTCCTGTCATTGCAACATTTCTTCCAGATTCCATAACTGCAGCTGCAGCTCCTAGTTCTGGATTAATATAACAAAGTCTTGTGTTACAATCAGCACTCATAGATAATGCTTTTCCTGTCTCTTTGATTCTAATACTTGAACCATCAAGTTTACCAGGACCTTTAATTGTATTTGTTTGAACCATTGAATCATATTGAGAATAAACCCAAGATTTATCAACAACTTCCATATCAGAAAATAAATCATCAAAAGCAGCTTGATTTGAAATCTCTTTATCTAAAGTGATATTTTCAATTCCATCTAAATAAGCTGGTTTTTTTGTTGGTCTATCTAATACTGGAGCTTGTTCAGATACTGGTTGAACTGGAACTTCTGCACATTTTTCACCATGCCAGAATAATTCCATATTTCCTGTATTTGTAACTTCTCCAATAACAGCAACATCTAATTCCCATTTTTCAAAGATATCAATAACACCTTGTTCACAACCTTTTTTAGCACAAATAAGCATTCTTTCTTGAGATTCTGAAAGCATAAAGTCATAAGGAGTCATTCCTTCTTCACGTGCAGGAACTTTATCTAAATGCATAATCATCCCTGAACCTGAACGTCCAGCCATTTCAAAAGAAGATGATGTAAGTCCAGCAGCTCCCATATCTTGAATACCAATAATTAAATCTGCTTTAAATAACTCTAAACAAGCTTCTAAAAGTAATTTTTCAGTAAATGGATCTCCAACTTGAACGGTTGGTCTTTTTGACTCGCTATCTTCTGTAAACGCAGCACTTGACATAACAGCACCACCAAGACCATCTCGTCCTGTTTTACTTCCAACATACATTACTGGATTTCCTAAACCTTCAGCTTTTCCTAAGAAAATTTCATTAGATTTAGCAAGTCCTATTGTAAATGCGTTTACAAGATTATTTCCTGCATAACACTCTTCAAATGTAGTCTCTCCACCAATTGTTGGAACTCCCATACAGTTACCGTATCCACCAATACCAGCAACAACACCTCTTAAAAGAAATCTATGTTTTTTAGCTGTTTCACTATTTCCTTCAATTGAAGCAAATCTAATAGAATTCATATTTGCAATTGGTCGTGCACCCATTGTAAATACATCTCTTAAAATTCCTCCAACTCCAGTTGCTGCACCTTGATAAGGTTCTATAAATGATGGGTGATTATGTGATTCCATTTTAAATACAGCGGCATATCCATCACCAATATCAATAACACCCGCGTTTTCTCCAGGACCTTGAATAACCCAAGGAGCAGAAGTAGGAAAACCACTTAAATATTTTTTACTTGATTTGTATGAGCAATGTTCGCTCCACATAGCAGAGAAGATACCAATTTCTACATAATTTGGTTCTCTTCCTAAAATTTCTTTGATATTTTCAAATTCTTCAAGTGTTAAAGAGTGAGCAAGTGCTATCTCTTGAAGGTTCATCTCTTGTTTTTGCATCTTTCGCCTTAAAATATGGTTGTTAAGTTAAGGCGATTATATCTAAAAAGAGTTAAATTTTATTTTAATCCTCTGATAGAATTTTTACTTGATTATTTATAATCTCTAAAAATAACTCTTTTTTGCCATAAAAAGTAATCGTAGGACTTAGATATTCTTCATCCATAAAAACCTTAAACATAAGCTTTCCAAAAGAGTTTGGATAAGGAGAAATATCTATATTTGAAAATTTAATAGTTTTTTTCTCATTTTTAGAAAATACTCTTTTTTTGTACTCAGCAAACTCTTCAAATCCAGACTTATCTGCTTTTCTAAAATCCTTTGAATAAAAAGATAAATATTCATCAATAGTAGAATCTTTCCAAGCATCTTTCCATTTAAATATACTTGTTAAAATCAAAGCTATATCATCTTTAGTAGCTTTTTTAAACTCATTTTGTGTTGTGATTAGAATAGTTTTTAAAATATCTAAATTTTTTTCTAAATTTTCCAATTCAGGATTATCTAAAGCAATACAACCCTTCGTAAATTTTTCTCTATCCCCATTATAAGGCATTCCATGAATCCAAATTCCTGAACCATTTTTATTTAAACTTTGATCAAAAATATTAGGATATGAAGTAATTAAAGCAAATGGTCCATAAAATTGGTCAACTCCAACTTTCTTTTCAATTAAATCATAAGCACCCTCTGGTGTTTTTTTGTCACCTTCTGAATATTTATCACCTTGATTTTCACCAATGATTACACTATTTCTTAAAACTAATTTATAATCGTTATCAATTCGCTCGAATAAAGAGATTTCTGATTGATCTTTTTGTGCAATTAGCACGTATTTTTTATATTCATAATAACCATAATCAACATTTTTATTTTTTAGATATTCTTTCCAATAATTTATATCTTTTAAAAGATTTTCTATTTCATTTTCTACTGAATTGATACCTTGAAATCTATATATATTTACTAAGTCTTTAGCATATACATTAGATATAATCATCAAAAAAATTATAATTTTAAACAATTCTTTCTCCATGTTAATCTTTAAGTTGCGCAATTGTATAATACTTGCCCTAATTATTTAATAAAAAAGCGGTTACACTATGAAAAAGATTATTTTATCAATTATTATTTTTTTTAACTTTTTATATTCTGCTCAAGTTGAAGAATTACCTTGGCCAAAAGGAGAAAGTTTTTTAACTTTTTTAGATAAATACTCTATCTCACAAAAATTATATTTTGAATTAGAAAAAGAAGATAAAGAATTATGTTCAGAAATAGAAGCTGATAGAAAATACTATTTATACACAGAAGATGATGGTTCTTTAAACCAAGTACTAATCCCTATTTCAGATGATATTCAAATTCATGTTTACAAAGATATAAATAACGAATTTAAATTTCAAACACTTCCTATTAATTATACAGAATATTCAGAAACGGTTGCTATTGAAATAACAGAATCAGTATCTCATGATATTTTAAAAGCTACAGGAGATGTTACATTAGCAGCTGTTTTAAAATCTCTTTTTAAAGACGATGTTAACTTTAGAAAAATGCAAAAAGGTGATTTTATTGCATTAAAATATACTCAAAAATCTTACTTAGGAAAACCACATGGCCTTCCAGATTTAACAGCAGCCATGGTTGAGATTTCTGGTAAACCATATTTTAGATTTAAATATGAAAAAGATGATAAATATTATGATGAAAAAGGTATTGGTTTTACTAAATCATTCTTTTTCCAATTTCCCTTATCTTTTACAAAAATTTCAAGTGAATTTACAAAAAAACGATGGCATCCTGTTTTAAAAAGATTTAGAGCTCATTTGGGGACTGATTTTGCAGCACCAAAAGGAAGAACAATTTATGCAGCAGGTGATGGAAGAATTGAGTTTGCAGGAATAAAAGGTGGTTATGGAAAAACTATCATAATAAATCATGGAAATTCTTATAAAACATTATATGCTCACCAAAATGCTTTTGCAAAAGGTATTTCGCAAGGACAAAATATAAAAAAGGGTGAACTTATTGGTTATGTGGGGAATACAGGACTTAGTTCAGGACCTCATTTACATTTAGGTTTATATAAAAATGGTAATGCAATTGATGCAATGGGTGTTATTGCAAAACCAAAAGTAGATGGTTTAGAAGAAAAAGAAAAAACATCATTTTTAGCTACAACTAAAGATATTCAAAGAAAATTTGATAATGAAGTAAAAAATGAAAATAGAAGAATTCCAACTAAACTTGAAAGAACAACAGATAAAAGCGATATAAATATTTTATAATCACAAAAATATATAGAATAAATCAATAGAAAATTTCTATTGATTTACTTATGAAGTGATTGTGCAACTATTGATAAAAATTCATCCTTAGTTGTTTTATTTGATTTAAATAATCCTCTTAAAGCAGAAGTTACAGTTGTTGAACAAATTTTTTGAACACCTCTCATTTCCATACACATATGTCGTGCATCAATCATAACTGCAACACCTTTTGGTTTTAAATGTTCATTTAAAGCATCACAAATTTGCTCAGTTAATTGTTCTTGAATTTGCAATCTTCTTGCAAAAACATCTACAACTCTTGGAATTTTTGAAAGTCCAATTACTTTTCCATTTGGAATATAAGCAACATGTGCCTTCCCAATAATTGGTAACATATGGTGTTCACAAAAAGAATAAAATTCTATATCTTTTACAACAACCATTTCATCATTCGTTGATGTAAATAAAGCCTTTTGGATTATCTCTTTTGGATTTTGACTATATCCACTACACATAAACTCAAATGCTTTTCTAACACGGCTTGGGGTGTCGATTAATCCTTCTCTAGCTGTATCTTCACCAATATGCTCTAATATTTTTTTTATAGCATTTTCAAACTCTATTTCACTACTCATTAAACTTTCCCTTTAAAATTTATTATCTTTTTTATTTTATAAAACTTATTAAATCCAACCTTTTTTCTTAAAAATTAAAATTGGTGTAATAGCCGCAATTATCATAAAAATAATTGAAAGAACATATCCATATTCCCAATGTAACTCAGGTATAAAATCAAAATTCATACCATAAATACTAGCTATTAAGGTAGGAGGAAGAAATATAACATTTACAATTGTAAATATTTTTATAACTTTATTTTGTTCAATACTTAATATTCCTATAAAGATATTTTGTAAATAATCTAGCCTTTCAAAATTAAAATTTGTATGGTCAATTAAAGACTTAATATCTTTTAACATAATAGGTAAATCATTTTTATCATCACTAAATTTTTGAGATTTTAAAAGTGAATTTAATATTCTTTGTTTATCCGTTAGATTTTCTCTAATTTTCATATTTAAATCTTCAAAAGTAGATATTTTCTCAAGAATCTCTTCATCATCATTTGAATAATCTGTAAATACATGTTTTCTAATTTTTGTTATTTCTTTTGATAAATTTTCAATAGTATCAGCATCAGCATCAATTCTAATATCAATAATCTGACAAAAAATAGAATAACCTGTTTTAAATTCTCTTGGTGAAATTAAAAGTTTTTTTGTAAAAGTATTAAATGTTTCTAGCTTTTTATATCTAACTGATATTAAAAGTGTTCCTTGTAAAATAAAAGAAACTGTTTCATTAAAAGCAGACTTGTTATCATTTATCAAAAAGTAACTATTTATTTCTATTCTATTATTCTCTTCCCAATATCTAGAACTAAGCTCAATCTCTTCTGTCTCTTGTTTTGTAGGAAATTGTATATCAAACATTGTTTCAACTGCTCTTACTTCTTCAAGTGTTGGAAGAAGCATATCAATCCAAATTACATCATTTTTATTCTCAATATTATCTAAGGAATCAACTCCTTCAATTATAATAAGCTTGTTTCCTTTTTTTATATAACAATTAATCAAAGAACACTCCTTTCTAAACGTTTATCATAGTTCCCATATTCCAAATGGGCATAAATATTGCCAATACAATCCAAAGAATTAAAGCCATAATTACAATCAAAAAAATAGGTTGTATTAGTGACGTTAGCAAATTCATTTTATCGTAAAATCTATTTTTGTAAATCTTTTTTATTTCATCTACTGTAATACCCAAAGAGTTTGATACTTCTCCTGTATTTATAAGATTTAAAACTATATCATCAAATATTTCTGTTTGTAAAAAAGAGTCATTGATACTTCTTCCATTTTGTAATAAGTTATCAATTAGCGATATTTTATCCAATAGATATTTGTTTTTTAATAAAATTTTTGAAGAAATAAAAGCTTTGTGAAATTCATAATTTGACTTTAACATTATATCTATCACTAAAAATAATTTATACAGTTGCATATTAAGATAAATATCTTTTATCAAAAAGAGTTTATCAACCAAAATTCTATGAATAAAATATTCAAAATTATCATTATATTTATAAAAGAATACAAAAAAACCAATAAAAGTAACTATTCCTAAAAATAATAAAAAAGAGTAGTTTTCAAAAATATATTGAGTTTGCAATAATACTTTTGTAGCCAGTGGCAAGTCATTCATACTTTGTTCGAAAATCATTTTAAACTTTGGAATAACAAAAGTAAAAATAGAAATTAATGAAATAAAAAAACTAACTATCAAAATAATTGGATATGAAATTGATTTTATAAAATTCTTTTTTATTTGCTGATTTTCAAGTAACAATTGACTCAATGCTTTCATATTTGAAGTAATATTTCCATTATTTTGAGATATCTTCAAAAAAGACAAAACAATATGATTAAGATTAAAAGAACTTAAATTCTCATCGATTGCTTTTCCATTTGATAAGGAGTATTTTATTGCTTTTAGAAATTCTAAAATAGTGTTATCTTTTTTATTTTTTATCAAAATATCAAGGGCATCACTAATATTTATATTTGCTTGTAACATCAAGTTTAATTCATAAAAAAGAAAATTTAATTTCTTTTCATTTATTCTTTTTTTTCTAAAAAAATCTAAATTTAAACTTTTTTTATACTCTTTAATACTAATTATATTTTGAGGTAAAATCTCATTTGAAATATTAGAAGTTTCAAGAATAAGCTCCTTTAAATCATTTCCATCTTGATATTTTATTGAATATTTTTTCATTAATATGAAATTACTTTATAAACTTCCTCTAAAGAAGTAATTTTTAAATCAACCTTTTGTTTTCCATCATCTAAAATCGTTTTAAAGTTGATTGTTTTTAGATAATCTTTTATTTCATTCATTTCAGCTTTTTTAAATATAAAAGAACTCATTTTTTCATCAATTTTTAATATTTCTGCAATACTTGACCTATCATAATATTTTGTATAATTACACTTTTCACACCCTTTTGCTTCGCAATATTTACAATAATTTAAAACCAATCTTTGTGCCATGATAAGTTTTAATGTACTTGAAATTAAAAAAGGGTCAGCTTGTAAATCAATAAGCCTTGAAATAGTCTCAATTGCATTATTAGCATGAATACTTGCAATCACTAAATGTCCTGTTAAAGAGGCTTGTAAAGCTATATCCAAAGAAAATTTATCTCTTATTTCTCCAATAAAAATCACATCTGGGTCTTGTCTTAAAATATTTTTTAAAACAACTTCAAAACTAAGTCCAATTTTGTTATTAATAGCTACTTGGCAAATTGAATCTATTTTATATTCAACAGGGTCTTCAACCGTAATAATTTTTTTATCTTCACAATTTATCTCTTTTAAAATTGAATATAAAGTTGTTGTTTTTCCACTTCCAGTAGGCCCTGAAATCAAAATCAAACCTTGAGTTAAATGTAAAGAATGATTTAAAATATCAAGTAAATTTTGTGATAATCCCAGCGTTTGCAGATTTTTATCTATATTTCTATTATCTAAAACTCGTAAAACAATCGATTCAGCGTCAATTGTAGGCATTGTCGAAAGCCTAAAATCATATCTTTTTTCATTTATTTCTAATGAAAATCTCCCATCTAGTGGAATTCTAATTTGCGTCATATCTAAATTTGAAATCAACTTTATATAAGAAGAAATGAATTTAAAAAATTCACCATAAAAGCTGAAAAAAACTTTCAATCTTCCATCAACTCTGAATTTAAATAATACTAAATTTAGATAAATTTCAATATGAATATCACTTGAACGAAGTTCTATAGAAAATAAAAGTAATTCATCTAAAAAATTATTTATATATTTTTCAAAGCTATTTTGAAAAATTGATTTGGATGCCAAAGTAAATAAAGAAATCTTTTTGTCAATATTACTTAAAATAAAAAGAAGCTCTAATTCATCAATTTGTTCAAAACTTATTAGTTTATTAAAATCTACTTTTATTGTATCTAGGATAGATTTTTTACAAACAGCAACTTTTAAATAAATATTATCTTCATATATAGGTATTATTTTATTCTTCAAAAAATACTCTTTACCATATTTTTCAAATAAAGAATAATCAATAAATGTTTTTAAGATACTCTTCATTTACTAACTCCAATTTTAATTTTTGATTATCATTTTCTAAAATTACAAAATTTTTATTTATATCAATTAGTTGTAAATCATCAATATTTTCACCTATTTTCATCCACTTATCATTTATCAAAATATAATTTGCGATTATTGCTTTTAACTCATAATTGGCTTTGGTTGTTATAACTTGATTTTCTTCTTCTTTATGCAGTTTTTTTATATAATATTTGTTTAAATCAATTTTAAAATCAAAAGAGTAAATATCAAAACTATTTTTACCATAAACATTTATGGAATCAATTTGAGTAAAGTGATTAATATTTTCAATCTTTTTTATTAATTTTGCAATATCTTCTTTTTTGCCATCAACTTTTAATTCAACAATATTTATTTTATTATTTAATGATTTCACTTGCATATTAAGTTGTTTTGCACTATTTTCAATACTTGAGAAAAGCTCCAAAAAAGAACCTTCAAATTTTTTATTTTCATATTGACTTAAATCTATACTATTTCTAATTTCCATTGATTCTTTTTCATTATTTGTGTTTATTAACAAATAGTAACTAAGATAAAAAAACATTAAAGGTAAAATATATAACTCTATTTTTATTTTAAATGAAGAATCATTAAATTTATTATTTAAGTAAGTTAACATAGGCTGTTGCTTCATATTTTTGTTTATTTTCATCAAAATAAACAGAAGAAGAGAGTAAACTCTTTTTATATTCTTGTAAAAACAAATATAAATTTTCTTTTATTTGGGAACTTAGTATTATTTTTATTTTAGATTGTTTATATTCTAAAATTTGTAAATCTAAATTATGCCGTTTTATATTTTCTAAAATTTCATCAAAAGCATCTCCTGAACTTAAAAAATTATGCTCTTTTTTAAATCTTTCAAATTCTAAGTTTTGATTATTTATTATCTCTTTATCAAAAGATAATTCTTCTGTATTTAAATAAAAATACATTCCTAAAATAAATAAGATAAAAACATATATCATATAAAATTTAAAACTATTATCATTTTTTATATTTATGTTCTTCAAAGTTGTTTTAATGTTTTTTGAAAGATACTTATTTTTTAATTCTTCTAAATAATCTTTTTCAATTTTAATATAATTATTTATTTTTGTATTAAATTTTCTATTAATAAACTCTAAAAAATCTTCTATTGTTAATGAAAATTCAATTGTCTGATAGTAATAAAATAAGCCATTTTTATATAAACAAAAAAAATCATCACATAAATATAAATCTAATCCTTCCACTTTTTTATCATAAAAGAGCTCGAAAATTTGGAAAGCTACGTATTTATAATTTTTATCAATTACAATCATTTGATATTGATTCAATTTATCTATATGACTGTTATATATTAAATCTTTATTTGAAAAAATTTTATTATTTATAGATAGTGATGTTAAAACAAAATCTTTTAAATTCTCATTATCAATCTTTTCGCTTACATTAATTTCTAATGAAATAATTTGTTTAATTGGAATATATTTTGACATGTTAAAATCCATTATTATAATTTTAAAGATTATTTAAAATTATCTAATAAAGAGCTTAATTTTTAAGAAAAATAATTATTATTTACATTTTATTTTTGAAAGAAAAAGAGGAGAATCCTCTTTCTTTAGAAAGTTACGTCGTAACCTAAATCTTTTAGACCTTGTTTATCTTTTGTCCAACCTTTTTTGATTGAAACAAAAAGCTCAAGATAGCATTTTTTGCCAGTTAGTTTTTCTATTTTTTCTCGTGCGTCTTTTCCTATTCTTTTAATAGCAGTTGCGCCTTTTCCAATAATCATACCTTTTTGTGTACTTTTTTGAACAATTATCGTAGCTTTTATAACATCTACGTTATCTTTTTCATCTACTTTATTTATTAAAACATCTGTTTCATAAGGAATTTCATCAGAAATATTTTCAAAAATTGATTCTCGAATAAACTCTTTAAATAAATCTCTTAAATTTTCTGTTGTCATAATTTCTGGATCAAATAAATGAGGATGAACTGGTAAATGTTTTACAACATCATTTAAAATATCAGATGCTTTTGTCTGTTTTTTTATAGAAATTGGAATAATTGCTTCATATCTATCAGTATATTTTTCATACTCTTTTATTTTTTCTAAAACTTCTATATTTGAAACAAAATCTATTTTTGTTAATAATAAAATATGTTTTACATTCTTTTTATTTTTTACTAAAAAATCTTCATAATGTAAAACTTTATCAGTAACAGGTGCTAAAAACAGAATTAAATCACAATCACCCATTGCTTTTAAAGCTTCATCAAGCATAAATTGATTTAGAAGTTTTTCAGTTTCATGAATTCCTGGTGTATCTACAAATACAATTTGATCGTCATTATGCATTACAATAATATTTGATCTTTTTCTTGTAGCATTTGCTTTATGTGAAACCATTGCAATTTTCTCACCAACTAACCAATTAAGCAGTGAACTTTTACCTGCATTTGGTCTTCCTACTACTGATACATATCCGCATTTTGTCATTTTTATCCCTTTGTAATCAATACGAAGTTTTTCTTCGTAAAATCTAATTTCTTGCATTATACAATAAAATTATAATATTTTAAACAAGTTTACTTTACCTTCTTCTATAACTTAAACTTTGCAATAAATCATTTTTAGTGATAATTTCATTTTCATTTAAATCAGCTATTGTTCGTGCGACTTTTAAAACTTTATTTATACTTCTAAAAGATAATTGATAATTTATTCTAGCTTTTTCTAAGAGATTAAGTGATTCACTATCTAAAACACAATATTTCTTAATATCTTTATCACTCAGTTTTCCATTTAACTCTTTTTGACCTCGTTGCTTTTGTTTTATAAAAGCTTTTATTACTTTTTCGTGTAATTCTTGAGAACTAATAAGATTTTTATCATCACTAAAACTATCATTCATTACAACATATAAATCAATCCTATCTAAAAAAGGTTCTGATAGACGGTTTTTATATCTTTGAATTTCCATTTCATTACATCTACACTCTTTTACACTTGAAAGTAAATTGCCACAAGGACAAGGATTCATAGCTGCTATGAAAATAAATTTTGTTTCATACATAACTTTACTATTTACTCTTGAAATAAGTATTTTATTATCTTCAAGAGGTTCTCGTAAGGCTTCTAAAATTGATTTAGAAAAATGAGGTAATTCATCAAAAAATAAAATCCCGTTGTTACTAAGAGCAATTTCTCCCATTTTAGCATTAACACTACCTCCTCCAAAAATTGACGATTTTGTAGAACTATGATGAGGACTTCTAAACGCTCGAATCGGTAGAAAATCAATCTCTTTATAATCCAAAGCTTGTAATTTTGCTTTTTCTAATATCTCTTCTAAATTCATTGGAGTCATAATATATTTTAATCTTTTAGAAATCATTGATTTCCCACAGCCAGGACTTCCCTCAAAAATAATATTATGATTACCAGCAGCACTGATTAATGCTGCATTTTTTGCTATATTTTGACCTATTACATCTTGAAAATCTTCCATATAATTTGTATCATAATAATATGTTTCTTCGTCAATATTCAAAGTTTTATATTTAAAAATTTCTTTTTTATATAAATATTCTTCTTTTTTATTTGACTTTACAAAACTTATAGCTTCATCTAAATTTTTAACACAATAAATTTGCAAGTTTGGAATATTTGCTAGTTTTAAAGCACTTTCTTTACAAACTAAAACTTTATTAATATGTGTTTTTTTACTCAAAGATAATACAATTGGGAAAATTGAACTTGTATCTTTTATATTTCCATCAAGAGCTAACTCTCCAAAAAAATAAATATTTTCAAAATCAATATTTTTTTCATCAAATAAAGCTATTTGTAAAGCAATAGCTAAGTCAAAGTGGGTACCTTTTTTACTTATTTCAGAAGGTGATAAATTTACTGTTATTTTCAAAGGAGGAAATTTAAAACCATTTGTCAAAAGTGCTGATTTCACCCTATCTTTTGATTCACTAATACTAGTGCTTATCATTCCTACGATTGTAAAAGTGGGCATTCCTTTGGTGAATGTAGACTCAACATCAATGCAAATTGCATCTATCGTATCTAAAGAGGCAGATTTTAATATTTTCATAAGTTCACCAATAATAATTTAGTTAGTTATATAGTATAAAATTAAAATTAATATAATATTAAAAAAAATAATGAATTACTAATTTGTCTTATTATTTAGATAGAATGAATCATAAATGAATATTCAGTTTTTTGAATTTCATATCTGGAGGATAAATGACGACAAGTAAAAAATTACTTTTAAATATGTATTTTTCAATTATTGGATTAATTTTAATAATGACAATTTCCTATTTCACAGCAACTAAGAATATAAATTTGGTTATGGAAAATAATTTAGAATCAATGAGTAACTCTTTAGAGAAAACGATTTTAATTAATGCAAAAAAGAATTCTAAAGGCTTTGAAGATAGTGAATTTAAAGAAACAATAAAAAATATAAAAATAGGTAAAACAGGTTATGTATATTTAATTAACGCAAAAGCTACACTAACTATTCATCCAAATAAAGAAGGTACTTCATTAGAGAAAGAAGATTATGCAAAACAAATAATTTCTGACAAAAAAGGAGGTATTATATCTTACTATTCTGCAACAACAAATCAAGATAAAATTGTTTCTTATAGATATATTCCACAATGGGATATGTGGGTTGTTCCAGGAATAAATAAAAGCGATTATTTAGATGATATTTATAATGATTTTTTATATAATATAGTTCTATTAGGTATTATTTTAATAATTTTACAAATTACTCTATCTTTAAATATAAATAGAAGTATGAAAGAAGGGATAAACTCATTTATAGATTATTTTGAAGAATTTTTAAACTTTATTACTTTCAAACAAAATCGAATAGAAAAAGTACTAACGAAAGATAATAATGAATTTTCTAAAATGATTAATCAAATAAACAATGTAATTGATGAATTTGATACAAAATTTAAAGATGACATGAAAGTTATTGGAGAAATTGTTTTAACAATGGATAAAGTGGAACAAGGTATTTTTAGATGTAGAGTAAAATCAAAAACAAATAATCCTATGATTACTACTTTAAGAAAAACCATTAATGAATCGCTAGAATCGCTAGAACATAGTATGAAAGACTTAGAAAGAGTAACAACTTCCTATTCAAATAACAATTTTAAAGACCATATTGAGATTTCTCCAAGAATGAAAGGAAGATTATTGTCTGTTATGACAGGAGTTAATACATTAGGAAAGGCTCTTGGAAATGTTGCAAAACAAAACCTTAAAAATGGACAAGAGTTAGATCAAAATGCTTCTATTATGAAAAATTCAATGCAAAACTTATCTACCAAAGCAAATGAACAAGCAGCATCACTTGAAGAAACAGCTGCTGCTCTTGAAGAGATAACTTCAATAACAAGAAATAATGCTCAAAATGCTTCAAAAATGGCATCTTTAGGTGAAACGGTAAAAGCTGCTGTTGTTAATGGGCAAACACTGGCATCTAAAACAGCTATTTCAATGGAAGAGATAAATGAAAAAGTAACAGCAATTAATGAAGCAATTACAGTGATTGATCAAATTGCTTTTCAAACAAATATACTTTCTTTAAATGCTGCTGTTGAAGCTGCAACTGCAGGTGAAGCAGGACGTGGATTTGCTGTTGTTGCAGCGGAAGTTAGAAATCTTGCATCAAGAAGTGCAGATGCGGCAAAAGAAATCAAACTACTAGTGGAAGATGCAAATTCAAAAGCAAATGCAGGAAAAGATATTTCATCAGAGATGATAAAAGGTTATGAAACATTAAATACTCAAATTTCAGAAACTATTCAACTTATTCATGACGTAAGTTCAGGTTCAAAAGAACAAATGACGGGGATAGAACAAATTAATGACACAGTAACAATGCTTGATAGAGTAACGCAAGAGAATGCAAGTGAAGCTAATCAAATTACTTCAATTGCTGGAGAAGTTTCTATTATGGCACAAGAACTTGTAGCCGATGCAAAAACAAAACAATTTAACTAAAAAGGATAATTAATGGCAGCAGGACAAGAAACAGTATTAGATGATTATGCATTTTTAGTTAGTGAAACAGATGCAAAAGGAAATATCCTTTTTGCAAATAGTGATTTTTGTAAAATTGCAGAATATGAAATAGATGAATTAATTGGGAAACCTCATAGTATGGTAAGACATAAAGATATGCCAAAAAAAGCTTTTAAATCTTTATGGGATACGGTTCAAAAAGGTCAAGTTTGGACAGGATATGTAAAGAATGCTACAAAAAGTGGTGGATATTATTGGGTATTTGCTACAGTTTATCCATTTGAATCTTGTGATGGATCAAATGGTTATATGTCATGTAGAAGAAAAGCTTCAGAAAAAGAAATTATAGAAGCAGTAGAATTATACAAACAATGGAATAAAGAAGAAGGGAAATAAACTCTTCTTTGTTTTCTTACAATCTCTAACTTATTTTTTAACTTCACTTGATATAATACTTCAAAAATCTAGGAATTTTAACAAATGTCAACACTTATAAATTGCCCTGAATGCAATCATGAAATATTATCAAGATTAGGAACTGTTTGCCCAAGTTGTGGCTATACAATAGGATATTTTAATGGAGATAAAAAAAGAAAAGTTTATGCTAAATTTTTTGCCTTAACAGTTTTTACACCATTTATATCACTTATAACTATTCTTTTTGCTTTACAAAATAAATATACAATGATTATTGGAACTATTGTTTATTTATACTTGGCTGTGAGATCTTGCCCATTATTATTTAAAGATATTTTCTTTACTAAGTTTGAAAAGATATTTTTTTGGTTAATTTGGATTTTAGCTAATAGTATAATGTTTTCTGTAATAATTAATATATTTAAAAAAGGTTTTGAATAATAAAAAAAGAGGAATAAAAGATAAACTATTTTTTATCTTTTAACTTCTTTTTCCACTCTTTTTCAAACTTCTTTCTTTTTATTATTGATAAGTTTTCAATAAATAAATGACCTGCAAGATGTTCCATTTCATGTTGCCATGCAACTGCTAAAAAATCTTCACATTCCATT